>JABAHS010146234.1_pt1 | contig 10212 bp, 11 predicted proteins | sample 7062111 | NCBI WGS metagenome assembly JABAHS01 (sample SAMN14534600, study PRJNA622989) | marine sediment metagenome | biome: marine biome [ENVO:00000428]; feature: marine pelagic biome [ENVO:01000023]; material: deep marine sediment [ENVO:00002113]; isolation source: pool of 4 deep marine... | reverse complement strand
GCCGCCGCGGTGAGAGCACCGCCACGTCATGCGCGAGCGATTTGGCCAGCGACGCGAAGGCCGAGTCCAGGGTCGAACCGGCCGAGCTCATCATCACCACCGTCATGACGAACAGAGCCGCCGCGCCCAGGCCGTGAGCGACGGCGAGGGGCGCGTTGCCGGCAACCGTAAGACCTTCGAGTCGCGCATGTACGCCGACCAGGCTGAACGTCAAGATGCCGAGGAAGCCCACGACACCTGCGATCACGAAGGCTCGGAGCATCGATTTCTCTTCGCTGATGAACCCGCGGTCCGTCAGCACCGGATCGTGGAACGGATAGCTGACCGTCTGGAGCGACGCCACGAGCAGCAGATCCACGCCGGCATCGAGGCGGAACGAACCGGTTTCGAGCAGCGCCACCGCGCCGTGCTTCGGCATCACGAGAAAGACGACCAAGGCGAGGAAAAAGACGAAAACGGCCGCCTGGATGGCGTCGGTGACGATGGAGCTGCGCAGTCCGCCCTTGATGCTGTAGAAGAGCGCCAGCACGGTGAACACCAGCGCCGCCGACATGAAGCTGATCTCGCCCGGACGACCGAAGTAGCTGCCGACGACGGCGGTGTTGCTCCACACCTCGTTGTAGAGCCGAACCACGATGGCCAGCGTGAAAGCGGCCCCCGCAAGCCGGCCGTATCTGCCGACGAGAAAGTCGACCGGGCTGCGTGCGCCTTGGCGCGTACGCAGTCGATAGATGACCAGGCCCGCGACCGGAATGGAGAGCCAGTAAGTCGCGTAAGCCAAGCCGCCGACGATGCCGTAAGCCGCCCCCAGATTCGCCGCGTTCGTGACCGACTTGGCGAAGATCCAGCTGATGAAGATGCTCGCGGTCAGCGACCACCGGGAGGCCGCCCGCCCCCGGGCGTCGGTGCCATGAAAAAAACCCGACACCGTCCGCGCTCTGGGCGACGCCAGGTACATCGCGACCCCGTAAAGCAGCAGAAAGCCCCAAAAGTAGATGGCCACATCAGCTGTGAGACTCATGAGCTCTTCCGTATCTGCCTTCTCTCGCCAACCCGTGCGCCCGTGACTCCGTCGGCGGCGCTGCAGAGCGCTGAGTCCTGAAACCCTCTTGAATCGCGACGCAGCCAATTTGCCGCGAAACCGACTGCCGCGACTTGGATGTCCGGGAGAGAATATTGGTTACGGCGTTTGAGCGGATTCAGTCGAACAGCGGCTGGAGCTGCCTGGCGATGTGTTCCCGCGCCCGAAAGATCCGGGAGCGCACGGTGCCGATGGGGCTGTCCGTAGCCTGCGCAATGTCCTCGTAGCTGAGCCGGCTCACCTCGCGCAAGCTCAAGGCCGTTTTCAGCCGCTCGGGCAACGTCTCCCAGGCCGCTGTCACCGTCGTTGCGATTTCCTCGGCGAGCAGGATGCGTTCCGGACTTTCGTCATGCCCAGCCTCGGGCTCGACTTGGGCGTTGGCGGCGTCCGATCTGACCGAACCGGCGTGGGGAAGGCGGCGGCGCCGGGCGTCGAAGTGGTTTTTTGCGACATTGACGGCGATCCGATACAGCCAGGTGTAAAAGGCGCTGTCGCCGCGGAAATCCGGCAAGGACCGGTAGGCTCTGAGAAAGACGTCTTGGGCGATATCCGGAGCGTCCTGTGGATCTCGCACATAGCGCGACACGAAATGGATCAGCCTGTGCTGATACTTGAGCACGAGCAAGTCGAACGCTGCTTTCTCTCCGCGTTGCGCCCGCTCAACGAGCAAGCGGTCAACTCCGTTCGGGCCGACGCGATGAGCGGACTCCCCGTCGTCGCGCGGCTGAACGCCGGGCTTCCCCTTCATGGCCCTTCCCCGGGGCCGGTTGGATACGTATGCACGCTGTCACTCATCGGTTCGATCTGTATGTCGGGGTTCGCTTGAGCTCGCTCCGCAGCAAGGACATGGGGCATCGTGAGCCCCCGAACAGCGCGGGCGGTCAGACGTCAAAGCCTCGAGCTCGTCCGGTGTGAGGGTCAAGGATTCGCGCTGTCTTTGGGGCGTCCCGGCGCGATGCAACGGGATCCGGGGCGCCGCCGACGTCGCCTCGAGCGGCTCGCTGCGCTTTCTCGGTGTTCCAACGTTTGATGCCGGGCACCGGGAAAGGTTACGCGCGCCTCTGCCACTTACGGGGTCATTCGAACTGCAGAGAATGTGTGCCATTCCGTGAGCGCGGGTTTCGCCGATCGCCTCGGGCAACCTTACGCACGCGCAGCTTCCGTGTCGTACGGCACCAGAACTCTCTAGATGTCAGCCCGAGCGGATGACGGCCGGGGCATACGGGAAACGCTTATAGGTAGAACCAGCCGCGCCAGTGGTCGGGATATCGGAGCACGACCCGCTCGAGTCCCGCGACGTAGCGGCTTGCCGCGGCTTTCAGGTCCGCTTCGCCTGACAACAGAGTGGGGACCGGTATTTCTGCCCCGACGATGACGCGAAAAACGCCCGACTCGTCCGCCACGGTGTGAACCGGCAGGAGTGCTGCCCCGCTCGCGTGGGCGAGCTTCGGCGCACCCGGCGCCAGACGCACCCACCCGTTCAGGAACGGAACGGTGACGGCGCGCCGTGACATCGAGCGCGCGGCGATCGACACCACGCCGTTGTTCACGACACGTGAGTGCAGCGTCTGGAGCGCGTTGCGCGGGGAGCCGCCCAGGGGAAGAAGCACACGTTCCTCGAGATAGCGGTCTTCGACTCGCGCGCGAATCGGATTGAGGAACCGCATCCCGAACCGCGTTTTGGAGTAGCCGTGCTGGGGGTGGCTCAAGTGGGCGACCCGGATCCCGGCGCGGTGCAAGGCCATCTTGGCAATGAGGCTGTAGAAGTGGAAATGGCTGATCCACAGCACCACACCTCGACCGGCGTGCAGCGCTTGTTCGATGTGCGCCTTCCCATCGAGCACGATGTCTGGCGTCCAGCCCCCGGGGCGGTGAGCGCGAAGGACGCAAAGATTCGACTCGATGAAACGCGACAGACCGCGTGCGATGAGGGCTCGCGGCGGATAAGGGATGCCCCGACCGCGCGTCTGGGCGGCCACCGAGTCGATGAGGGGGTCGAGATGCTGCGGGGCGAAACGCAGGGCGAATCGAGCGAGCGCGCGCCCCAGCGCCGGCCACTTCCCGGGTGGAACGAGCCAAGCGACGGGTGTCAGGAGCAGTACCCCCAGCGAGGTTGCCAGGTCGATCGCGCTCGGTCCGCGAACGACTTTATCGCTCGCGGCTCGTTTAGAATCACCGCCAAGGCCGGTCTTGGCGTCGAGCGGTGCGGGCCGGCGGTTATGCCGAAAACGTTCGGGCATCACTCACCTGATGCGTTCCGCACGTCTATCCGACGATGCGGCTGCAGGCGCCCTTCCGCGAGTTGCCAGCCCACGAGACCCGGTAGCCCCACCATCACTTCGCGAAAGCGCTTGGCGAGCGAGAGCGCGAGTGCCGCGTCGGGTCCCACGCCCAACGCCGCGCCGACCAGCATGAAGCTGCCTTCCTGGACACCCAGACCCCCAGGGACGAAAAACGCGGCTCCGCGTGCGGCCTTGCCCAGGCTCTGCAGCACGAGGGCCTCCACGAAGCCCACCGGGTGACCCATCAGCAGGAGCGCGAACCATACCTCCCCGGCCAGCAGCAGGCGCGACGTCAGGCGCCAAAGCAAAGCCGCAAGGATGCGGTCAGGCGACGTATAGATCTCGTGGATGGCGGCATCCAACGCTGCGGCTCCGCCGGTAAAGCCTCGCAGGTCGCTTTCGCGCCCCAGGCGTTCTGCCAGCCCCGCGGCCAGCGTGAAGAGCCCCCGGCGCTGCAACCGGTAGAAGGTGAACACGCCGAGGCCTACGAGCCCGACCAGGGTGAGGACTCCCACGACGAGACCGCTACCGCCGGTGCGATGCACGAACAGAGCGAGGCCCATGAGGACGAAGAGCAGCGTGGTCAGGGCTTGCACCGTTTTGTCCACTACCACGCTTGCCGTGGCCGTCGACCCGGACACGCCGAAGCGGGCCGCGAGGCGCGCCTTGACCAGCTCCCCCCCGATCTGCGCGACCGGGAGCAGATGATTGACCGCATCGCCGACCCAGCTCCCATAGAGCAAGCGCGAAAAGGGGAGCCGCTGCTCCGGCGCGAACAGGCACCCCCACGCGACAGCCGTGAGGACCAGCACCGCCAACGCGTTCGGAATGAGCCACAGGAGCTGCCAGCCGGCGCTCGCGATGACGGCAGCCACGGTGTCGAAGCCACGCCACGCGACCAGTCCGATGGCGAGAGACAGCCCGAGAAAGAAGAGGGGCGTCAGAAAACGTTTCATGCGACCGCCTTCCGGCCGCTCACCCCGTCCGCGAGCACGGCGAAGCGCGGCGGCACCATCTCCCGTGCGTATCCCGCCGTTGGCCCCTTGCTCGACTTGAGAGCGCGACTATTCCTCAACATGGCCTCCTCCTCACGGCGTTGGTTGCGCCGATCGGCGTTGGTCGCACGGCACCTTGCTTATGCAGCTTGCGTTAAGAGTTGACCGGGCAAGGCCAGCCTTTCTAGCAGAAAGCATGCGGCGTCTGTAACCGGGCTTGCAGGCGCGTTCTTACCGTTTGATGTCGATGGACCGGCCGAGGTTACACATGAGGCAGTGCGAGTCACGCCACGCCTCCTCGCTGTAGGTGCGTTACACCCGAGACGGATAACTGCGCGGGGCTAAGTCTGCTGGGAGCTGGGAGGCTTTCGAAGGTTACTGTAACCTCCCGCGGCGTTCGCGTATCCAAGTTGTGTATACACAGAGCGCTGTTCGACGCCAGCCGGCGTCTGGGACAGGGCGACGTGTATTGCAGGGCCTGCGACCCGTAATCGGCGGCAGGGTTTGAAGCCGCGCACGCGCGCGAGGCGCTACGCGCAGTCGGTGCACGGCGGGTGCAGGGCGGATTCGGAAGATACAGCGATATACAGCGCGGAGGAGACCATGAAAAACCCTTACCGAGCTCCACTTGCCATCAGACACCCGATGCGGCGTCTTTTGCCCGCACTCGCGTTGGGGCTCCTCCTGCTCGGTTCCTGGAGCAGTGTAAGCGCGCAACCGGAGGCGGGAGAAACCGACGTCGGGGCGGTGCAGGCCGTCAAGGAAACCATCGTGCAGCTCGTGACGGCCATCAGCGAGCGACGAGAGGCCATCCGGGTCGATCCGCCCGAGGCCTACGTCCTGGTGGAGGAAATCATCGAGCCGCGGGTCGACATCGAAGGTCTTTCCGCAGGCGTGCTCGGACCCCACTGGCACAAAGCGACCATGGCGCAGAAGGACCGATTTGCAAACGAGTTCCGCGCCTTAATGGTACGCATCTACGCGACGGCGGTAATTGAATTTGCCGATGCGGCCGTGAAGCGGACCAACACGGACGCCAGCGTGGACGACTATCTCGACAAGACAATCACCTACCTTCCGGGCCGCGTCGGCTCGAGCGGGCGAGACGTTTACGTTCCTACCAGGGTGCGCGGACCCAATGGCGCACCGATCACTGTCGACTACCGGATGCACCGGCGCAACGGACAATGGAAGGTCTACGACCTCGTCATCGAAGGCGTCAGTCTCACCGTGACCTATCGCAGCTCGTTTCGAGCGGCGGCAAGGGCGTTCGGATTCGACGGCCTGATCGAGCGCCTCGTTGCGAAGAACCACGAGAACTCGGGGGCGTGAAAGGCTCATGCGAGTGCGGACACCGGGACGTCCGTCTTGACACGAGGCTTTCCTGGACCACTGAGGTAGACCATGGCAGCGATCACAGAGCTTCGTAAATACCGCGCGACGAGGCAACCGCTCGACTATCCGCTGGAGTGACCCCGCGTCCACGGACCGGTCGCTGGCGGATCGTCAACGTCTTGACCGACGGGGTCAGCGACATCGCACAGTGTCCCCGGATTCCAGGGTCTGATTGCGGAGCTGAAGGCGCAAATTCGCGATTACGCGCAGGAAGCAGATGGCTAAACGCCTCGCCAGAATACAGTCGATGACAACACGTGAGCATGTGCGGGTGAAGGCCGCGCGAAGGCGCATCAGAAGGCCGTGCAACTTCTGAAGGCAACGAAGTGATTCAAGCTTCCGATAAGCGGAGTATTGCGGTGGCCGCTCTGGCGCTGTGTCTGAGCCTCTTGCCCGGGTGCGCCACCACCGAGGAGGCGAGAGCGGCGAACGACCCGCTGGAGCCCATGAATCGGAAGTTTCACGCCTTCAACGACACCCTGGACAGACGCATCCTGGAACCGGTGGCCGACGCCTACGTGAAGGTGACACCTGAGAAAGTGCGCACCAGCATCGGCAATTTCTTCATCAACCTCGGTTACCCGCTCGTCGCCCTGAACAATGTCCTTCAAGGGAAGGCTGACGAGGGCATCCGCGACGTCCTGCGCATCGTCTTCAACACCACGCTGGGGATCGGGGGGCTCTTCGACGTCGCGAGCGGCCTCGATTTACCGCGGCACGAGGAAGACTTCGGGCAGACGCTTGCCGTTTGGGGGGTCGGCGAGGGCATTTACCTCGAGCTTCCCTTCTTCGGCCCGGCCTCGTTACGCACCCTGCCGGACGTGGCCGCCGGGGTAGCCCCTGGCCCGCTGTTCGTCCTCGGCCCGGTGGTCACCGTTCCGCTCTCCGCGGTGGAAGTCGTCGACGACAGGGGTCGTCTCGACACCGCGATCGAGGTGCGGAGACAGGTGGCTTTGGACCCCTACGTGTTCACACGCGAAGCGTACCGGCAGCGGCGCACGTTCCTCATTTACGACGGCGATCCGCCGCTGGAGACGTTCGAGATCGCGCGCGACTTTGCACGCGAAGAGGGGTCGTCCGCCGGGGCGACGCGGTGACGTCGTCAATCCTGCTCTGTGCATCGATGACCTCACCTTTGCACGTTCTGGCATGTCCAAACGGTCTTCTACTATAGGAAAAGCGCCGCGGCGGGGCGAATTTACGCGGAAATCGGGCTCCGAGCCCGGAGGAGGTTAGTGAGTATGAAGCGGTTGACACGGACAGCAGCGGCCTTGCCTCTGGCGCTGCTCGTGCTGGCGGGATGTGCATCCACCGGCGGGTGGACGCCCACCGTCGATCCCACGGGCGACCCGAACGCCGCGAATATCAGCCGAGACCAGTTCGAGTGCCGGCAGCTCGCGCAGCAGGCTGCGGGCGGCCTAGCCAAGGAGACCGGCAAGGGCGCCCTCGGAGGGGGTGCCTTGGGTGGCGCCGCGGGTGCCATCATCGGAGCCATCGGCGGTGACGTGAACACCGGCAAAGCGGCAGGCATCGGCGCCGCGGTCGGCGCGCTGACGGGTGGTGCCACCAAAGCGTACCAGCAAGACCGGCGCTTCAAAGAAGCCTACACGAGGTGCATGCAGGGTCGTGGCCATCGCGTCATCTGAGAGCGGGTATCCTCGACTTGGGATAGCACGCCCGGCGTTCGCGAACGCAACCGCCGAATCCGATTGCGAGATTCGTCGGTTGTTCGAGGCCACGACGCGCGCTGACCCGAGATGAATGCGCGCCGGGCACCGTCCGGCTCGACCGCTTCGGTGGGTAACGGTAACGCCGATGACCGAGCCGGGCGAGCGGAGCATAAGGTTGCGCTGAAGGCACGCCCGCGACGACCGACTCGTGCGTTCGGCACCCGAGCATGCGTACACAACGTTCCTGCACATCGGGCGGTGCGCCTGTGATCCGCACGTCGCGCCACCTCGACTCGAAACGCGCCTGCTCAGCATCAGCAACGCCGCGAGCCCGGAGTCGAACGCCCGACCGACCCGGGAGAGGTCGACGACGTAGCACCGATACGCCGGGTGACTCGGATGAGAGATATGCCAGAACGCGCTTAATCCGAGACAGGAGCGTTTTCGGCTTCTATAGAGGGGCAGAGTTCCGAGACTTCCGGGAAGTAATCGGATCAGAATCGAAATCGAAGCAAGTTCGCCGCAGGTGTTTCCGGCCCAGACAACGTGGGTCCGCCGCGCCGCCGTACGTTGCTGCCATCTCGGTAGAGATCTTCGAACGCTTCGTTCCCAGCGGGAGGCGCTATAAAGTCCCTGAGCTGCAATTTTCGCTCGTGTCTGGGCAGGCCGGGAAATAAGCTCCCCCCGAGATACGCAGGGTCAAATCCTCCGGAGTCGACTTTGCCTTCCGGCCTCGGAGGATCCCGGAACCGAACCTCACCGCTATATGCAGCGTCCTCTCCCGGTGTAGAGGTAGCATGCTCCGCAGGCTCCCCTGCCGAAGCGGAGGCCATCCACAGGCACGCAGCGACGCCTACGAGCAGCTTCTTCATGGTGTCACCTTCCCGGATCACTCTCGGCTTTTCGCACCAGGTTTACTCTAGGATGCTGACGGTGCACCCGCGGTTACAGACCGGGCAACAACGAAGCTCCTGACGGCCTTTCGCCGACGCCGCGAGCCAGCCGAAAGGCTCGTGCGGGCCAACATCGATTAGCCCCGAGCGGGTCCTTAGCACATCTCGCTACAGGCCGGCCTCTTATCACCGCTCAGTGTCACCGTAAGGCTCTACGGACTGTAACCTCGCGGCGCCTCTATGTATCTAAGCAAACATGCGGCGCATTGTGTTGGACGACCAATCCATCGAGATGGCCTGTCCGCGACCGGCGCCAGGACCTGCAACTGACCCTCCCGCGCAACGGGCTTTGGACCGCGCTCCCTCACCTTACCGATGGGAGCGGTGACGCGATGGCCTGGAGATAGAGCGGCGGGATGGTTCATGGAAGGTCTTCGTGATCGAGGACGTCGGTCTCGGCGGGCTTAGCACAGTTGGTTTAGAGCAGCCGCGGGGCGTCGGGCTTCGACGGCGTGGCTGACCGCCTCGTCGCGAAACCCTTAAGGCGCTTCCTATCCCTGCCGTTGGGACGGCGGGTTCGAAGCCGAGATCGGCACCGCTCTTGCCGGTTCGAGATGGCGAACGGATGCGCCTTTGTCATATAGGATATTTGCTTATGGCAACGGTGGAGATGTACACGAAGAAATGGTGTCCGCACTGCATCAGAGCGAAGGCACTGCTGGATGCGAAGGGCGTCTCGCATCGCGAGATCGATGTCACCTCTGATGCGGAGCGGCAACAAGAGATGGTTGCGCGCTCGCGGCGCCGGACGGTTCCGCAGCGTCTACAACCAGGACCAGCTCAATCAACTGCTCCAGAGCAAAGACGAGTATTTGACCTGGGTCGCGCGCTTCTACCAGGGCCAGGGTCTGGGCATGCCGGGCTGGCTCACGGCCGAGCGGGAAATCTTACGCAACCGTACGCCCCGAATATTACGCGAGGCTGAAAGAAAAGCTGGCCGCTCTGGGGGAGCTCATCTCCGCCGAGTGGGCCAAGCACGAAGCCGTCCGTCGCATCGACTCGCACATGCTCCTGACCTGGGCCGGCGTGATGCGCGAGGCGGAGCAAGCAGGTAAGACGGAGCGGTTCCTCGACCTGGTCGCGCGCGACGTGATCGGGCTTCGCGCCGGAGAGCTCGGCCAGCACCAGGTCGAACAGCGACGCTACCGGAGCCTCCTCAGCCTGACGGCGAGCCGGGCACTGGACCTGGGCCGCTAGCGCCCTGACGTCGAACGCGCCGGAATACGCGCGCTTGCGCAATGCAAATCCGAGCATTCGCCGGAAGCGCCTCGGCCCGACCACCAGACACCCGGCGCGAACGCGTACGAAGCTTCGATAAGACACAAGAGGTTACGCCCGATCGGCGCTGACGGACACCCGTCGGTGGAAGCGTCCACTTCTTTGAGATCAGCGAACGCCTGTTGGACGTAGGATACGGGAAGTCCGGGGCAGTCGCTGCCGAGAACGACGATACGCCTCGCGCCAGCGCGGAACATGCGCGAGTACGCATTCAGCATCCGTTCTCCGAGGTCCACTCCTCGTTGCAAGAAGAACGGTAAGTCTCGGCTGCACCAGGACGGATCCGGGGCCACGGGGTGGGGTTCATACGCAATGTGCAGGTCTGTGTGTTTCAACTCGCGCAGCGATGCAACGAGATCCCTTGCGAAGGAGACGTAGAGGGCGGCCGCGTCCTTGGCCGACAGCGACGGGCTGAGTCGAGTCTTGACCGATCCCGGAATCGGAGCCTTGACGAAGACAACGAGCGCGTTTTCTCTTTTCATCCGGCTGGCCGACTCGGCGGCGCGGGCTACACTGATGCTGTGAGGGTGCCCGAATTGTCCGCTCAGCGTCTCTCCC
>JABAHS010130503.1_pt1 | contig 10213 bp, 3 predicted proteins | sample 7062111 | NCBI WGS metagenome assembly JABAHS01 (sample SAMN14534600, study PRJNA622989) | marine sediment metagenome | biome: marine biome [ENVO:00000428]; feature: marine pelagic biome [ENVO:01000023]; material: deep marine sediment [ENVO:00002113]; isolation source: pool of 4 deep marine... | reverse complement strand
ATCTTTCTAAGGCTCAATGATTCAGTTGGAAAAGCCCCTATCTCAAGTGCACACATGAGACCTTGAAGCGATTTTGGAATGGTGAAATGTTACTGTCTGTACGCCGACCCCCCGAACCTGTTGGGTGACGTTGGGCTGTGTTCTCGCTAAAGCACATATAGCATATGTTTTGTTGGAGACCGCAAGCACTCAATAGAAATTTAAGTCATGTCCAAAGCGTCCTGAATGTATGTGTGTTCCTTTAGAACGTTTGGCTGCTCGAGATCAAGGGCAAAATTTCGAATTTCTGTAGGACATTGCAAAAATGGCTGGTAGTGGATTCTGCCCATACACCAATACGTTTTACATATAGGCTGGATTTTGTGTCAGAGGGCTAGACCTCTCCTTCGTAATGGAGTTGAAAAAGGCTGCCAACGGGTGATTAGAATCCATCTGTAATCGTGGTCGAATAATTTCGCAGGCGACGATCTCAAGTTCTTCAGGAAGAGGAGGTAACTTCCGCTTCCAAATCAGCATTAAGGTGCCGAGGGCCGGATTTGAACCGGCGACAACCCGGTCTTCAGCCGGGTGCTCTCCCAGGCTGAGCTACCTCGGCATCCAACCACCATGAGTCATCATCCATTTTTAGCTTTTCGGGGGTCACCCTTCTCGTATGGGGTTATAAATATGGCTGATAGAACTGCAGCAGTCTGTTGAAGCTCTTAGCCCGTTGTGTGCTCTGTCATTGAAGATGACCTATCCAGCACCCAAGAGCTTTTTCATCCCAATCTTTTCTCTTTGAGCATCCATACATCGGCTCTCGCAATGAACCATTTCCTTATCAGATGTCTAATGAAGCCTCTCCCCGTTGAATCGCCAGAGCACCGGTCTTACAGGATCCCACGGCTTACATGATCACTTCTTCTGTGTCAGCGATCTTCATCATGATGAGTAGTTATCCGTGGTGGCTATGATCAAAGGTTGCACCCCTCTTGTAGCACAGAATACCGATTTCCTCCAAGAGTTTCTGTGTATGGGTCCCCACGAATAACCACCGCCTCATCCTCCCCAAGTTCATGCCCGTCACGATCGATCCAGCGCACTTCACAATCTGTTCGCCCGTGACCATCCAAAGATCACCATTCTCTCTGTAACAGGAAGCAACAGAGGCCTATTAAGCCTATCCAGTACTACACTGGAACACCAAGTAACAGATCCTTTTTTTCGCACATCTGTATTCTCTGTTTTGATCCTCTGACCCTTGACGATTTGCTCTGGCGGAGGAATAGGCGTTCAGTTTACATCTTCTTGCTGAAAAAAGTCTACCCCGCTCTATATGTGTTATATCAGACTTCCAGCCTCTAGAGCAAAGAACCTTTCAGCAGTCTATCTTACTCAGTATTGAACCCTCTATTCTATCCGTAGGTGGAGGGAGCACCCTAATGGTGGGCCGGGCCGGATTTGAACCGGCGATCCTCGCNNCCAATACCAAAAGGGAGTTTTTTGATGGAAATTTTTTACCAAAAAAGTTCCAATGGTGGGCCGGGCCGGATTTGAACCGGCGATCCTCGCCACGTGAGGGCGATGTCCCTTGGCCTCTCCAGTTAGCCAGCTAGACCACCGGCCCCTAGCTGATTTAGAGGTGGTGAAGGTTTTATACTTTTTGCGGGAAGAATTTGTTTTGGTTCAGGGAGCCCGTTAGTCCAATTTGGGTGGTGTTGAATTCTTATTGGACAGGAGATGGTTCCACGGTAGTTATGCTGGGGCAAACTATGTGACTTTTGCTTTTACACAGATTAAACACGATCGAATAACGTATCCGGTTTTCAGAGTTAGAAAGGCAAGATGGTTATATTTTCCAGTCACAGGGGCTGCAGGCAGCAAGGCTGCTGAGCTGGAGAGCACTCTTTCTAGAAGGTGCTCCTCGGCAGATCCGAATTACGTATTTGACAAAATTTAAGTAGTGGCCTCCTTTCTCTATGGAATTCGATGCGGTAGCCAAATCGCCCTGGTAGTATAGTCCGGTCTAGTATGAGCGGCTGTCGCCCGCTCGACCCGGGTTCAAATCCCGGCCAGGGCGCCTTTTCTGCTTCTAGAATAAAAATCTCGATTTCTTGAAAAGGTTTGTTCTGTTAAAACCAGTGTTGTGTAACTAAATTAAGGAAACGATATTATCCTGTCTAACTGTCAAAACGATGTAGGGAAATCGATGCAGCACACGCAGGATCTGTAACGGGCTGAACAACTCCATCATCAGTGGAGACGGAAGCTTTGTTTTCCAGGACCTACCCCTACATACCAGAACAATTGATCTTTCAGATTTATTGGAAACTGTTATAGGTGGAGTGGCGCAAAATTGTCACTACTGCTAACCGATTGGGTTAACTCGAGAGGGTATTGCCTATCCGGATTCTTGAAATCCGTCTCGATAGAGGAGCGTAGAAAGTTTTTTTCTATCTTTTTGTTCAAAGTATTTTGGAATGCCGATAGGCAGAACTGAGATCACCCTATAATTCTTCGGTATGCTGAGAATTTCCTTTATCTTTTCCTCACTTGAACCCTTCTCGTCCTCCACATTGAAAACTCCTATCCAACATGAGCCCAATCCAAGACTGTGGGCGGCAAGGGCCATATTCTGGGTTGATGCTGCACCATCTTCGATGAAATGGTAAGGATCCTCTTCCGAGTCAACGCAGACTATGATACTGATCGGGGCTTCGTTAATTCCTAAGTTAAAGACTGTGGGCACATGTTGACTGATACGCCTTTTTAAGCTTTGATCTTCTATCAATATGAATCTCCAAGGCTGTCTGTTAAGCCACGAAGGCGCCCACCGTCCCGCCTCCAAAATTGCTTGGATCTTATCTTCCTCTACCGGGGCCTCTTCAAATCTTAGAATGGTTCTTCTATCTTTGATAGCATCAAGAACCTGATTCATCGCAATCCTCTAACCTATGGCATATAGCTATAAGAGATTCTTTTTGTATAAGACTTTTTTTGAATCGACGAATCGACTGCCCGTAGGTTGAAGAAGTGTACCAAGGCACACCACCGAGTTCTCTAAGAGAATTGGGGCTTTGATATCTTTTGTTTTCTATGACAGCTCTGTGCCATGCTCTAACAGGTTCTTTGGTCGTCGCGTTAAACGATACTCCAAATCCAAAGCAAAGTTTATTAATGTGCACTAGGGTTTACGATGTTAGCTTCCAGAAAAATGGGGAAGCAACCTTGGAGACCCGTTTTCGGGTCGGATGACCGACCCATTGGAGGAAAAATTCCACGATTAGAAGCCTATCAACCAACACCCATTACGTTGATATTGATAGATTTGATTCTGGAGGTCTTGGCTAGACTTGGCTATATCCTATGATGATCTTCTACTTCTTCAAAAGTCCTTCTTCGAAGAGAAGGGTCTGGTTAGGCAGCACCTGGACAGCTACAACGAATTCATCGACAATGGACTGCAGGAAGTGATTGATGAGATCGGTGAGATTGATATAGAGATTCCGGAGAGTCCCTACAAGATAAAGTTGGGTAAACTGTGGATAATTGATCCTCAATCCAGGATCACCGGTCCCTTCACAACAGAGGTGGACGGCACGAAGCATGAGATTTATCCCATGGAAGCCCGATTCCGAGACCTGACCTATGCTGCGCCACTGGCTCTAGAGATGACCCCGGTCATCAATGGGCGAGAGCTGGAGACTGAACTGGTCCATATAGGCGACTTCCCGGTGATGTTGAAGTCCAACCTCTGCTTCCTCTCCGAACTCCGCCCAGAGGAGCTGGTGGAACAGGGAGAAGACCCTAAGGATCCAGGAGGCTACTTCGTGATAAATGGCTCCGAAAGGGTCATTGTAGCCTTNNGTATCCTGGTGGATATCGACACCCGAGGTGCAAAACCGGTCTATCAGGCAAAGATCTTCTCCACCACTGTGGGCTTCAGGGCTAGAATTCAGCTCAGGATGAAGCGAGAGGGCGCCATCTACGTCTCTATGCCTGGAGTTCCCAGTGAGATACCTTTCGTGGTTCTGATGCGGGCGTTGGGCCTAGAGTCCGACAAGGAGGTTGCCGACGCTGTCTCCCCGGAGAGAAACCTGCAGAACGAACTTGAACCCTCCTTCGAGAAGGCCAGCGGCTTCGACACCGTGGACCAGGCCATAATGTACATTGGCAACCGTGTAGCACACGGCCAAGTGGAGGAGTACCGCAGAAGAAGAGCAGAGACCATCATAGATCGCAATTTCCTACCTCACCTTGGACGAGAGAAGGAGAAGCGGGGAGAGAAGGCCTTCTTCCTGGGGGAGATGGCATGCCGAGTCATCGAACTGAAGCTTGGAAGAAGAAAACCAGATGATAAAGATCACTTCAAGAATAAACGCCTGAAACTCGCTGGCCCCTTACTCTCGGATCTGTTCAGGATCGCCTTCAGAAGTCTCTGTCGAGACATAAAGTATCAGCTGGAGAGAATGGGACTAAAGAGATCTACGATCACCATCTCAGCAGCTGTGCGCCCAGGAATCATCTCTGACCGGCTCAAACATGCTCTGGCCACCGGCAATTGGAGGCGGGGACGAGTAGGTGTCACACAGCTTCTGGACCGGACGAACCGAATATCGGCCCTCAGCCATCTGCGACGGCTACAGTCCCCACTGAGCCGCAACCAACCCAACTTCGAGGCCCGAGATCTGCATCCCACTCACTGGGGCAGGCTGTGCCCCAATGAGACCCCAGAGGGATCCAACTGTGGTCTGGTTAAGAATCTGGCCTTGGCGGCCAGCATCTCGGTGAGCGCGGAGCCTAGGGAGGTGAGGCAGAGCCTCTATCGGATGGGCGTCACCCCGATTGAAGAGATAGACGCCCACCTGCGAGCCTCTGGTGCCAAGATCTTTGTGGACGGCAGTTTGATCGGTTATTGCCTTCCTGCCCATGAACTGGTCACTGAACTGCGGAATAACCGCAGAGCAGGCAAGCTCTCTCCCAATACAAATGTGGCCTACTTCTCCAAGAGAGAAGGGATGAGCGAGGAGGTTTATGTTAACTGCGGTGAGGGAAGAGTACGTCGCCCTCTAATAGTAGTGGAAGACGGCAGGCCCAGGCTCCAACCCGGACACATTGAGAAACTCCGTGCCGGAGAATGGACCTGGGACGATTTTGTAACCGAGGGAATCGTGGAGTACATTGACGCTGAGGAGGAAGAGAACCTGTTGGTGGCCTTGGATGCCCAAGAAGTCGCCTCCCAGCATACTCACCTAGAGATCGCGCCCTACACCATCCTGGGTATATGTGCTTCCCTGATTCCCTACCCAGAGCACAACCAGTCACCCCGCAACTCCTACGAGGCAGCCATGGCTAAGCAGGCCCTGGGAATATACGCCACCAACTTCCTCTATCGGGTTGACTCTCGTTCCCACCTTCTACACTATCCCCAGAAGCCCCTAGTCAAGACCAAGCCCATGGATATCGTGGGTTACGATCTTAGACCTTCGGGACAGAACTGTGTAGTGGCCGTCATATCCTTTGAAGGCTACAATATGGAGGATGCCCTTATCTTCAATAAGGCCTCCATCGAACGGGGGTTATGTCGCTCCATGTTCTACAGAATATACGATGCTGAATGCCGTCAATACCTTGGAGGGTTGAGAGACGAATTTACTACCCCTGAGCCTGGAATCCGAGGTTATCGAGGTGAACAATACTACCGCCTGTTGGAACCTGATGGGATCATCGGCCTGGAAGCCGAAGCCACAGGCGGCGATGTCATAATCGGAAGGACCAGCCCTCCACGTTTCCTTGAGGAATACAAAGAGTTCGAGGTCAAGGGCCCCACCATGAGAGATACCTCGGTGGACGTGAGGCACGCCGAGAGCGGCATTGTAGACGATGTCTTTATCACAGAGACCGATGAGGGAAGTAAACTGGTGAAGGTCAGGATGAGGGATGAGCGGATCCCTGAGTTGGGTGACAAATTTGCCTCTCGTCATGGTCAGAAGGGCGTGATAGGAATGATTCTACCCCAAGAAGATATGCCCTTCAGCACTCAGGGGGTAGTTCCCGATATCATAATTAATCCCCATGCTATTCCCTCTAGGATGACCATTGGACAGTTCTTGGAATCTATGGCTGGGAAGGTGGCGGCCGCTCGAGGACGAGCCGCAGATGGAACCCCCTTCATAGGCGAAGGCCCTCAACAACTCAAGATGACCTTGAGAGACCTGGGCTTCAGCTATACTGGTCGAGATGTCCTCTACAATGGGATCACAGGCCAGAAGTTTGTGGCCGACGTCTTCATGGGTGTAGTCTACTATCAGAAGCTGCATCACATGGTAACCGATAAGATTCATGCCAGAGCACGAGGACAGGTTCAGATGCTCACTCGGCAGCCGACTGAGGGGCGGGCTAGAGGCGGTGGACTGCGGTTTGGGGAGATGGAAAGGGACTGTCTGATCGGCCACGGGGCTGCCATGCTTCTGCGGGATCGATTGCTGGAGGAATCTGACAAGTATCTTCTGTACATGTGTGAGCGATGCGGCTACATAGCCTATTATGACAGCAAACAACGCAGGTATGTATGTCCCGTGTGTGGGGACGAGGCGGAGATCTCTCCCGTCACCGTGTCCTACGCCTTCAAACTTCTGCTGCAGGAGATGATGAGTCTCTGCATCGCCCCCAGGGTTCAACTGAAGGAGAGAGCATAGAATGGCTATGGAAGAGATAGTGAGCAAAGTTGTGGACCAGATAACCTTCGGAGTAATATCCCCCCAAGAGATACGCAGATTGTCGGTGGCTGAGATACAGACCGCTGATACCTACGACGAGGATGGGGCGCCCATCACGTCGGGGCTCATGGACGGCAGGCTGGGAACCCTAGAGCCCAGACAGAGATGTCGAACCTGCGGCAACACAGCTATACGGTGCCCAGGACATTTCGGCCATATTGAATTGGCGGTCCCTGTGGTCCATATCGAATTTGCAAAGACGATTCATAACCTCCTGAGGGCGATCTGCAGAAACTGTGGCCGGGTGGCACTCTCTGATGAGGAGATTGCAAGATACAAGGCCCGAATCCGACGGACTCGCGAGTTACGGGGCTCGGTGCCCGAAGACCTGTACAAAACTGTGTTGAAGAAGGCCAGAAGTAAAGAGTGTCCTCATTGCGGCACACCACAATACAAGATAGATTTCACAAAACCCACAACTTTCCACGAGATTATGGAGGAAGGCCGGCAACGATTGACACCCAGCATAGTTCGGGAACGATTTGAGCGCATACCTGACGAAGATCTCGAACTGCTAGGTTTTGATCCCCAGACAGCTCGTCCAGAGTGGATGGTACTGGAGGTTCTCCCTGTTCCTCCAGTTTATGTCCGCCCCTCCATAACCCTAGAATCCGGCATCCGCTCCGAAGATGACCTAACTCATAAACTGGTGGATATCATACGTATCAACCAGAGACTAAAGGAGAATATGGAGGCCGGGGCTCCCACCCTCATCATCCAAGACCTATCAGAACTTCTCCAGTATCATGTCACAACCTACTTTGACAACCAGACCTCAGGGATTCCTCCTGCCAGACACCGTTCTGGCAGAGCCCTAAAGACTCTGGCCCAGCGACTGAAGGGCAAGGAGGGACGATTCAGGAGTAATCTCTCCGGTAAGAGGGTAGACTTCTCAGCCCGAACCGTGATCTCCCNNATGAGACGGTTAGTCAATAATGGTCCAGGCCAGTACCCTGGAGCGCTTTACGTGGTCAGGCCGGATGGTAAACGGATCCGACTGGAATTTGTGGTGGATCGAGAAAAGGTTGCTGAGGCTCTAGCTCCAGGTTTCCTCGTGGAACGCCACCTGAGAGACGGCGACATCGCAATCTTCAACAGGCAACCCTCCCTACACAGGATGTCAATCATGGCCCATTACGTGCGGGTCTTGCCCCACAAGACCTTCCGCCTCCACCTCTGTGTCTGTCCTCCCTACAACGCTGACTTTGACGGAGACGAGATGAATCTACACGTTCCACAGAGTGAGGAAGCTCAAACCGAGGCCCGCCTCTTGATGCAGGTTCAGGATCAGATTCTGTCCCCCAAGTTTGGAGGTCCAATCATAGGAGCCATCAGAGATTTCATAACTGCCTCATTCATCTTCACTAGAAAGTCAACTCTGTTATCTAAAGAGGAGGTATCTAGATTACTTGCTGCCTCGAGATACGAGGGTGATCTCCCTGCCCCCGAGATTGAGGAACCCAAGCCCCTCTGGACCGGGAAGCAGATATTCAGTGTATTCATCCCTCCAGGCTTGAATTACGCCTCCAAGGCCACTGTCTGCCAGGGATGTGCCGACTGCCTCAGCGAGGAGTGCCCTTACGACGCCTATGTGGTTGTCAAGGACGGCGTTCTGAAGTCAGGGGTTATTGATAGGAGCAGCATCGGAGCCGAACAATCAGAGAGCCTACTCCATCAGATAATAAAGGATTATGGCTCCTCGGAAGGAAGAAGATTTCTGAATCAGATCTCGCAGCTTCTTAAGTTCTTCATGACCATGCGGGGATTTACCTACTCCTTTGACGAACTGGAATTATCTAGTTCCGTGGAACAGGAAATAAGCCAAATAATACAGGATTCCGAAGAGCGAGTACAGGAGTTAATAAAGAAGTTTAAGGACGGAACCCTAGAACGACTTCCCGGCCAATCTCTCACCGAATCCTTCGAAATCTACGTGATGAATGAACTGGCCACCGCTAGGGACAAGGCTGGAAGAGCAGCAGATCAAGACTTCGACATCGACAACTCAGGCATCATCATGACTAGGACGGGAGCTAGAGGATCCAGCCTGAACATTGGCCAGATAGCCGCCTGTGTTGGCCAGCAGTCGGTGAGAGGAAAGAGGATCATGCGGGGATATCTAAATCGCGCCTTACCACACTTCGAAGCTGGAGATCCCACTCCCAAGGCCAGAGGGTTTGTATACTCTTCCTATAGGGAGGGTCTGGACCCTGTTGAATACTTCTTCCATGCCATGGGTGGGCGAGAAGGCCTTGTGGATACCGCTGTGCGAACACAGCAGAGTGGATATATGCAGAGGCGACTCATCAACGCCCTAGAGCATCTCCGCATCGAGTACGATGGCACAGTTCGAAACTCTGTGGGCGACATCATCCAATTCAGATACGGGGAAGATGGAGTAGATCCCGCGAAGAGCGACCACGGACAGGCAGTGAATGTGGATCGCCTCATTGAACAACTCCAGATTACGAGAGGCGGAGGACGACCAGCATCAGAGGATTACATCCAGGAACGGATCAAATACTGTAAAGATCAGCTCACACCAGTGCTGGTCAAAGAATTAGGGAGAGAGTTGAAGAGCGCCAAATTGACCACGGGAGGAATAGATAAAGCCATCTCTCTAACCTTGGAGAACTACAAGAAGTCTGTGGTTGAGCCAGGAGAGGCGGTGGGAATCGTGGCCGCCCAATCGATCGGTGAACCTGGTACACAGATGACGCTTCGAACCTTTCACTATGCAGGAGTTAGAGAACAGAACGTAACTCTAGGTCTACCTCGGCTTATCGAAATAGTGGATGCTCGACGAACACCTTCCACCCCAATAATGAACGTTTACCTCGACAAGAAGCATCGAAGGAGCAAGAAGAAAGCCACCCAAGTGGCTCGAGAAATCGTTCACACCACCATGGAGGACGTCGTACAGGCTATGTATATAGACCCCGAAGAGGAACAAGTGGTCATGGAGCTGGACCTGACCATGATGGATGATCGAGGAGTATCCTTGGAGGAGCTGGAGCACAAGTTGCAGCTCCCCAAATGTAGAGTAAAGGTCAGCGAGGATCAAATCAAGGTTAGACCCGAGAAACCAGGTGACCTCAAGAAGCTACTGGATAAATTATCCCCCCATCATGTAAAAGGTCTCCCCGACATCAGCAGAGTACTGGTTACAGAAGAAGGGAGAGAGTGGGTCATAAGAACAGATGGATCCAACCTATCAAAGGTCCTGGAAGTTGCTGGCGTGGATCCCAAACGAACATTCACCAATCACATACATGAGACCGCTGAGACTCTCGGTGTGGAGGCGGCCAGAAACCTTATCATCAAAGAGGCCATCAGTGTGCTTGAGGAGCAGGGTCTGGACGTGGATGTGAGGCATGTCATGCTAGTCTCAGACATCATGACCGCCACTGGTGAAGTGCGCCAGATAGGAAGGCACGGAATCAGCGGAGAGAAGG
>JABAHS010006081.1_pt6 | contig 10216 bp, 9 predicted proteins | sample 7062111 | NCBI WGS metagenome assembly JABAHS01 (sample SAMN14534600, study PRJNA622989) | marine sediment metagenome | biome: marine biome [ENVO:00000428]; feature: marine pelagic biome [ENVO:01000023]; material: deep marine sediment [ENVO:00002113]; isolation source: pool of 4 deep marine... | reverse complement strand
GGAAGTCGATGTCCCCGGCCAGTTCGACGACCCGCGTGTGTCGCTCGAGCAGGTCGATGGCCGGCAGGAACCGTGCTCTCTGCAAGCCGTCGCGATACAGCGACCCCGGCGCCAGGTTGGAGGTCGCGACCAGCACCACGCCCCGCCGGAACAAGGCCGCCAGCAGCCCGCCCAGCAGCATGGCGTCGGCGATGTCGGAGACATGGAACTCGTCGAAGCACAGCACCCGGTAACGCCCGGCCCATTCGCGGGCCACGTCGTCGAGCGGATTACGCAGCGATTCGCGCTCGCGGAGTGCGGCGTGCACGCGCGCCATGAAACGGTGGAAATGAATCCGGAACTTGTCCGGGCGCGGCAGTGACTCGTAGAACAGGTCCATGAGCCAGGTCTTGCCGCGCCCGACCCCGCCCCAGATGTACAAGCCCCGCACCGGGGCCGGTGCCCGCCGCAGTCGCGCCACCCAACCCACGCGGCGCGGCGTCGTCAATTCCTGCCACAGGCCATCGAGGACCTCCACCACGGGTCGTTGCGGCGGGTCCGGCTGGTAGTGTCCCGCCTCGATCAGCGATCGGTAGATGGCCAGTGGGCGTTGCGGCACCGAAGCTCAGGTGGTGACCCTGGCTTGCCTGGGGGGCAGGCTGTCACGCACGCCGTTCTTGAGCAGCCCGCGCAGGTCCATCAGGCGCCGATGGAAGAAGTGCCCGGCCTGTTCCATGATGACCAGGTCCGGGGGCAGCTCCAGGGTCTGCGCCCAGTTGCGGATCTCGTCCGCCGGCACGATGTCGTCCTCGTCGCCCTGTATGACCAGCCAGGGGCAGTCCGGTCGCTGCAGTTCGTTGAACTGGTGGCGATTCACGGCGGGCGCGATGGTGATCAGCTGACCCAGCTTCAGGTTCTGCGCAGCCCGCAGGCAGATGTAGGTACCGAAGGAGAAACCGCCCAGCCACAGCGCGTCCCGCGGGCGGGTCTTGCGCACCCATTCGGTGACGGCGAACAGGTCGTCGGTCTCGCCGTAACCATCGTCGAAGGCGCCTTCGCTGGCGCCGACGCCGCGAAAATTGAAGCGTACGGTGCGCAGGCCCAGTTCCCGCATGGCGCGCTCCATGATGGTGACCACCTTGTTGTGCATGCTGCCGCCATGCTGCGGGCCGGGGTGGCACAGGACGATGGTTGCGGGTACCGCCGCTGCGGGCTTGGGCAGGTCGCAGGCGCACTCCAGCCAGCCGGCGGGACCCCGCAGTTGGAAGTCCGCCCGCCGGTCGGGAAAGTCCTCCGGTTGTTGGATGACCTGGCTGATGCGGTGCGCTCCGGAAAATCCGCCGGCGAGCCCGCATCATACCGCAGCATCCCAAGGGCAGGCCAGAAGCGCCCACCGGGCCTGTGATAGGGTGGCGGCATGAACTTCCTGGTGCATTTGCACCTCGCGGCCGGAGACGAGGGCCTGATGATGGGGGCCCTCTTGGGCGATTTCGTGCGCGGGCGCGAGGCGTTGCAGGGCTTTCCGCCCGCCATGCGCGAGGGCATCGTGCTGCACCGCTGGATCGACGGGACAGCCGATGCCGCGGACGAGATCCGCTCGCTACGGGGCACCTTCCCGCGGGAATTCCGTCGTTATGCCGGGATCATCATCGACCTGGCCTTCGACCACGAACTGGCCCGCCGCTGGTCGTCGTTCTCCTCCCAGGGGCTGGCGGAACACGATGCGCAGGTGCGCGCGTTGCTGGCAGCTCATGCCGACCTGGTGCCCGCGCGCCTGGCACGGTTCATGGCGTACGCAGACCGCCGCGGGCTGTTCGCCAGTTACCGCCACGAGGCCGAGATGCTGCACAGCCTGGCGGGCATCGGCACGCGGCTGAGCCGGCCCAATCCGCTGCACCGGGTGGAGGCCGTCTGGCCGGCGCTGCGCCCCGCGGTCGGGGCATGCTTCGAGGCCTACTTTCCCGTGCTTCAGTCGAGGGTGGCCGCCTGGCGCAGGCGCAGGTCCACCAGCACCGGGTCGTGGTCGGAGGCGCCGAGCCAGAACGGCTCCAGTTCCGCGCCCGGCGGGTAACCGGCATTGATGTTGAGGATGCGCGCCATGCGCACGTGCGGGCGCAGGGCCTCCGAGGCAAAGGCGTAATCGAGTGTGCCGGCCTCGCCGCCATAGACGTAGCTGTACTCGGGGCGGAAGCCGCCGGAGGCCGTCAGGTCCTTGAAACCGGCCTCGATGATCGCCTGGATGGGGTCCTCCAGCCGATAGGCGTTCAGATCGCCGAGGATCAGGGCCCGGCCATCGCTGAGCCGGCCAGCGAGTTCGTGTACCCAGGCGCTCAGGCGGCGGGCGGAGTCCACCCGCGTGGCGTTCCAGCAGCCCTGGCCATCGCGCTTGTCGGCGTCGGGGCCGTCGGCGGGGCAGCCGCCCTTGGACTTGAAATGGTTGGCCACCACCAGGAAGGCCAGCCCGGACGCCCGGTGCCGGAAGCTCTGCGCCAGCGGTTGGCGGCTGCGGCGGTTGAACACGCCGCCGGGGAGCACCTGGGGAGGCCCTTCCGGTTCCAGCAGGTCGCTGCGGTAGAGCAGGCCGACGGTGATGATGGCGTTGCCGATCGGCGCGCCTCCATGCGGGTCGATGACGGCCCAGGGTGTGCCCTCCGGACCCGCCAGGTCGGCGCGCAGGTCCAGGATGGCGCTGCCCGGTCCGAAGCCGTCGTTTTCCAGTTCGCTCACGGCCAGCAGCTGCGGCTGGACATGCCGGAACAGCCCCGCCAGCCGCTCGCGCTGGTCCGCAAACGCTTCCGCGCTGCGCGCGCCGCGCGCCCCCGGAAACCCGCCGCCCTGGCCGTCACCATTGAAGTAGTTCAGCAGGTTGAGCCCCAGCACGCGCACTTCGTCCTCGCCAGGCGGCGGCACCCGGTAGATCGGCATGGGCACCGCCGGCAGCGCGGCGGAAAGGTGCAGCACGTGACCCTTCCGGTCCTCGCCCAGCACACCCTGCGCCGCCAGCACGCTGGTGCCCACCGCCACCGGGCCGGGCTCGTAGGGTCCCAGTTCGACGTACAGCAGTCGATCGCGGTTGGCGCGGCGCTGCTCGCGCGCCTCGGCGCCCGGACGCGCCACCTCCGTGGGGGCCGGCAGGAATTCGTTCTGGCTGATGCCCAGGCGGCCCTGCGCGAGCGGGTAGACATCGGTCACCGAAAGCGGCTGCTGCAGCATCAGGTGCATGCCTTCCAGGGCCTCCCGCGCGGGCCTGTCCATCGGCAGGCGGGCGTCGCTGATGGGTGGCGGGATGCCCTGCTCGCAGCGGCGGTAGCCCCGCAGGTCGGTGAGTGCCGTGAGGCTGCCGTCATCCGTCCCGAGTTCCGCCACTTCACCGGCCACCACGATCCGGTCGCCGGGGTTCACCGTGGCGGCCAGCTCGCCATCATCCACGTACAGCCCGTCGGAGGTCGACACCAGGCCATCGGGCGGCAGGTCTTCAAGGAACAGGCCCCGGCCGGGCAGCACCAGTGTCACCACGCTGCGGACCGATACCCGCTCGCCTTCCATCGGCGAACGCAGGGCCTCACCCTGGATGGCCGCCACCGGTGTCACCGCGCCCGCACAGTCGGCTTGCGGCAGCAGCGGCAGCGGTTCCGCAGAACCGCAGCCGCCCAGCCAGGCGGCAATGCAAAAAAACGCCGCGAGCAGCGGCGTTTCGATGGGTGGCCGGCGGCAGTCCATCACTGGGCCAGCATGTGCTCCACGGCGGCCTGGACCTCCTCGTCGGACAGATCCATGCGCCCGCCCTTGGCCGGCATGATGCCGATGCCGTTGATGGCGTTGGCGACCAGGACGTCGGCGCCCTTGGCGACCCGCTCCGCCCAGGCATCCGTGCCCGGCACGGGGGCGCCTGCGGCGCCGGTCATGTGGCAGGCCATGCACACCTGGGAGTAGATGCCGGCGCCGTCGATGTCCGGGCTGGCCGGGGCGCTGGCCTCGGCGGCCACCTCGACCGCTGCGGCCGGTTGCGGAGCCGGCGCGGGCAGCTCGGTTCGCACCGCACCCACCGGCTGGATGCGGGCCGTCGCCAGCGCCAGCCGGCTGGGGTTCTCGTCCAGTTCTTCCGGCTTTTCGTTGAAGGTGGCAATGACGATCAGCAGGACGGTGACGATGATCAGCCCCGCGATGATGCCGCTGAATCGCTGCATGAAAACCTTGTCGCTGTCGCCCATGTCTTCTCTCGCTTCGGTTGTTGGTCACCCATGATATGGGGCGTTCGGGGGCGCCCCAAAAGGGGCCTCATTATAGGCCTTCGGCGGGGGCCCAGGAAGGCGGCGCGCGTTTACTTGGTGGGTACAAAGCCGCTAAACTACGCGGCCCGGATGGCGCGGACGCCGCCCCGCCTTCCCGCGGGGCGCGGCGGTCCGCACGAACCGGTTCACGGGCGCCCGTAGCTCAGCTGGATAGAGTGCTGCCCTCCGAAGGCAGAGGTCACAGGTTCGAATCCTGTCGGGCGCGCCACACAGCATAAAGGCCACCATGAGGTGGCCTTTATGCTGTGTGGGATGCCCGTAGCAGTGTCTGGACTGGTGAATCGGAGATTCGCCCGAGGTTCGACAAATCGGCAGGATGGCCGATTTGGACGCATGAACGATATGAATGCGCCCGCAGGGCGAGCGCCAGGGATGGCGCGAGTCAATCCTGTCGGGCGCGCCAAACAAATAAACGGGTTACGTGTATTGCGCGTAGCCCGTTTTAGTTTCGGGGTGCATGGGGGGTGTTATTGGGTCGAAATTGCCCTGTTACTTGCGGCTACAATTCAACCCCCACCCCCCCTTTCCGAGATAGGAGTCCCGCTATCTTTGAATAGGGATGTGCTCGAACGGCTGGGGAAATTTCATCGGTGAACAGTTCTGACACCGATAAGAAAAATTTTTATAGAAAAATCCACCGACCTTCACAGCGAATCGAGAACACTGCTGCTAGAGCCCGCAAAAAGGGCCATACAGAACCTCAGAATCGCATCGAATCCTCAACCAGCACCTAGGGTTTGCTTGAGACGAGATTTACGATTCCAGCACTCTGATGCGCGGTTTAAGAGGTTTCGGAGCCTGAGAATTTTTCCGGGCTGCTGGCGTGCTTCCGCTTCACTTCCCGGCGGCCCGCGCGCCTCGATGCCGGTCAACTGTTCACGCCTGCGCACATGCCCCAGGATCTTCACGATCAGCAGTGGGTCCTCGATGCTGGCAATGACACGCAGCTGCGAGGGCGCCGCTCCTACGGGATAGGCGACGCATTCCGGGGTTGATCGCGACAAAAGGGTCGTATCCATTAAATCGATTCCGACCCCATTCGTGCCGGGAATTGGATCGGCTCCCTTGATTGGTCTACCCTTTCAGGCTGCTGCAACCGAGTAAATTCCGGCATGCTGGCTTTTTTCAGACGAATCAGGCAATCCCTGATGGTGGAAAACCAATCCTCACGCTTCCTGCCCTATGCCATTGGCGAAATGCTCCTGGTCATTGTCGGAATCCTGATCGCGCTCCAGATCAACAACTGGAACGAGTTCAATAAGGAGCGCGATCGCGAACAGGCCTATTACTGCAAACTGCATGAAGACGTGGAGCAGGACCTGGTCAAGATCGGGGATCAGCTCGAAAAATCGGAGGAGCGACTGGCTGCCTCGAACCGGATGCTGGCGCTGCTCCAGCAGGACGCTTTTTCGCCGGAACAGGTGATGCAGGAAGCTATGCAAGCCATTTCACTGATTACCTTTACCTTCCGGCCCAGCGTGGCTGCATTCGAAGATCTCAAATCAAGCGGCAATCTGAGCATCCTGCTCGACAATGACCTGAAGACCCGCATTCTCGCTTATTACTCCATGATCGAAGGCATGCTGGACGTCATGGATACCAATGCCGATGGAGCCGTCAGGAAGTTTTACGACAAACCGGACTTTGCCGCCATGGGATGGCAGCACCTCGATCCCGTCAAGGACGGCCTCGATCCAGCCCTGGTTGACTTGGCGGCGATCGGCGCAACCACGTATTCCGATGAGTCGTTCAGGCAACGAATGACCAGTGATGCCCTGTTCTACGTGGGCGCCAATTCAAGGATCAAGTCCCTGTACCAATCCGTTGTACCTGAAATGCAGTCGATGAGCCAGGCATTGGGCGTGAAGTGCAGGCAGGAAGTAAAGGGGTCAGAGTAGATTAAAGTGGCTACGCTGAATCCTGGACGATATCCGCGGATAGGAAGTACAAACCGCCTTTTCTGTAATCCAGCCAGGTAGCAGCGCCGTATTCAGCAGTGATCTCGGAACCAGTGTCGCAGCGATGGAGCGGCTGGTGATCCTCGCTATACGATGCCTCGGGGATTGCCATCAGGCAGGAATATCTGAATTGTTTTTGGTTTGGATGCCATTCCGAAAGATTAGCAGAAGCAGGCGCCGCGCGGCCCCCGAGCGCATGATTTGAATCAGCAAAAACCCTTATCCGAACCGGCAGGCTCGTGGCATCATGCCGGGAGGATCGTCCCGGCAGGTGAGCCGGAGATCGATAGCCGCGACCGCGGCCCCGGGGCCGTGCTTCAGCGCAATGCGCAGCGGCGACGCGAGGCCTGCCCGACCGAGGGCGCCCCGCTGCGGATTGAAAACCACCACGAAGACTGGCGGAGACGAGGATGCTTGAACCACGCCACCTGGCCCTGCCGGGCCTGCTGATCGCACTGACGGGGGCCGCCCACGCGGAACCGCCCGCACCGGTGACGACCCGCCCCTGGCAGGAAGCCGTCGTCAGCGTGACCGACATCGACGTGACCGCCCGGTTTTTCCGTGACATCGGCGGCTACGAGGAAAAATGGCGCGGCGCGCTCGATGCGGCGGAACTGTCCGCCTGGAGTTTGCCGGCACGCGCCCGCGGCGAGGCGTTGTTGCTGGGGCCTGCCGGCCAGGCGCGCAGCCTGGTGCGCCTGGTCCGTTTCTACGACGCGGGGCGCAAGGAACCCATGCGCCCGGGTGCCCGGGCCTGGGATACCGGTTGCTATTTCAGCCTCATGATCCGCATGAAGGGCATGCAGGCCATCTACGACGACGCGATCGCCATGGGCTGGTGGACCGAAACACCCATCACGCCGCTGTCGTTCGGTACCTCCAGGCTCCTGGTGACGATTTTCCGGGGGCCCGACGGCGTGCAGGTGCAGGGCTACGAGCGGCTCGAACCGCCCCTGCCAGCCGCCATTCCGGAATTCGAGCGCCTCTCAGCGCCGTTCAACATGATGCAAATGGTGCGTGATCGCGATGCCGCGTACGATTTCTACACACGGGTGCTGGGGTTCGACACGTTCTACAAGGGCGAACCCTACGTGGAGCCCGAACCGCGCCACATGCCGCTCGGCATTCCCTACAACCTCACCACGGAGATTCCCTACCGGGTCGGGATCGTCTATCCCGTCGCGGGGGAATTCGGGCGCATGGAGACCATCGAGATCATGGGCCTCGATGGCCGCGACCACGCCGAGCGCTGCCATGCACCCAACCTCGGAATCCTGGCGGTGCGCTTCGAGGTCGATGCGGCGGACGTCGCTCAGCGGCAGATCATCGCGCGCGGCTGGGAGCTGGCCTTGCCGATGAGCAGCTTCCGGTTGCCGCCCTTTGGCGCGGTCCGGGCATTCGGCATCAAAACGCCTGATGGCGCCCTGATCCAGTTTTACGAACGGCAGTGACCGGCCCCTGAGCGGGTCGTGCCCGTCACCCGGCCCGCGCGCCGGGCCGGGCTCACCGCGGCAAGGTCAATAAACGTCGTAGCCGGTGCGCCGCAGGTTCTGGCTGCAGGCCTGGAACCTGGCCCACAGCTGGGCGGGTACCGATTCCGGGTCGCCCAGGGCGTCACGCCAGGTGTCCCACGCTTTGCCGAAGGTCGCCGCATCCTTGGAGGTGCCCATCCAGAAGATCGAGGTGAGCTTGTCGCTCTGAATCGGCACGGCGACGCGCGCATGGTACGCGTTCTCTTCGCCCCACGCGTTGAAATCGGCGACGATGGCCATGAACTGATCCATGGAACAGTCATCGTGCAGCTGCATCTCGATGACGTCCATGTGCTCGGCGAAGGCGCTCGTCGGCGCCAGCAGCAGTAAGGCAAGCAGTAATCGTTGCATTGAGGTTCTCCCGGTCGTTCCCGCCAATCCGGGCTGTCGGTGGCGGTACCTTGAAGTATAGTTGAGACGCGGCGCGGCGCGGCCCGGAACGGAGGTGACGGTGTTGAGATTATTGTCCGGTAGCCTGGTCGCCGTGCTCGCGCTGTTGGCCCTCAATGCGCTCGCGTACGGCGCTTTCTATCTCGCCGATTCCGCCGGGGGGTTGCGCGAGTTCGGTCTCGACGCCGCGGCGGGGATGGGCCCCGGCGCCCTGCATCTGGTCAGCATGGTGGGGATCGGGCTCCTGGGCTTCGCAGGCTTCGCCGTGCTGGCCATCGTGCGGCTGCTGCGGGGCGATCGCAGCGGGGTCGGCGTGGCGCTCGTGCTGGGCGCCGTCTACCTGGCGCTCGGAGGCTACTTTGCGTTCAGCCGGAATGCGGTCGACGCCCTGATCTACGGGGGGTTCGGGGTGCTCGTCACGGTGTTGGCAGGCGTGCAGCGCAGGGCTTCGTAGGGCCCGGCCCGGGCGCGAGTCGCGGCGGGTCAAAGGCCTGGATAACAGCCGCTGACGGCGCACACCCCCCTCTCCCCGTCGCCGGGGCATGCCTTGCCGACACCCGTTCGCGGCTATTCGGCTGCCAGTGCCTGTTCGGGGGCGAAGTGGTCTTCCACCTCGCCGGTGCGACAATTCACCAGCACCACGCCCTTGTCCGGGATCGACGCGTGTGGCCCCAGGTCCACATGGACCCGCCATTGGCCGTTGACGCAGCTGGAATCGCGCAGCATGAAATGCCGGGAAAGGGCATCCGCGCCGGGTGGGTAATTGTCGTAGCCCAGATCACGCAGGTAGGCTGCCGCGATCTGCTTGGCCTCGTCTGCATCGATCATCGCGTTGGCGCAGGGCTTATCCGTCGCCGGGTTGTCCCCGGCCTGAGCCACCCAGCTCAGCGTCAGCCCAAACAACATCACCGCGAACAGGCAACCGACGGCCGTCAGGACCTGTCCAGTCTTGACCGTCATGATTCACCTCCCACGAGCAACAGCCGACCCTCCCCGGGCCTCCGGGCCCCGGAATGCCGGAACGTTCTCGTGCGCCGATCTCACCACAGGCCGGTGGGTCGCGCCATGACGCAGGTCAATGCCCGGCAGCGGTGCGCGGCCATCGCGCCCCGGGCCTGCGTATTCGGGGCGCTCACGACCCAGATCATGGCCGTCCGGTGCATGCCGGCTATGCTGGGGGGATTCCGGCAAGCGAGATGGCGCCCGGGCCCATGGCCGACGTCGCATCACAATTCCTGATCACCATCGGCGGCATACTGCTGCTGGGCCTGCTGACTTCGGCGCTGGGCCAGCGCACGCCGCTGCCGCGGGTGACCCTGCTGCTGCTGTTCGGTGTCGCCATTGGAGAGAGCGGGCTGAACCTCATACCCGAGTTGTTCACCCGGTATTTCGAGGTCGTCGCGGCCATGACCCTCGTGATGGTCGGGTTCCTGCTCGGCGGCAAGCTCTCGGCCGAGACGTTTCGGTTCTCGGCGCGCAAGATCCTGCTCATATCCCTGAGCGCCGCGCTGGTCTCGGTGCTGCTGGTCGCCCTGGGCTTGCTGGCGATTGGCGCCGGCCTGGAACTGGCCATCCTGCTGGGCAGTATTGCCGCTGCCACCGCTCCGGCCGCGGTGCTGGACGTGGTGGTCGAGTCCGGCCGCGGCGGCCGCTTCGGCGAGTTGTTGCTGGCGATCGTGGCGGTCGATGACGCCTGGGGCCTGGTCCTGTTCAGCATTGGCCTGGCGGTGGTGCTGGCGTTGCGGGCCACCGGCACCGATGTCTCACCCCTGCTGTTCGCCGGGCAGGAGGTGGGAGGCGCCGTGTTGTTGGGCGCCGCGCTCGGCTTTCCGGCCGCGTTCCTCACCGGCCGCATGCGCCCGGGCCAGCCGATGCTGACCGAGGCCGTGGGCCTGGTTTTCCTGTGCGGAGGCCTGGCGATCTGGCTGGAGGTCTCGTTTCTGATCGCACCGATGGTCATGGGCGCGGTGATCACCAATTTCGCCCGCCACCACGAGTATCCCTTCCATGCCATCGAGGGTATCGAATGGCCGTTTCTGGCCATCATGTTCGTGCTCGCGGGCGC
>JABAHS010001863.1_pt1 | contig 10219 bp, 10 predicted proteins | sample 7062111 | NCBI WGS metagenome assembly JABAHS01 (sample SAMN14534600, study PRJNA622989) | marine sediment metagenome | biome: marine biome [ENVO:00000428]; feature: marine pelagic biome [ENVO:01000023]; material: deep marine sediment [ENVO:00002113]; isolation source: pool of 4 deep marine... | reverse complement strand
GCGCTGATCGCCATCGGGTACACACTGGTGTACGGCATTCTGTTCATGATCAACTTCGCGCACGGTGAAGTGTTCATGGCCGGCACCTACACGGCTTTCTTCGTCGCCGTCGCCTTCGCCGACAGCGGCTTCCTCAACAGCTCGCCGCTCATCTCCATCGCCATCCTGTTGCTCGTGTCGATGGCGGTGTCGACGTTCGTCGCCATCATCCTGGAACGTCTCGCCTACCGACCCCTGCGGGGCGCACCTCGCCTCGTGCCGCTGATCACCGCCATCGGGGCGTCGTTCTTCCTGCAGTACACGTTCCGCGGCTTCTACGGCGCCAACGTCCGGGCGTATCCGAGCATCGAGATACTCAAAGGCAAGTGGACGGTCTTCGGCATCGAGATGCTCAAGACCCAGGCCATCGTGATCGTCGCCGCCGTTCTCCTCTGGGTGCTCCTCTACCTCTTCGTCGCCCGCACCAGGACCGGGCGGTCGATGCGGGCGGTCGGCGAAGACCGCGAGATCGCATCACTCATGGGCATCGATGTGGACCGCACCATCGTCGCCACCTTCGCCATCGGTGGGGCCCTCGCCGGTGCGGCAGGCATCCTCTACGTCTTCTTGTTCAATCAGGTCATCTTCACGATGGGCTTTCTGCCCGGGATCAAGGCGTTTACGGCCGCGGTCCTCGGAGGCATCGGCAGCATCACCGGTGCTGCGCTCGGTGGACTACTACTCGGGATTCTCGAAGCGGTAGGCCCGAACCTCTTCTTGACGGGCGCCGAGGTACCGTCGCCCAATCAGCTCCAACCGGTGATTGCCTTCGGCATTCTCGTTCTAGTGCTCATCTTCTTGCCCGGCGGCTTCCTGGGCGCGGCCGAGGAGAAGCGAGCATGAACATGCGAAGCGCCATCAAGGCCGGGTCCATCGGCGGCACCATCGTCATCTACCTGGCCGCCGTCGGCATGGTCGAACGCTTCCAGGATCGCAATGTGATCACCGGCATCGTCGGTCTCGGCATGATCCTCATTCTCCTCACCTTCGCCGGAACTGCGTTCACGGCAGCCAGAAGAGCGGAGCAGTCTCCTCTTCCGGTCGCGACCACGGTGGGCCTGGTAGCAGGCGTCGTGGTGGCACTGTTCTCGCTGATCATGGAGGGATTGATCAACGCCGGGCTCGACGTTCGCAGCATGTTCGTGAGCATCACTCCCGGCCTGCTCGACACGCTGCACTTCGGACTCAATCCCGTCGTCGGATCGCTCGTCATGGCAATCGTGGGACTGGCGATCGGCGCCGTCTTCGGGTGGCTGCTGACACTGTCCGAGACCGTCCGCTCGTCCATCATCTTCGGAGTGGGCGTCACGCTGCTCGTGAGCCTCGGAGAGCCGATCCTGCGCGTGACGCTGGACGGTCTGGCCATCCCCACCGATTGGCTGTACGAACTGGGCGGGCTCACGATTCCGGGCGCGATCGTCGTGCTGGCGCTGCTCCTGGGAGGCCGGTGGTGGTGGACGAGCCGCAGCGATGGCCGCCTGGAGGCAAAACAGCACATGCCCGAGAAGACTCGGCGCACCTGGGGCAGGGCGAAAGTCGGCATCGGCATTCTCATCGCCGTCGCTCTCCCCTGGCTCGTAGGACCATTCGTCAGCGACGTTTTGGGAACCGTCGGCATGTACGTGCTGCTCGGCCTCGGGCTGAACATCGTGGTCGGCTACGCCGGCCTGCTCGACCTCGGATACGTGGCGTTCTTCGCCGTCGGCGCGTACGCGGCGGCGATCTTCACGTCTCCCGCCTCGTACCTGGTCACCGAAGAGGGACAGACGTTCGCCGAATCGGGCCTCACGAACATCTGGATCGCTCTGCCATTGATCGTGATCATCGCCGTGATCATCGGCGTGCTGATCGGCGCGCCGGTCCTCCGCCTGCGCGGCGACTACCTCGCCATCGTGACGCTCGGCTTCGGTGAGATCATCCGGACGCTGGTGCTATCAGACTGGCTGGCCCCATACCTTGGCGGCGCACAAGGCATCACCCGGATTCCCGCGGCGCCCCCGGACTCATTCGACCTGAGGAATCCCCAGCACATCTACTACGTGATCCTCTTCTTCGCGATCATCGCTGCCTACGTTTCCTGGCGACTCGTCGATTCCCGGGTAGGGCGGGCCTGGGCTGCCATGCGCGAAGACGAGGACGTCGCCGAGGCGATGGGTATCAGCGTCGTCCGGTACAAGCTGCTCGCCTTCGCCATGGGTGCCGCAGTCGGCAGCCTCGGCGGCATCTTCTTCGCCGCCAAGATCGGCTCGATCTTCCCCACCAGCTTCGGCCTGATCGTCTCGATCAACGTGCTGGCGGTGATCATCCTGGGTGGCATCGGCTCCATCCCCGGCGTCATCGTTGGCTCGGCCGCGCTGGTCGGGTTGCCGGAACTGCTTCGCGAGTTCGCCGAGTTCCGGATGCTGCTCTACGGTGCGATTCTCGTGGCGATCATGATCTTCCGGCCCGAGGGCCTCGTCCCCAACAAGCGGCGGCAACGTGAGCTGCATGAAGGCGCTGCCGGACCCGGCGCCGAGGAGAAGGTGGTGCCCGCATGAGCCACCTCCTCGAGCTCCACGGCGTCTCGAAACGGTTTGGCGGTGTACAGGCCGTCGACAGCGTCGACTTCTGGGCCGACCCAGGAGAAATCGTCGGCGTGATCGGCCCGAACGGGGCGGGCAAGACGACGCTCTTCAACGTCGTGACCGGCTTCTACAAGGCCGACGCAGGCACCATCACCTTCGATGGGCACAACCTGGTGGGATTGAAGCCGAATCAGATAGCCCGGGTCGGGATCTCGCGTACGTTCCAGGCCGTACGGTTGTTCGGAGCGATGACGGTGCTCGAAAACGCCATGGTGGGCCAGCACACCCGGACCAAAGCCGGTATCTACGGTGCATTGCTGAACACGCGTCACACTGTGGACGAGGAACGCAAGGTTCACTCGTCCGCCATCGACGCCCTCTCCTTCTTTGGGGACCGGTTGACCACGAGGATCAACTCGCTGGCGTCGGAACTGGCGTATGCAGACCGCCGCCGTCTCGAGATCGCCCGGGCGATGGCAACCGAACCACAGCTGCTGCTTCTCGACGAACCTGCAGCCGGCATGAACCCCGCCGAGAAGGAAGGCCTCATCGAACTCATCGGGCGACTCCGCGATGAGAAGGGGTACGCCATCGTGCTCATCGAACACGACATGCCGGTGATCAAGGGGGTGTCCGACCGGGTCGTGGCACTCGACTACGGCAAGAAGATCGCAGACGGCAGTTACGACGAAGTGGCAGCGAACCAGCAGGTGATCGAAGCGTATCTCGGCACCGCCGCGGAGGAGGAGGCATGAGCGAACCGATTCTCAGCCTCCGAGACGTCAGCGCATCCTACGGTCCGGTGCGTGCGCTCGAATCGATCTCTCTCGACGTCAACGAAGGTGAGATCGTCTGCCTGCTCGGCTCCAACGCAGCAGGCAAGTCGACGACGCTGCGCACGATCCTGGGTATGACGCGCGCCCACGCCGGCGAGATCGAGTTCGACGGCGAGCGAATCGAAAACCTCACGACGCCCGAGATCGTCAGCCGGGGGCTGACGATGGTGCCCGAGAACCGGCGCCTGTTCGGAAAGATGACCGTCAAGGAGAACCTCGAGATCGGCGCGAACCTCCGCAACGACAAGGCGGAGATCCAGGAGGATATCGAGCGGGTTTTCGCGCTCTTCCCTCGTTTGAAGGAGCGGATTCGCCAGCGGGCCGGCACCCTCTCGGGAGGCGAGCAACAGATGCTGGCCATCGGTCGAGCGTTGACCGCCCGACCCAAGGTGCTGCTCCTCGACGAGCCGTCGATGGGACTGGCGCCGATCCTGGTGCAGCAGGTATTCGAGACGATCGGCGAGATCAACTCGCAGGGAACGACGATCTTCGTCGTCGAGCAGAACGCCCACATGGCGCTCTCGATCGCCGATCGCGGGTACGTCCTCCAAACCGGGTCGATCGTTCTGTCCGACAGTGCCGCCAATCTCCTGGAGCACCCACAGCTGTCCGACGCCTACCTCGGCGAACTCGAGTAACGCTCGCAGTCCTTCGCCGCCGGCATCATTGATCGCGTGACGGCTCGTCCGGGACGTTATGGGACTGGTGAGAAACATCGCCCTTCGAGACCTGCAGATCGCGAATCCTCTGCAGCCGTCCGAGAAGCTTCTCGGCGGACGGAGGCTCGTACTCATGCAACGAAGCTTCGGTTGCCTCCTGCCACGACTGATCCAGCACTCTCGTCCGCCACAGGTGGGCGAGGATGATCTTGGTCGCCGCCGCCACCGGCACCGCCACCAGCACGCCGAGTAGGCCGGCAAGGGAACCGCCGATCAGCAACGCCAGGATGATCAGCACAGGATGGAGTTTGACCGTGGCACGAAGGATGATGGGGCTGATGAGATGATTGTCGATCTGCTGCACGATCACCATTGCGACGGCAGCCCAGAGCGCCATCTTCCAGTCGCCGAGCACCAGGGAGACCGAAACCGCGAGGACCCCGCCGGAGGTCGGCCCGACGAACGGCACCATGTTCAAGAGGCCGGTAAGTGTTCCGATGATCAGCCACAAGGGCAAACCGATGATCCAGAGGGCGAAGCTCGTGAGAACGCCCACGATGAACGCCACCAGTAGCTGACCTCGCACGAACCCACCCAACGCCTTTCCTACGAGATTGGTCACGTAGAGGACCTCGTCGCGCAGGTGCTCCGGAATGAGGCTCCGCGCGACTCGCCGGGTCGAAGGTGCGTCCACCAGGAGGTAGAAGGCGAGCACCGGGGCCAGCAGGAAGAGCAACAGCGCTTCGACCAGCGACGCCGCCATGTCGAAGACGCCCGATGCCAGGTCGGTGAGGCGTTGCTGGTTCTCCGTTTCCGAGAACCACTCGCGGATGGTCTCGAAACCGGGCATCTCAATGGTGATGTCGAACCGCTGCGCGAAATCCTCAATGGCCTCGGTCGCCTGATCGATGATGACCGGTACCTCTTCGGCCAGCGCGATCGCCTGACTCCTGATCACGGGGATCACGAGGAACCCGACGGCCGTCAGCACTGCCAGCAAGACCAGGTAGGACAGGCAGGAGCCGATGACCCGGTGGATCCGGTACTTCTGGAGGCGATTGACGAGCGGATTGAGGATGTAGACGATGGCGACCGCGAACACCACGGGCGACCAGATCACGTGCAGCTGAACGAGCAGCCATCCGGCGAGCGCCAGCACCGCCACACCCCCGAGGCCCGACCAGATCGTGACGCCGACCCTGCGTATGGTTTCGTAGGAGCCGCCGGGCTCTGGCGCGGTCATGCGTCTTCGACCACCAATGATGCATCGGGGTTCACCGTCACCACGTACCCGACCCCCGACGCCGGCGACACCCAGGTGCCGTCCAGACCGGTCCATCCGGCGGGCACCGAGACGTCGGATCCGATCACCGACACCGGGATCCCGGCCGGCACTTCGAAGTCGAACCGTCCATCCACCGTCACCTCTGTCTCTTCTGCAACGGGCGCCAGACGAACCACGCCACTTCCTGCCAATCGTAGAGACGAAATGGCCGCCCCGGAGAGATCGACGGTCATCTCGGCGGCATCGAGGCTGAGGTCCCATACGGGTCGGTCGGACAGGGTGATCCGCCAGCCCCGGGTGACGAACCAGGTTTCGGCGACACGCTCGTCGATCACGACGTCTGCGATGCCGGCCTCGATCCGCTCGAAACTCCTTGCAGGAGGCGTAGACCCTCCCCGCCGTTCGAGGTCGAGCGCATAGAGCGTATCGGTGGCGCTCACCGCCAGCGACACCTGCCCGGTCGTCACCACGGACAGGTCGGCGACCGCTACTCCCTCAACCGGTGGACCGTCGTAGTCGCCGGCAGCGGAAGGAAGCACGGACCATTCTGCGGCGTGGAGAGCGATCGTGGATCCCAACCATGTCAGGACCAGCAGGGGGACGACCGCCGCCAGCCGGCTCCACCGGCCGCGGTGGAACGGGTAGAGCGCCGCTGCCACCAGCATCACGAAGATCAGGCCGGGCCAGAACGAAATCAGATCGAGAATCAGCGACCGGGCGAACACACCACCCAGGATCGCAACCACGGTGGCGGCAACGCCGAACGCCACCATGATCCAGGCCCAGATCGGCCAGACGCTCGAGAACCGCCTGCCCGGCTCGGTGGTCACGGAGCGTAGCTCGTCCCGAGAATCACCACGATGTCGGCCGCTGGATCGGCGTCCGGGTTCGGTAGCACCTCACCATCGGGGAACCGGGCGGCCAGTGTGTACGCCTCGAGGCTGAAGGTGGGGCTGAACAGGATCTGGGACGCCGAGAGCGTCGGAGCGGAGTTGTCGGGCTCGAGCGTCTCGTAACCGAGTTCGTCTAGTTCTGCGGTGACGCTCGCCGCCAGCCCGGATCGGCCGGTCGAGTTCAGGACGAGAACGACGACGTCCGACGGTTCGCGCTCCGGTGGGACCGTGGTAGTCGTGGTCGGCGGGAGGGTGTCGGGCGGGGGGAAGGTCGTAGTGGTCGGCGGCGCCGTGATGCTCGTGTCGAGGACCGAGGACGTCCCGGGGACGCTCGACACGTCGGTAGCCGTTGCCGTGGTCGGCGTTGCCTGGGAATCGCCGTCTCCCAACCACTCGGGCAACTGGGTGACGAGCAGCCACACCGCGCCGAAGAAGACGATGGCGACGACCAGCAGCCGCACTGCGAAGGAGGTCAGCTCCTTCGTGAAGCGCCCGTATCCGGGTTCTGCATGCCTGCCCATCTAGACATCCTCTCCTTCCGCGAGCGAACGTCGCACCGGTTTGCGCGCCGCCGCCTTCTGAAGCCTGCGCACGGTGAGAGGATCGTACTCGACGGCGGCAGGATCGCCGGTCAGACGCTTGAGCGCCCGGTAGTACTCGGTCGCGCTCATGTCGAGCTGCTCCTTGATGGCGCGTTCTTTCGGCCCGGCGATCAGCCACCAGGAGCGCTCAAAATCGAGAACAGCTTGATCACGCGAGGACAGCGCCACAGCAGGAATGAGGGTATCGAGGAATCCGACCAAACCCACGGATTTGCCGGCGAACCACCCTCCCGGAGCTTTCTCGGCAATGCAATGGNNTTCTCGGCAATGCAATGGCGCGTAGAGGACCGGTGCATTGCCGAGAAACTGGTTTGGGTGTGGAGCCGGGTGTCGGAATCGAACCGACGACCACTTCTTTACAAGAGAAGCGCTCTACCGACTGAGCTAACCCGGCGGTGCGAGGAAGGATAGTGCCGGGAGGCCCGCATCGCGCCACCCGGCTCCGAGCGATCTGGCGTAGCTGCGTTGCCCCCGGAGAGAAGCGAGGTACGCAAGAACGGAGCAGGTCAGGTCAGGGCGCCGCGGACGCGGCCGATCTCGAACATGGCGAGTGCAGCAGCCACAGACACGTTCAAGCTCTCCAGGTCGGATTGCATCGGGATCGAGGCGAGCAGGTCGACTCGTTCCCCCACGAGGTGGCTCAGGCCGGACCCTTCGGCGCCGGCCACGATCGCCACCGGCTCCGTGAGCAACGACAACCCGAACAGACTCTGCGGAGCCCCGGCCGAGAGCCCCACGGTCCACACGCCCAGCTTCTTCAACCTGCCGACGGCGTCTGCCACCGACGAGACGATGGCGACTCCGACGTGCTCGAGTGCCCCGGCCGCAGCCTTGAACGCCACCGGACCAAACGGAGCCGACCTGCGGCCACCGGTGATGACGGCCTGAACGCCGGCAGCGTGTGCCGACCGGGCCACGGCCCCGAGGTTATGGGGATCCTCCACATGATCGAGAATGATCAACGACGCCGGGGCGGCCAGACCCACCGCTTCTTCGACGGACAGCGTCGGTAACGGCCGGCAATGGGCGACGAACCCCTGCGGTACCGCCGTCTGAGCATGCTCGCGGATGTCGTCGACGACCTCGACGCGCACTGCGGCCTCGCCGACGACCTCGTTCACATCATCCCGGCGGCGCCGGTCGACCAGCAATCGCTCCACCCGTCCGGCCCGCACGGCCGCCCGGACGGCGTGCAGGCCCTCGACGCTACTCCCGATGCCAGCGTGCGCCATCGGCCGTGTCCTCAACGATGACTCCAATACCGGCGAGCGCATCACGAATCGCGTCGCTGGTAGCCCAATCTCGCCCGGCGCGAGCGTCGTCGCGGCGTGACAAGAGACCTTCGAGAATGACCCCTGCCGACTCGCCGGAGACGCCGAAGTCGGCTCCGATGGGTGCGACCAGTGCGAGAAGATCCTCGTCGCTGCCGGATTCGAGATCGATGCCGAGCACCATCGCCATCGTCGCAAAGGCGGCACCGATCCCGCTCGCCTCGTCGCCTGCGTCCAGACGGCGATTGCCTTCCTTCACGGCCTCGAACAGGACCGCCAGGGCGTCCGGCGTGTTGAAATCGTCGTCCATGGAGGAGATGAACCGGTCGAGCCAATCGCCGCCCGGCTGTGCTCCGACCCACGAACGTCGTCGGGCAAACGCCCGTAGCCTCTCCAGCGCCGCCGCCGCGTCCTCCATCAACTGCTCGGAGTACTCGAGAGGCGAGCGATAGTGCGCCCGCAGATAGAAGAGTCGCACGGCGGCACCACCGAATCTCTCGATGGCCGTCGCCAGGTCGATGACGTGCCCGGTGGATTTCGCCATCTTCTCCCCGCCCAGGTTCAACATTTCGTTGTGCAGCCAGTAGCGCGCAAAGGGTGAGGCGCCGGCCCCCTCCGACTGGGCGATCTCATTCTCGTGGTGCGGGAAGATCAGGTCGGTCCCTCCACCGTGAATATCGAATCCCTCCCCGAGATACTCGGCCGCCATGGCCGAGCACTCGATGTGCCAGCCGGGCCGGCCCGGACCCCACGGCGAATCCCACTGCGGCTCACCGGGCTTGGCCCCCTTCCACAACGCGAAATCGAGCGGATCCGCCTTGTGCTCTCCAACGGCAACCCTCGCTCCTGCCTGGAGGTCGTCCAGGTTCCTGCCGGACAGCTTGCCGTACCCCGGGAGTTTCCGCACCGCGAAGTAGACATCGCCACCGGCCGGATAGGCGAGGCCACGGTCGATCAACGTCGCAATCAGGTCCAGCATCTGGTCGATGTGCTCCGTCGCCCGGGGCTCGATGTCCGGTCGTTCGACTCCGAGGCTCCGGTAGCAGGAATCGAACCGCGCCGTCATCTCAGCGGCGAGATCCTCGACCGCCATCCCCCGCTCGTTGGCGGCGGCGATGATCTTGTCCTCGATGTCGGTCACGTTCTGGACATGTGTCACGTCATACCCCCGCCACCGCAGGTAGCGCCGGATGACATCGAATGCGACCCCGGCGCGCCCGTGACCGAGATGAGGTTCGGACTGCACGGTCGGGCCGCACACATACATCGTGACCTTGCCCTCGTCTCTAGGGGTGAAGGGTTGGAGGGTTCGACCGAGCGTGTTGAAAACCTGCATGCGGGGCCGGATGCTAGTGCCGGTCGGCCGTCACAACGGCAACGGACGCCAATCCCTCATCACGACCCACGAACCCGAGCCCGTCGGTCGTCGTCGCCTTCACCGAGACCGATTCGACCTCGATCTGCAGTGCAGAGGCCAGACGTCTCCTCATCTCGAGGCGATGCGGCGCAATCCGCACCCACTGAGCGACGACCGTGACGTCGAGATGCGCAACCCGTAGGCCGGTCCCGGCGAATCGATCGAAGACGTCGGCCAGCAGCATCATCGAATCGGCCCCCGCCCACTGAGGATCGTGGGACGGGAAGAACTCGCCGAGGTCGCCCAGCGCGGCGGCACCCAGCAACGCGTCGGAGACGGCGTGCGCAACGGCATCCGCATCGGAAGTACCGACCAGCCCCCGATCCGGATCGATGACGACCCCGGCCAGCACCAGCGGCCCGAGCCCGCCGAAGGCATGAACGTCGAAGCCCCAGCCGACCGCAGTCACAACAGCGCCTCCAACACGCGGAGATCCTCAGGATAGGTCAGCTTCAAGTTCGCCGGATCACCATCCACCCACACGACCCGCCCGCCTGCCACCTCCACCATCGAGGCATCATCTACCGCGTCACCGACGAACGCCTCATGCGCGTCCACGAGTACAGACCTGCGAAATCCCTGCGGCGTCTGGGCGGCCACCAGGGCCGACCGATCCCGTGTGCCGGCAACTCGCTCACCGTCGATCTCCTTCA
>JABAHS010017242.1_pt2 | contig 10220 bp, 10 predicted proteins | sample 7062111 | NCBI WGS metagenome assembly JABAHS01 (sample SAMN14534600, study PRJNA622989) | marine sediment metagenome | biome: marine biome [ENVO:00000428]; feature: marine pelagic biome [ENVO:01000023]; material: deep marine sediment [ENVO:00002113]; isolation source: pool of 4 deep marine... | reverse complement strand
TCTGGGGTCGTCAATTTGATCACCACGATTGTGCCCCGTAAGGACGTTAAAGATGTCTTTCAGTTGGTCAACCAGACTGATCCAAAGAGTTTTATTGCTGTCGATGATATGAAGGATGTGAAGCGTGGCTACATGCACGTCGTCAAGTAGCCAGTTTGGAACGCCAACATCCCGCAATCGAGGACAATGATTCCGTATAGCAAGATAGACGAGATGGACGAAACCACCACTTTGTTCTCCAGGAACCGCAACAAACGGCTAGAGCATTTTGTTGACAAATACAGTGGACAATTTGATACAGACGCTATGCATACGATTATCAGCGACCACGGCGACCCAAATGATGAAACCCACATGCGCAGTATGTGTATGCATCCCAAACACACCAACGGCGCGCAAACCTGTGCTTCTATCATTGCTATGCCCCGACAAAAGAGATTTCGCGTTTATGAAACCAACCCTTGCCTGAACAACATGAAAGTGTACCGATTTTAGAATGTAACTTCAAGATTTGATAAGGAAGAAAAATGAAAAAGAAAGGAATTGCCGCTTTTGGAGATGTACTTAGATCACCTTTACCGGTTATTTGGAAATCGAATTCGAGGCGTTGCATCGTTACGGCTGTGCTGTCCCCGAAGTATTACGTATGGCAACACTCGGGAACATGGAAATTATGCGCAAAGATGATGAACTGGGCTCCATCGAAAAAGGGAAATATGCTGATCTGGTATTATTGGCCAAGAATCCACTTGAAGATATAAAAGCAATTCAAAATGTTTTAATGGTCTTTAAAGACGGACGGTTGGTCCACAAGAGAATATTAGCTTGGCCCTTTATACAAATCCGAAAGTAAGGAGGTCATCACAGATGAAGAAGAAAACGTGGAACATAAATCTGTATCTACTCAACTTTGCTCTTCTGTTCTCGCATGAAATAGACTCTGCATTTTGGAGAGAATGGGAGTTGTTTGGAATACCAGGTGGCATCCAGGGATTCCTCCTAATAAATTTCTTGCTATTGCTCGTGGCCCTCTTTGGGTTCAAGCAACTCCTACAGGAAGCAAGAAATGGGTATATGTTCTCTTTGCTGCTGGCTGCGTCGGGGGTCTTCGCCTTTTCCATCCACAGTTACTTTATCCTGACCGGGCACCCCGAATTCACCCTACCCGTCTCACTGGCGGTGTTGGTTTTGACTTTGATCGTATCACTGGCCCAAGGATACTTGGCGCTCAAAGAGCTACTTGCAAAACCAACAGAAAAAGTGAAGATCGTTGAGACTTTGGAGGTAAATTAGCATGAGTAAGAACGTACAACGTGGACCCTTTTCGTCAATTATTCGGGCCATATATCTCTCGATGCAAAGGCGAGTTCACTTCCCAAAAGATCGCCTGGGGGACATCGTTGACGAGGGAGAGGAATTCGAGATATTCCGGCATATGACGCTTGATCCAAGCAAAGATCAGCCGGAAAAGCCGGGTGCTATCTTCAAAGTCCGCTTCCAGTTCGCCAGTATGTCGCCGGAAATGAATAAAAGGACTTCTTTGATCCCGATACCGTTCATCGTGGCCCAACCAGGATTCAGGTCAAAAATGTGGGCGTTGGGCCGGGAGAGCGGTGAATTTCAGGGCATCTATGAGTGGGATACCGTCGCTTCAGCCGAGAACTACTGGACATCATTCCCGATGAAACTGATGAAAAGAAGGGCTGTGCCGGAATCTCTCTCCTACGAGATTGAGGGGAAGGAAAAGCACGATGAAACATCTTGACAAGCGCCAGATCGTAGGATGGATTGCGGTGGGTTTATCTACCGTCATCACCTGCTTTTGGGCATTTTGGGGCATTATCGAGAACTTCCACGAAGGTTGGTATTACGAGTCCTGGCTGTCGAACGTGGGATTGATGTTCGTACAGTATCTTAGCCCGATGCTCATCTTTATGGGCGTCACGCTCATTTCAATTTCTTGGCCCCGGTTTGGCGGTGGCCTACATGTGATCTTCGCCTTGCTCGCTGCCTGGTTCTTTCAAGCATTCACCAACACGGTCATGTTTTTGCTCATCGCGCCACTGATTGGGATTGGCGTGCTTTACTGGTTTGGTCGTCCCCAACCACGCCAGATAGCTGTCTCTCTGGCTATTGGACTTCCCCTTCTGACCCTCACCATATTTGGCATAGAACCCGTCCTCCGCGTGTCCCAACGCCTTGATGATGGTAATCTCCAAGCCCGATTGGTGCATGGAAACGGGGTGAATCTCATCTGGGCTCCTGATGGACCAGGATGGCCGCGCACAGGGGCAAACTGGTATGAAGCACAGCAGGTGTGCCAATATCTCGGCGAAGATGGCCTGACCCCTGCCCCTGCGCCACAGCACATTTGGCGATTGCCGACGGTGGATGAAGCCGTGCGTTCTATGGCTCGCCACGGCCAGAACAGCGGTGGGGTATGGGATGCAGAAATTGCTAAGGCTACCTACAAAACGACCCCTGACAAAGAGTCTCCGCTGTGGAATGTACATTCCCAGGTGATCTACTGGTGGACGGCGACAGAGGTAGATGAAGAACACGCCTACATCATTGTCTATGATGGCAAGGTGTGGCCGAGAGCAAAGCAATTCAGTCCGGCATATTTAGGGTTTCGATGTGTAAAACAACCGTCTACGTAATCGCAAAATTAAAAACGTCCTCAATGCTTATAAACGTTGAGGACGTTTTTGTCTTTATATTTCACTGGCCGTCAGGTCCGAACAAGTACTTCAGTCACCAGATAATAAGCGTTGATAGCTTGACCGATATGATCCAGCCAGGCTATCAGGCGTAGCTTCTGATCATCCTAAGCCGAGTGGCCAAGGCTGTGGGATGGCTAGAAACATCAACGTCGAGCCCAAGAGGCCCATGTTTTTCATGAAATTGATCATCTCATTCATCTTCATTTGCTCATCCTCAACAGCCCAAAAATTATGCATCATAAAGGTGACGGGCAGGAAGAAGATGACCAAAGCAATGACACCGATAACCGGCTGAAAACCAGTGAGAATAGACAAACCGCCGATCAATAATAATAGCCCACTTACAATGACAGCCAATTTAGGGGCAGGTACATTCTTGGAACCAGCATAGCCGCTCATCATCTCTAATTGCATGAAGTGATTAGCAGCAGAGATTATATAATATAACCCCACGATAATTCGTCCGATCAAAAAGATAATATCCATGTTGCTCCTCCTTATTATTGAATTGAAAGTTGCTATAAAAAGTATAGTCATTATACTTTACCCTGTCAAATAAAAAGCTGGTATACTTTATATAGTTTTTGAGGAGGTGAATATGATCAAACAGAAAACCACCGCTGAGGAGGTCTGTCCCATAGAACAACTGATGGAACTGCTCGGCGGCAAGTGGACCCTGCTCATCATTCGTGATTTGATGCAGGGCTGTCAGCGATTTAGCCAACTGCAGCGCTCAATCGGCAATATCAACCCCCGAACGCTCTCGGCGCGATTGAGCACCCTGGAAAAAGCGGGCTTAATCACCCGGCGCGCTTATGCCGAAATCCCCCCCCGAGTCGAATACACCCTGACCGAAAAGGGACGGGCGTTGAAACCTTTACTTGACATAATGCGAGAGTATGCAGAAACGTGGCTGAAAAAACCAAAGACATAGTCTTTGAAAATGTATCCAGAACCTTTCAGCAGCCCAGACTATACATCTTTCCCCCCCACTGAAGAAAGCTCTTAAGAAGTAATATCAAGTACAGCGCCTCTATCCCGAAAGCAGTCCAACAGACCAGGGAAGTGCGTTTCAGTTGATCGGCATGGCGGCCTCAGGGATATGCTCAAACCACTCGCCAATAACCAATCTCCCCAAATTGCCTTTGGGTTTTGTAAGGGCGAGGCAACTCGGTTCAGCACTATTTTGGGGAAAATACCTACTTTCCGAGTTGCCTCGCCCTACGCAAAGCAATCTTTAACTTAGAACGGACTTAGGCAAAGCTGTACTAAGGAAGCGAAATACGCGACACCGTAAACGGCAACTCCGGTGTGCCCTCACGATTGTTAAATTGAGAGTTGACCACGAGCAGCGAGTCATCGGCCTGGGCGATGGTGGTCGGGAAGATGAAGGATGGATCGGTGACGGCTTCGCCAGCCGTGCCGGTGCTGTAATCCTCGGACATGGTGACAGGCACAATCTCTCCAAAACTGTTGCGGGTCACGTAAAGTGTGTCGCCAACCAGCAAGATGCCGTCGCCGGCGGTCAACTCGGCCTCGCCGGTATCAACCTGGATGATCTCCTGACTGTTAGTATCGATCCGGAACAGGTTGCCAGTGGCGGAGTGAATTGTCAGCAAGTAGCTGCCATCGGCGGTGGCGGCGATGCCGTTCAGATTGAAGCCCTCACCATACTCGAGGACGGTGCCGGTGAAGTCGAGCCAGGATTCAGCTTCTCCCCCTTCCGTGTCGCTGATTTTGAACAACACGGGCCGGAATGAGTCGGTGAAATAGGCCGAACCATCAGGGGTAATGGTTACGTCGTTGATAAAGGTCTGCTCGACTTCGGGCGTGGTGTAGCTGGCGACCAGGCTGCCATCGGCAGTGTTGTAGACGAACATCTGGCCTGTGCCGCCCCCGGCCACCCACAGGTAGCCGTTGCTATCGACCTTCATGCCAATCGCCGTCGTCCGACCATCCGCCCCGCCTTCAGAAAAGACAGTCACCTCGCCACTGGCTACATCCCCTTCATAGAGTGTGCCGTCGCCGGTGCTGCCGACGTAGAACTTGCCGCTGGCCGGATTATAAGCCACACCTTCGGGGAAGACGCCCTCGCCGGGTAGCGCGTAGCTAGCCGGCAACGAAGCTTCGACTTCTTCGGCCATTTCCGCCTCGGCGGTAGCTTCGGTAGCCATTTCTGTTTCGGTGATGACTTCGGTAACCATTTCTGTCTCAGTGATGACTTCGGTGGCCATCTCCTCTGTGGCTGTACCCTCCATTGCGGCTGCTTCCTCTGCCATCGCCGCCTCGCCGGCGGGCGCGTTGGGGATCCACAGCTTCTGCCCAATTTCAATGATGTCGGGATTGTCAATCACGGCGAAGCTGTCGTCCTCGGCGGCCTTGGCATTGGTCGCCTCGACAATGGTTGGATAGGCGAAGATATCGCCGTAAAATTTGTCAGCGATTTTGCTCAACCAATCGTCGGCCTGGACAACATACTCTTGTCCATCCTCCTCGGTTTGGGTCGGGGGCGCAGCCTGGACCACGCTGAGCGCGCCGACCAGTAGTACGCCCGTTAGAATAATCAAAGCTAGTATTTTAAATTTCATATTTTCTCCTTTCGTGATTAGAGTTAATGTGGAGTTGCCTCCGACCGGAGATTTTAACATGAAATCGTCTAAATGGCTCATGACAGCCACACTTTTTGTTCACATTGACAACTTCTGCGGGGCGTGTTACTATATAACGGTTACAGAACATTCGTTCGTAGAAAATTGGCGATTAGCATTTTTGCCCCTCGAGCCGCAATCGCTGTCACAAACCACCGTTCGAATGTCCTATATCCATGTATCATGCACTACGGAGGTATCCTCTTGACTGCCACGGCGATCACCCCCAAACGTGAATTCAGCCTGGCCGAGGAGTATCACTATAATCGCTCCGGCCCGATTCGTTGGATCATTTCCCATTTACTCAGGTATAAGGGCTTCCTGGTTAGCTTTATCCTGGCTAGCACCACGACCAGCATTCTTTTCTCCGCCGTACCCAGGTTGACCGGGTTGGCCTTTGACGAGGTTTTGCAACCAGAACCAGATTCGCGACGGCTCTTGACCATTGCCCTGGCCATCCTGGGCGTGGTCTTTCTGCGCGGCATCCTCGACTTGACCAATGCCTTTTCGGTCGAAACGCTGGGCCAGCGCCTGGTCCGGGATGCCCGGGACGAGCTGTATATCAACCTGTTGGGTAAAAGCCAGACCTTTCATAATCGCCAGCGGGTGGGGGACATCATGGCCCGGGCGGCCAACGATGTCCAACAACTTAATCCGATGATGAATCCCGGTGTTGGCCTCATCCTCGACTCAATGATGAGCCTCTTTGTCCCGGTGGTTTTCATCGCCACCATTAAAGTGGAGTTACTCCTCTCACCGCTCATCTTTATCCCCGTTTTCTTCATCGCCCTGCGCCGCTACACCCGCAAGCTCAACCCGGTCAGTGCCAAGATGCGCTGGCAGTTTGGCGTGGTGAACGCCGGCCTGACCGAGACGATTACCGGCATCGAAGTGGTCAAATCGACGGCCCAGGAAGCGCAAGAAAAACGCAAGTTCGCCAAAAATGCCAGCCTCTATCGAGACTACTTCGTTCAGCGGGGACAGATCCAGGCGCGCTACCTGCCCATCCTGCTCCTTGGCTTCATCCTGACCGGGGCCTTCGCCCATGGCCTCTACCTGCTGACCCAGGGGGAGTTGATGGTCGGCGAACTGGTGGCCTACATGGGCCTGATGGGAACGCTGCGCTTCCCGGCTTTCATCTCGATCTTCACCTTCACCCTGGTCCAGTTGGGCGTAGCCGGGGCGGAGCGTATTTTGGAATTGATGCGCGAAGAGACAGAGCTGGATGAGAACAAAGCTGGCTACCAGGCTCCCATCAAAGGTGAAATCATCTTTGAAAACGTCACCTTTGGTTATAACGGCAGTCCTATCCTGAAAAATATTTCGTTCCGGGCCGAGCCGGGCCAGACCATTGCCATCGTCGGCCAGACCGGGTCCGGCAAAAGCACCCTGACGGCCTTAGTCAATCGCATCTACGATGTGAGTGTCGAAGTTCCCCCCTCTGGGGGGTTAGGGGGGCCGCCGGATAGAGCAGGCCGTATTCTGATTGACGGGGTGGATGTGCGGGACTGGAATCTGGCCTCGCTCCGTTCCCAGATCTCATCCATTGAGCAGGACATTTTCCTCTTCTCACGCAGCATCCGCGAAAATATTGCCTTTGGCCTGGGACAAAAAGCGACCCCGGAGGCCATCGAGGCGGCGGCCCGCGACGCCCAAGCCCACGATTTTATCACCAGCTTCAGAGATGGCTACGAGACCATCATCGGGGAGCGGGGGGTGACCCTCTCCGGCGGCCAGCGCCAGCGCCTGGCCATCGCCCGCGCCCTGCTGACCAACCCCCGCATCCTTATTCTGGACGATTCCACCAGCGCCATTGATAGCGCCACTGAGGACCGGATTCAACAAGCCATCAACCGGGTCTTGCAGGGGCGCACCACCCTGCTCATTACCCATCGCCTCTCCCAAATCCGTCGGGCTGACAAAATCCTGGTCCTCAAGCAGGGGGAAATCATCGACCAGGGAACACACGGGGAACTGATGCAATGGTGCGGCTTATATCGCCGCATTTTCGCCCGCTACGAATAAACAGCAAGGGAGCAGAGGGGCAGGGGAGCAGGGGAGAAATTATCCATTCACCCTTGCACCCCCGCACCCTTGCACAGATAAGCTCCCCTGCCTTTCAGGCTAGTAGTATTTGACGCTTAGACAAACCTCATTAAGGAGAAACCTCTATGGGCTTTATCATGGACGGCCTGGATGCCGAAGCATACGACCGCTCCTATTCTGACCGGGACTTACTCAAACGCATCATTGACTATTTTCGACCCTATCTGCCCATCATGGCCTTTGTGGCCCTGATGGTGGTTTTGAATTCGGCTATGGACGCTGTGCTCCCGGTCCTCATTGCCCGGGGCATTGATATCTTCGCCAATGCCAGCAACCTGCAAACAGCGGGCTGGCTGCTCAGCGCAGTTTTGCTCTCCGGGGCGCTCTCGTGGACTTTCAACTTCTTCCGCCAATGGTATACCGCTCGAGCGGTGGGCGATGTGGTCTTGAACCTGCGCAAAGATGCGTTCGACGCGGTGATGGCCCGAGATATGTCTTTCTACGATGAGTTTCCCTCGGGTAAAATTGTCAGCCGCGTTACCTCCGACACGCAAGACTTCGCTAATGTGGTGACGTTAACCCTCAACTTGATGAGCCAGGTTTTACTGGTGGTCATCGTCGTTGGCATCCTGTTTAATATCAATGCCCGGCTGGCCTTGATAGCCCTGGCCATTTCACCCTTCATCGTCGCCGCCGCCCTCAGCTTCCGGCGCATCGCCCGGACCACCACCCAGCAAGCGCGACGGATGCTGGCCCAGGTCAACGCCAAAGTTCAGGAAACTATCGCCGGTATCTCGGTGGCCAAGGCTTTCCGCCAGGAGCAGACTATTTACGATGAGTTTGCCGGGGTGAACGCGCAATCATACCGGGTCAACTTACGCCAGGGACTGGTCTTCAGCGGTATCTTCCCCGTTTTGGGAGCCATCTCTGGGGTGGGGACTATGCTGGTCGTTTATTTTGGCGGCCTGAATGTGCTCAACGGGGCTGTTTCAGCCGGCGAGTGGTTTTTGTTTGTGGAGAGCATCAATCTCTTCTGGTTCCCGCTGACCAGCATTGCCTCCTTCTGGAGCCAGTTCCAGCTGGGCCTCTCGGCCAGCGAGCGGGTCTTCGCCCTGATTGACGCCGATCCTCGCGTAGTTCAAATTGAGGACAAACCCGCCCCCAAGCTGAAAGGCCGGATTGAGTTCAAGCATATGGACTTCAGCTATACCGAACAGGAGACAGTCTTACAGGACTTCAGCCTGACCATCAACGCCGGGGAGACTGTGGCGCTGGTAGGCCATACCGGGGCAGGCAAGTCGAGCCTGGGCAAGCTGGTGGCCCGCTTTTACGAGTTTCAGAGGGGCCAACTCCTCATTGACGAACACAATGTCCGATCTTTCGATCTGCAATCCTATCGCCGTCAACTGGGCATCGTGCCCCAAACCCCCTTCCTGTTCAGCGGCAGTGTAGCTGATAACATTCGCTATGGCAATAGTGAGGCCAGCGACAAACAGGTGGTCAAGATCGCCCATCAAATCGGCGACGGGGATTGGCTGGAGGCACTGCCTGATGGCCTGGAGACTTCGGTTGGGGAAGAGGGCAAAGGGATCTCGATGGGACAGCGGCAATTGGTCGCTCTAGCTCGGGTCTTGCTAGAAGATCCGGCCATCATCATCCTGGACGAGGCCACAGCCAGTGTTGACCCCCTGACCGAGGCTCAAATCCAAGAGGGCCTCGACGTGGTCCTGGCCGACCGGACTGCCATCGTCATTGCCCACCGTCTCTCAACCATCAAAGCCGCCGACCGGATTATTGTGCTACGCGAAGGAGAGATTATCGAGGAAGGGAACCACAACTCACTGATGGCTCGAGGAGGCCATTACGCCGAGTTGTACAATACCTACTTCCGTCATCAGGCACCGGATTACCAGCTTCCAGAGTACAGTTTAGAATTGGCTCTGGCAGAGACGTAATAACCATCCACAGGCATCATCACCAACAGGGCGCGTGTTGCGCCCTGTTTTGTTTGATGGCACCCATAGCAAACCAAATCCTCTCAGAAACTGAAACGCTCCACAAAATTCCTCATTGCCATGCCCCCCCACCCATGCTAAAATGGACATAACAAAATATTGAGCGTGGTTCATTTAGCCAATAAGTCGGTTATGCAAATTATGCACCTTAGCTAACCACCTACGTGAAACGTATTGCGTAATTACGTGTACTGCGTACTACGTAAGAAGTTATATTTTACGCAGTACGCATTACGTAGTACGCAGTATGCAGGGAGGCTTTCAAAATATTATGGCCTTAAGTATGGGCATTGTTGGTTTACCCAATGTTGGGAAAAGCACCACCTTTAATGCGCTGACCAAAACACAAAACGCCCAAGTCGCCAATTATCCCTTCTGTACCATCCAACCCAACAAAGCCATTGTCCCCTTAGTTGACCCTCGGGTCAATAAATTGGTCGAACTGGCCCAGGTCCCGCACACGATTTATGCCACCATTGAGTTTTTGGACATCGCCGGCCTGGTCAAGGGGGCCAGCCGGGGCGAAGGGCTGGGCAATCAGTTTCTAGGCAACATTCGCGATACAGACGCCATTGTCCACGTAGTCCGCTGTTTTGACGATGATAACGTAGTCCATGTCAGTCCTCAAATTGACCCCCGGGATGATATCGAGACGATCAATCTAGAACTCATCCTGGCCGACCTGCAACAATTGGACCGTAAAATCGAGCATCTGACCAGACAGATTAAGGGGGATAAAAGCGCGCGGCCTATTCTGGAGTTGGCCCAGGCACTACAAATGCACCTCA
>JABAHS010004656.1_pt3 | contig 10221 bp, 10 predicted proteins | sample 7062111 | NCBI WGS metagenome assembly JABAHS01 (sample SAMN14534600, study PRJNA622989) | marine sediment metagenome | biome: marine biome [ENVO:00000428]; feature: marine pelagic biome [ENVO:01000023]; material: deep marine sediment [ENVO:00002113]; isolation source: pool of 4 deep marine... | reverse complement strand
ACCGGGGCCGAGAGAGGAGGGATCACCGCCGCAAATCCTTGCCTCTTATGCCGAGCAGGTGGTTCGTCCTGGTGAGACGTGGAAGGTATATTTGAGAGTCAGGGATGTGGATTGCGACATGACCTACGTGATTACCGACCTCTGGCAATCAGGAGGAGGCTCGTATCCAGTCAGTTTTACACCTATTAGGGGGCTTCCTTGTCCAGAGCTTGTGGGCTATGTTTTCCTCAAAACCCCGGCAGATGGAGATCTGGTCTGGGAGCAATTGCAAGCGAAGATGTTTGTGCGTGATCGGCGAGGAAATCGCAGCAGCTCTCTTCAGTTGCCGCTGAACTTTGATCAAGTGTCGGCAAAAAAACCGCCTGAGGAATGGCGAGCCGATACCGTCGTTTCTATTGGCGCCGTAAATATTGATCTGACAAACAGACAGGAAATGGACTCGGGGACTTAGAAGGTAGGCAGAGGGCATGGAGCATGGGGAAAGAAAGCCGGCAGGGAGCAGCTGGCAGCCCCGCGACAAGCTCGGGACAGGCAGGCAGAATAAACTAGGAACTAAGAACTAGGCACTAGGCACCGCGGGATGACGCGGACACATTGTGGAATTGAGATAGATGAGGTTTCAGATTCTCTGTTTGTTTTTCCTGACACCCGAAACCTGACACCTGACACCTTGGAATTTCTGATTGCAGATTGCGGATTGATTGCCGCAGAGCGCAAAGCGCAGAGCGTTTCACCTTTTTTCGCTATACTCTATGCTCTAAGCGAAGACCCGGACCATCAGTGGAATAGCCACGAATGTTCCCAATGAACTCCCTATATTCGTAAAGACGACAACCAATAATATTCGGGTTATCTTATTTTTCCAAAATCCTTTCAGGGACGAAATGTCGTCAGGCAATCTCTCGAAGTCCCTCACTTTTGGTCTGCCTAGAAAAGCCTCCACGAGTCCTGAAACCCACCCCGCCGCTATCATCGGATTGAGTGAAGTAAGTGGAGAAGCAACAATAGCTGAGAGGATCGTCAGGGGATGGCCAAAGGCGATGGCGGCACCAAGACCCGCCAAAACACCATTCGCCAACACCCACCATTTAATCATATGACTGGCTGTGGTGGTTCCTGCAGTGAAAAAGCCAAGAATAAACAGCCCCACTATGAAGATTGGTATAATCCATTTAATCAGAGTGGACAATTGGCTCTTGGGAGGAATTTGCTCGAGCGCCTCCATATCCACCGGTAGATTCCAGTAATGTTGTATTCCAGGGACATGCCCGGCCCCGACTACTGCCACAATCTTTTTGCCGGGAGCAGTCCTGATCTTTTGAGTAAGGTACTGATCTCTTTCATCTATGAGGATGTGTTTCATTTCCGGAAGTTCTTCGCCTATCTCTGAGAGCAGGGTCTCAAGCACATCCTTTTCTTTCATTTTCTCTATATCTTCTTGGGTTATGTCATCCAGCTCCCCTGCCGAAGTGATGAACTGGGCGAGCAGTTTTATTTTCGTCCACAACCCCATCAGCCGCCAAGTTCTTGAGAGGGTAGTGCGAATGTCCCTGTCGGTGAGATGTATAGTGGCCCCTACTTCCTCTGCCGTCTGGATGGCTCGCATCATTTCTTCTCCGGGTTTGCTTCCCAGTTTCTGACCGATCTTTTTCTGGAAATAAGCAAGCATGAGATTCGACAGCAGGAGAAAGGCCTTTTTCTCCCTGATTACCTTGAAAAGATTGGTATCCTGCCATTTTTTCTTTTGGGTTAACGATTGATATCTGGAATTACAGAGTTCGACACAGACAGTATCTGGCTGTTCTTCATTGATAACCTGATGGACGAGATCAGCACTTTCCCTCGACACATGGGCTGTGCCGATGAGAAGTATTTCCTTGTCTGCGTGATTCAAACGATGGTTGTTGGCTTGGTTCATCGGGTGTCTTTCGTAAAAGCCTTTTATCTTTGAGCCTGAAAATGCTCCAGCGAGCGCATACCCCGTAGCGACTCGACCTGAGCGACACGACTTGAGCTCGTCGACAAGTCTTGTTGGAGCGAGCTTCAATTTAGTTTGTCTGCGAGAGGAAATCAAGCAAAGAACAGATCTCGCTTTTTGATATGCACTTGCATTGAAAGGTTTCAGGTGTCGGGTGTCAGGTGGAATTCAGATACCAGGTGTCAGGTTTCAGGTGTCAGGAAAGCAAAAGAAACGAAGCCTGTTGGAGCGAAGCGGAAGTCCCGTCTGAAGCGAAGCGGCAGCGGGAAACACTGAAACCTGACACCTTGAGATTGGGAATTTTTTGGCTACTGTTGAAGACCCAATGCCCGTTCTTGCCGCCAGCTTTCCCACCTGAGTTTCAACCCCATCAGGAGATCCCACTCGATAGGTACGATGAAAAGGGTCAGGAAGGTGGCGGTGCAGAGACCGGTCACAAAGGTGGAGGCCATGGTGCCCCAGACCACTGAATAGCTGGGAATACCGAGAGCCATGGGGGCAAGACCTAAGGAGGTGGTGAGCGTGGTGAGCAAAATGGGTCGCAGCCGGATGCGGATACCCTGAGTAATGGCTTCCCGGCGTGACATACCGCTGCGGTAGTTCCTGTTGATGAAATCTATGAGTACCAGTGAGTCGTTCACCACCACGCCGGTGACGCCCACGACAGCTATGAAGCTGTTTACGGTGAAGAGGCCCTGAGTCACTAATTTCCCAAAGACAACTCCGATCAGCGAGAAGACTACGGCAGATATGATAATGAGGGGTTGAAGGTATGAACGGAATTGGGTAGCCAGGATCAGATACATTATAAGCAAGGCAATGGTAAAGGCATAGGCCAGGGAAGTGTAGGAGCGCCGGGTGGATTCGAACTCACCCGAGAAACTTATCTCAGCGCCTGGAAATTTTTCCTTTATTTCCTGGTAGAAAGAACGGATGTTGTTGATCACCGCGGGTGTTGAGGTGGGAGCACCGGGTCTAATGTTGGCGGTCAGAGTAATGGCACGATTGGTCTGATAACGGTCGAGTTTGTTTGGCTCAATATATGATTCTGTTGCGCTCAAGTCTCCCAACCGCACGGGTCCTGACGGGTGTTGCAATATAGGTATGGATAGAGCTGCCTCAGGGGCATCGAGATAGTCTTGGTCAATCTTGAGTTTGAGGTCAATATCCTCGTCATGTGTGCGGAAATCACCCACGAAGCGACCGTCGAGTACAGAAGCAGCAAGCCGAGAGACAGCACGTGGTGTGAGCCCGTATTCAGCTGCCCGCTCTTTATTCACCCGGAACCTGTAGACTCGATTCGGCCTCCCCAGATTGTCGCTCAGGTCGATCAGGTGGGAGGCGATCTTATCGTTGCTGTTCAGAAAACCATAGACCTCCTGTGCCAGGTCATACACCATTTCAGGGTCAGGGCCGACCACGCGCACGTTAATGTCCTTGCCAGTGGGCGGTCCGCTCTTTTCCGGCCTCACCCGAATGCTCCAGCCGTCTTGTTGAAAGCGCGCAAGCTGTTTTCGCACGTAGTCAAGGTGGATTATGGGATCGTTCTTGTGATTTTCAGGGAAATTCTGCTCCTCTTTCCTGGGCATTTCCACATAGACATAACCAAGGTTGCTGCCAAAGACCGGCTGGTAGTCCTCGTTGACATAGAATCCGGCATTCCCGGTGGCGGATCTTAGTTGGCCGGGCCTGCCGGGCAAAATAAACTCTGTAATTTCTTTGACTTTTCGGTTTGTGGTTTCTATGGGCGTTGCTACCGGACCTTCCAGTTCAATGTAGTAATAGGTGTACTCATCAGGGAAGAATTTGATCTTGATCAGAGGAATTTTCCCCGATATTGAAACAGCCAAAATGAATATCGAAGCCACAAAGGCCACCGCTACCAGGGCAAGACTTTTGAAGCGGTGGCGGAAACTGAAGTCGACGAGCTTGTTCGTTCCTTTCAAGAGCAAGGACATGACCCAGCGTTCTTTGCTTGCTGGCTTGGGTTTAACAGCCTCTTCCGCGGCGGACCGCCAACCAGGCCAATCCATGAAATGCGACGGCAAGATGATAAGGCATTCAAAAAGCGAGGCGACAATGGCAGCGGCAACTGCGATAGGGATCTGGGCAAAGAATTCTCCCGTGGATCCTGACATGATAAGCATGGGCAGGAAGGCTGCCACAGTGGTAGAGGTTGCAGCAATGACAGGAGCTGCAACCTCTGAAACCCCATTGACTACAGCCTCCTCAAGGGGTTCGCCTTCCTGAAGATGGCGGTAGATATTTTCAACTACCACAATTGCATCGTCAACGATGATACCGCTCACCAGAACAAACGAGAACAGGGTAATTTCATTCAAGGAACTGTCCAGGAGCCACATGATGATCATGGTCACCAGGAAGGAGAACGGGATGCCGATCATGGTGAGAATAGCGTTGCGCAGCCCCATGAAGAAGAAGATAAGGACACTAACCAGGCCGATACCAACGAGCAAATTCATTCCCAAAGTGGAGATGGAATCGTCTATATAGACGCGTTGGTCTTGGGTTATTACCAATTCCACCTCTTCCTTTTCCAATAGCGGCTGGACGCGGGCCGCTATTTCTTCAACCGTCGGCATGATGTCAAGGGCATTTCCGTCCTCGGTTTTGATAACCCTCAAAGTGACGCAGTCTTTACCATTGACCGAGGTGATGACGTACGGATCCCGGTAAGACATGTGAGCGGATGACATTACACTCCCAACGGTTAAGAAAGAACCATCACTGTCTCGTCGAATAATAGTTTCCGCGATTTGCTGGCGGGAGCGGTAGCGTTCGTCCACAACTATGACGAATTCACCGCCATCGTCGGTGTAATCGCCGGCCGGCAGGGAAATGTTGGCCTCGTTAAGCGCCCGTGCCACCTCTTCGAACGTAACCCCGTACTTGTCCAGGAGCCGGGGATTCAAATAGACGTGGAACTCTCTGATATATTCTCCATTTAACTGCACCTCTTTGACACCGGGTATCTGGCGTAGATGAAGCTTCATCTCTTCTGCCATCAGCGAAAGGGCGCGGTTGGTACGATCGCCGATAAGATTGACCGATGCTACAGGGAGCCACTCGCTGACTCTGATTTCGGTAAAACGTGGTGGGTCGATGCCGTCGGGCAACTCGTTCATAATGCTGAGGACTTTGAGGCGCAGTTCCTCATAAAGCCTGTCATAGTCTGTGTCGTCGATGAATTTCACCATAATCACCGATCGTTCCCGGTAGGACGTGGACCGGATGAACTCAACAGACTCCAGATCGTCCAGGGCCTCTTCGATTTCGTCGGTAATCAGGGATTCAATCTCTTCGGGAGAAGCGCCAGGCAGTACGGTATTTATCTGCACTTTGCCCATTTGGACGTCTGGATAGCGTTCAACGGGCAGATCAAAAAGGGAAAACAAACCGACGGCCATGGCCAGAAAAAAGAGCAAGTTGACCAGGACGGTCTGTCGTAGGACGTAACGAAAGAAAGGTTTCATAGTTTACAAAGATTGCCAGAGTGTCCGGTGCTTTGCACGGGGATGAATGGCATCCCTTAATCCCCTCTCCCCTGGGGGAGAGGGTTAGGGTGAGGGGGAAGGTAATGGGAATTCACCCCCACCTTAATCCTCCCCCTCAAGGGGGAGGAGATCTTTTTTGAAAGATTTTGCTATATCCGACCTCTAGTCGGAGAGTTTTACAGTTAGGGTTTGAGCCTGAATTTATCTCCGGGATTCAATTTCGCAGCGCGGACCCGGTAGGTGTTACCCGGCCCATTACCGAGAAATAGCACTCTGATCTTTTCGCCATTGGCTCGGGTGAGCCAGAATTCTTCATAGCGTTCTGCAACTGCGGCAGCAGGAATGAGAACCGCTCCAGATGGGTCGGGCATTTCGAGAGTGAGTTCTGCACGCAATCCACCTCGATTTTCGTAAAGGGTTTCGGTTACGGCAAGCTCCACGTTGATTTTGCGGGTTTCAGGATCAAAGGCTGGGGAAACGCGGGCCACAGAGGCTTTGAGTGAGATAGTGTTTTGGCCCTCGCTGGACAATGACAATTCTACGGACCCTTTGATTCTTTTCAGGGCGCGGTATTCCTCCGGCGACAGGGCAAAGGGTACTAGCAAAGTGCGAAAATCACCTGCCTTGCCGAGATGTTTGCCCACTGATACCCATTCGCCCGGCTCCACGTCACGCTGGATAATGGACCAGCCCTGAGGAATTCTAATGTGGTGACGACTGCGCCGCTCTTTGAGTTCACTCTCCTGTACTTTGAGCGTCTTGATTTGAAATTCAGCCTGGTCCAGTTTATTCTGAATCTCGTCTAGTCTTGACTGAGCAGCGGTTTCCCGCTCTACTAGCTTCTCAAAGCGACCGACTTCCTTGGCGTGAAAAGCAGTCATGTTTGTTAACCTCTGTTGATCCACCTGGTTTTTCTTTAAGGTGAGATCAATGAAGGTTGTGTCCAACAGAGCAAACAAGCCGTCTTTTCCTATTTGATCACCCACGTCAGCGGTGACTTTGACGCAACGTCCGGCCTCCTCACTGACGATGTCCATTACATATCTGGCCCTGGTATAACCGGTAAGCGTAACCCTGCGCATGGCGGGTTTGGCGACAACAACGTCTCCTGGTGCTGACGGCGGCACGATTTCGCTACCCACTGCCTCAAGCGACTGGAGTACAGCTATGAGGGCGACAGCAAATACAATTACCTTGCACGGAGCGGTGGTCTTCATCTCAAGTCCTTTTAGGAAGACAGGCCTCATTCCCCCCTCTTCCGCAGACTAAAAGCAAACGCTTGTTCGACAACCTTAGCCAAACTCTCTTCAGGAAGAAAACGAAGCCGGCCCTTGATAAGTAGTGAGGCAAGCCCATGCAGGGTGGCCCAGAGGGCGATTGCCGTGGTTTCCACTTCAGCAGCTGAAAAAATGCCGGCATCTAAGCAGGCCTTGACGTTTTCTGCAAATGCCCGGAATGCCCTCAGAGGCACGGCCTCTTCATCTGGACCCGATTCGTTGAAGATCTCCTTGGTGGCGAACATGAGCTCGTAGAGTTCGGGGTTCTCCTGGGCGAAGGTGAGGTAATACCGACCTCCAGCTGACACTCTCTCCAGAGGGTCGGATATTTTCTTTAATTTATCTTGATGCGCCAAAAGGCGTTCGAAGCCCTGGTAACAAAGCTGCAGCATGATATCTTTTTTGTTTTGAAAATAGAGGTATATTGTACCGGGGCTGTATTCTATCTTTGTCGCAATCCTGCGCATGGTGACATTTTCGTAGCCACCTTTTACGTAGAGCTGCATAGCGGCCTTGAGGATGCGACTTCGCATCTTGGCTGCATCGCGTTTTTTTCGTGCCTTGATACCCATACCTATAATCTACTGAACATTGATCATTTTGTCAACAATGTTCAGTACGGAAGAAAGTTTCAGCTTCTCTATTTTTTCCTGACACCTGGCACCTCAAACTCTGAGAGATGCCAATGACGAAAAGCTTAATACGAAATGATAAATCCGAAATCCTTTCAAGTTATGGTACATTTATACAGGAGGTCAAATCAAAATGAGGAGGAGGAATAATGGCTGTGATAGTAGTTTCCAGGAGCTTTGCCTCAGGTGGTAGAGAACTTGGTCGGTTGCTGGCCAGAAGGCTCGGTTATCACTATGTTGACAAGTCCCTGTTTCAAAAAATTGCACAAGATCTACATGTTTCTGAAGGGACCCTGGAGTCATTTGAGCAGAGCCGCCAGTACCGGATATCTAATCTTTTTGCCAACTTGTTCAGCAAAAGCTATATTCAGCGAATCGTTGGCCATGACAAAACCGTGGTGGAAGAAAGAGAGTACCAGGATAGGTTGCAGAGCCTAATTCTTGGTGTGGCCAAAGAAGACGGCGCCGTTATCATTGGACGGGCGGCTCACTATTTCCTGAGAGATATGAAAAACTGTTACCGCTTTCGGTTGATTGCTCCCATGGAGTATCGCAAGAAGTACGTGGTGGAAAAGCTGGGAGTTACCCCCTCACAGGCCCAGAGAGTATTGGAACGAAAGGACAGAAATCAAGCATGGTTCCATCGCTCAGTATGTGGGGAAGAGCACGACAGCCCACTCCTGTTCCATCTGACTGTAAACATGGGGGAAGTCTCTCTTGATAAGGCAGTTGGGATTGTGTTGTCAGTTGTGAATCATGGAAGCTAGGCAATGTACAGTAGACAGAGGGATTCATTGTGTGAATTGGAACTGCCTATTGCTCACGAACGTTCATCTCATTGGCACCAAGATGATCTCGATACGCCGATTCTGACGCCTGCCTTCAGCAGTGTCATTGGATGCCACTGGCTTGTAGTAGCTGTAACCGGAAGCGGAGAGCCTTTTGGGCTCCAGCCAGCCTTTTTCCTGGAGAAAGCGCACTACCCCTACTGCTCTGGCAGCAGAGAGTTCCCAGTTGGTGGGATATTTTTCAATCAACCCCAATCCGATGGGGACATCGTCTGTATGTCCCTCTACCACTACGTTCTGATCTTTGTTTTCTCTCAAGGTGTCTGCAAGCTCCAGAAGTACCTCTTTACCTCTCTTGCCGATCTCCACCTTGCCGGTATCAAATAGAATTTTGTCCACCAGGGTGACTTTCAACTTGCCCTCTATTTCCTCAAGTTTGACTTCTTTGGCTTCAATCTGCTCTTTCAGGCTGCTCTCGATTTTTATCTTGGTGGCGTGGAGGTCTCTGATAACTTGACTNNAGCTGTAATTTCTTTTCATTGAACCTGCCCTGACAATCTGCCAAGCTGTCAATACACTTTTCTCTGCTTTCTTCAGTGTAGCCGAGTCTGGTTTCCGTGTATTCTAACTTGTACTTGGCTTCGGCGTGCTCGGCCTCGAGCTGAACGTACTTTGATTTGGAGACGCAGGCGGAAAGCAGAATCAACAATGAACATAAGACCAAAAGCGATGGTTTCCGGTACATGATCCCTCCCCCTTCAATCTAATCTGTCCTAGATTACGACTGTTAACATAGTGAAATGATGGATATCAGTCAATAGGGGAAGCTTAATTTACCGATGTCTTGAAACAGTTTGTTCAAAAACTACCTCACCAGGTATCACTCAGGTGGGAAAATGACCTTTTGGAGTCCCTCTGGTTTGCAATGTTAGGGTAAAGGTATGAATTTGGACACATTTGGTGAAGGACAGGATACGAAGTATTGGCTCTCAGAGTAAAGTACGGATGACTGGTTTGATCCTTCTAATCTCGTTGGGTAGCAAGCCCTTTGGGACATAGAAAGTGCCTAGGGATTGGGAGAATTGGTAGCGCGCACAATTGGTGTAGTTTCCATGGCAGTATTCTTTGATTAACTCAAATGCTTGAGATTGCGGATCTATTTTGTTCCGATAAAACCAACACTCAGCATATATTTCGCACCGAGACATTTTATCACCTCACATTCGGGCTGACACCCGGGGAGGCACGTTTTCACCACGGTGACCAACTAAAACCAATAGAAAACAACACCTGTGGGTGAAATCNNGATTGCGGATTGATTGCGGCATAGCGCAAAGCGCAGAGCGCATAGCGAAAAGGCATAGGGCATAGGGAAGAGAGGAGATGTGAGATGTGAGATGTGAGATTAAGGAATTGAGGGATTCAGGGATTGAGGAATTGTGGATTTAAAAAACAGAAGACAGAGATTTTACTGTGGGAGCGGCTTTCCAGCCGCGATCCGAGCGACTTCGACGGTTTTTAAGATTTCTCTTTCTTAATCGCTCTTTTCAGTGCGGCAATGTGCACCTCACCGGCGAAGTGTACCGGACTCTTGCCATGTATGGGATCCCAGCCAGAGGGATCTGCAGAACAGAAGTATTGAGTCTCCAGACCAATGCGCACCTCTGCCTCTTCTACGGGCAATCCCTCTACCCGCTTGGCAGCGTCCCAGGTTGCCCCACAAGGCGCACCTCGGCAGACTTGGATGCGGTCAATCTTGCCGTTCCTTATCTGCACAGCAAACTCCGGTGCGCCAAAATATTCACCATATTGACCCAGGCCGACCTGCCTGGAGAGGCCGCATCAAGTTGGGGGGGTCAAAGCCCCTTTTATTCGAAGTTTCTTCCCTGAGGCCACAATGGGAATGTTTCTAGCACGGCAGGCAATGGCAAGGTCGTGGGAGAGGTCTGGGTGTTTCAAGAAATCTAAAATGAGGTCCGCCTGAATGTTGGATGGCAAGTAGTCCCGGGTATCGTCAAGAATCGAGGGCAA
>JABAHS010061040.1_pt1 | contig 10223 bp, 9 predicted proteins | sample 7062111 | NCBI WGS metagenome assembly JABAHS01 (sample SAMN14534600, study PRJNA622989) | marine sediment metagenome | biome: marine biome [ENVO:00000428]; feature: marine pelagic biome [ENVO:01000023]; material: deep marine sediment [ENVO:00002113]; isolation source: pool of 4 deep marine... | reverse complement strand
CAACCGCCGAAACCAGTTTTCCCCTCCTCCTTCATTCTATGCTTTTTGATTACAATTTTGTCGTACAGATCGTAATATTCATGTAGAGAGTATAGAGGGCAATAGCCTGAGACGTAATCGACTGGGCCCTTCGTGAAGTAGTCGGTTAACCCTTTCCAGTGGTAGCCCTCATGCCTATGAAAAATCGTTTCTGCGATGTCTGAATCTCCTTCCTTTCCGCCTGCCTCGACACAGATTTCTCTAACCTTTCTTCTTCGAAACTCTAACTCTTCCATAGAANNAACTCTTCCATAGAATAACCGCATATCCAAGCTTTAACATCGATACCTTTTCCTCCTTTTCGTATCCAAGGTGCACTTACGTCGTGCTGTAGAGTGAAAACGAGCTCGTCACCTACAGGTCTGGAGAGAGCGTCCCCTGCCTTCTCTAAGTCTTTGTAGTTTGTGAAGTTGAAGTAGAGGTAATCGTCATGTGGAATCGGGGATACTCGCAGGGTCACCTCCGTGAATATTCCCAGCTCGCCCATAGAACCGATGAAAAAATGGGTTATGTCAGGACCGATTCCACGGTTTTCAAAGGGTCGTGTCCCCATATATTCCACAGCGGCCGTCTTGGTGATCTCGCCTGTTGGCAGGACCACCTCGAGTCCCAAGACGTCCCAGCCGAGGCGGCCACGTTTGCTTACTCCGATTGGTCCGGAGCCTATTTTGGCAATGCTTGCCCCCACTGTTCCAACACGGCCACCTTGCTCTCTCGGGTCATGGGCAAGCCCGACTTCCTTGAGCGCTTTGTAAAGTTTATACCAAGTGCACCCCGCCTCCACGGTGGCAGTCAGGTTTTCCTCGTCTATTTCGATGATCCTATTCATCCTAGTCATGTCAAGGAGAATTCCTCCTTGAATCGGCTGCCACGCTCCGTGGTGAGTGGTGCCGCCGCCTCTGACATAAATTGGGATTCTGTACCTGTTCGCCACATGCACTATCGTCGATACCTGCTCATTTGTTTTCGGCCGAACTACAAAAGAGGCTCGTTTCTCGTCGCCCGCGCCGAGATCTCGGGTATAGGCCTCTATGTCATAATCTTTGTCCGTTATGTTCTCGGGTCCAACAATGTTCTCCAGCACCCTGTAAACGTATGCATGCATACTAAGCCACCTCTTGAAACTTTAGCAGTACATGACGAATTATTAATATCTTGTCACACATTTCTGTTCCTGTAGCTAAGTGCGTGATACCAACATGCTGCGCGCGCATCATATGGAATAGTGTTTGCACACGCAAAATATTCGAACAAAACTTGAGTTTCTATAAATATATTACAGCAAGATGCAATCTTAGTAGCAAGATGTTTCATCACCGGAGGCTTGATGACTATTTACATACAATGTATAGCCTGCGGAGAAAAGTATAGTGAAGACGAGATTATCTATTTCTGCAGGCGATGCGGAGACCTACTTGAAATCAAATATGATTATGAAGCCCTAAAAGGGAAGCTGAGGGAGACCGACTGGAGAAGCTTGCCCCTCTCCGTTTGGCGATATCGAGACCTAATGCCAATTCGCGACTCTTCAAGAATAGTCTCGTTAAGCGAGGGAGGAACAGGACTACACCAATGCAAACGGCTTGGAAACATCTTGGGAGTCAAGCACCTTTATGTAAAAAACGAGGGGGAAAACCCAACAGGATCGTTCAAAGATCGAGGCATGACTGTGGGAGTGACAAAAGCTTTGGAGTTGGGCATGAGAATGGTCATCTGCGCCTCCACTGGTAACACTTCAGCTTCTTTAGCTGCTTACGCCGCAAAAGCCGGACTCCAGTGCATTGTTCTTATCCCGTCGGGCAAAATCGCCTATGGAAAACTGACGCAAGCTATAATTCACGGCGCCAAGGTTGTGCAGATCAGAGGAAACTTTGATCAAGCCCTGCAGATTGTGTTGGAACTCTCAGAAAAGCGTAGGCAAGTCTACCTCCTCAACTCAGTGAATCCGTTCAGAATAGAAGGACAGAAATCACTAGCCTACGAACTCTGCGACCAATTAGAGAATAAGGTACCTGACAAAGTGGTGGTTCCAGTGGGCAACGCAGGGAACATAAGCGCCATTTGGAAAGGCTTCTCAGACTTTTACAAACTCAATCTGATAAGCAGTCTTCCCCAAATGATCGGCATTCAAGCTGAGGGCGCAGCACCCATAGTACAAGCAGTAAAGAGTGGAAAAAATAACATTATACCCACAGACAAGCCTGAAACAGTTGCCACTGCAATAAGAATTGGAGCCCCACTCAGCTGGAAAAAAGCAATACGAGCCATTCAAGAATCCGAAGGCACAGCTGAAACAGTAACCGATCACGAAATCCTGCAAGCTCAAAAAATGTTGGCCAGACACGAAGGACTCTTTGTAGAACCAGCAAGTGCTTCATCCATTGCCGGCTTGAGAAAACTCGTTGAACTGGAGAGAGTCGACAAAGATGAAACCATAATTTGCGTCGCAACAGGCCACGGATTAAAGGACCCGGATATTGTAATGCAAACATATAAGAAGCCAATTGAAATCGAAGCAAGAATCGAAGCCATTTCAAAGTATCTGGTCCTCTCAAAGCCCATTGTACCAATCGCGGCTTCTGGGTGACTTCGATGAGAATGATCCTAATAGGTTACGGAGTCGTCGGCCAGAGCCTCACCCAAATATTCCTTCGCAGAAGAACTGAGCTCATCAAAAACTACGGTTTCCACCCAAGAGTTGTAGCTGTCGCAGACAGAGGCGGAGCAGCTGTAAACCCTAAAGGTCTAGATCTAGAGAAAACGTTGGCTCTTAAAGCTGAAAAGGGCACGGTGGCAACCCACCCCCAACATGGACATCCAGGCACGGCAGCATCAAGCGTAATAGAAAGTGTTGACGCCGAAACAATCGTTGAAGCAACGCCCACCAACATCCAGAATGGGGAACCAGGGTTATCCCATATAAAAACAGCTCTCAAGACAGGAAGACACGTGGTGACGACAAACAAAGGGCCACTTGCTCTAGCTCTACCAGCTCTAACTGAGTTGGCTGACTACAACGGGGTCTACCTGAGGTTCAGCGGAACGGTAGGAGGAGGAACCCCTGTACTCGACTTGGCCAAAAGATGTCTGCTGGGGGACAGAATCCTTTCCATTCGAGGAATATTGAACGGCACGACCAACTACATCCTGACGGAAATGGATGGAAAGCATATTACATTTCAAAAAGCCCTAAGTGAAGCTCAAGAGCGTGGATACGCTGAAACAGACCCTTCAATGGACATCGACGGACTGGACACTGCTTGCAAGCTAGTTATTATGGCGAATTGGATAATGAACAAGAGAGTTACCCTAAAGAATGTGAGGGTTCAAGGTATACGCGACGTCACGTTACAAGCCCTTGAAGAAGCCGGCAAGAGAGACTGTACCATCAAGCTCATAGGATCCATCAATGAAAACCTAAAGGTTGTGCCCAGCGAGATATCCAAGCATGATCCGTTATGCGTCGATGGTGTGCTTAACGCCGTCACTTTTGTTTCAGAATTTGCCGGTGAAGAGACAATTGTGGGTCGAGGAGCGGGAGGAATGGAAACCGCAAGCGCCATATTGAGAGACCTACTAGACATAAAGCAGAGTCTCGCCACTAAAGTCATGTCCTAGCGTCTCGGAGGAAGGAGACTGTGAAAAGAGTAGTCATGAAGTTCGGAGGAACCTCGGTAGGAAGCGGCGAACATATTCGGCAAGTCGCGGGCATAGCTGACAACTACCTTGACAAAGGCTATCAACTAGTTGTGGTAATTTCAGCGTTAAAAGGAGTTACAGACAATCTAGTCGAAGCCTCTGAAGAAGCGAGAAGCGGAAACAAAGATGCCGTTCACAAACTCTTGCAAAAGATAACGGAAGAACACGTGACAGCTGCTAGAAACGCTATTGAAAACAAATCGATATTGGAAGAAATGGAACAGACACTCAGAAGAGCCTTCGATGAGCTTGAAAAAGTCCTGACGGGAATAATTTACTTAGGTGAACTCACTCCAAAATCAAAAGACTACGTTATGTCGTTTGGAGAGAGAATGGCCACCTCAATTGTATGGGGAACTCTCCGTGACTTAGGGTTGGATGTTCAATACTTNNNNCGGCCCCTATTAAAGGTGACTGAACATCAGGTTAAACAAAATATTGGGCCATTACTAGACGAAGGAATCACTCCGGTGGTCACTGGTTACATAGCTGCAACTCAAGACGGAGAGATTACAACACTGGGTCGAGGCGGATCCGACTATACTGCCACCATCATGGCGGCTGCGCTGGAAGCTGACGAAGTTTGGGTTTGGACAGACGTAGACGGGTTGATGACTTCTGACCCAAAAATTGTTCCCTCGGCGAAGGTCATACCTGAACTTTCCTTTCATGAAGCAATAGAAATGGCTATCTTCGGAGCCAAGGCTATGCACCCGAGGGCATTGGAACCAGCAATGGAAAAAGAAATACCTGTTAGAATAAGAAACACCTTCAATCTGCAAAACCTTGGAACCTTGATACTTAAAGAGCAGAAAATCAAGTCTGCAAACATAGTGAAGGGAATAACCCTGATCAGGAAATGTGCATTAATTAGCGTTAGCGGGGCTGGAATGATTGGCACTCCCGGAACAGCCGCGAAGGTTTTCGACATACTGGGAAAAGACAACATCAACGTTCTGATGATTTCACAAAGCGCCTCAGAGGCGAACATTTCTTTGATACTCCAGAGAGAGGTGTTAGAGAAAGCTGTCAGCTCACTCGAAATTACCCTCTTGGGCAGCGGCTTGATACGCGAGGTGAGTACAGAAGATGACGTTTGTGTCGTCGCGGTAGTAGGCGCTGGCATGAAGGGTACACCCGGTGTTGCCGCAAGAATGCTTGGAGCAGTTGCACGAATGGGAGTGAACGTACGTATGATCGCCCAGGGGTCATCAGAACTTAACATCTCATTTGTAGTGNNTTCTACTTGTACCTCTGACGCTTGCGCTTCCTTTTCCGTTTTTCCCGGCGCACCCGCTTCTTTTTCCATTTTTTACGGATGTTAACCTACCCCTTTAATCGAGCTCACGCAAAATAGTTAGAAGCAACTTTTAAGGGTTACTCGAATGTTTACTCGAGTGTAGAGTGGCATCTTCTCATCTGCGCTTGGGTTTCTTCGAGTCGTTGCTTGGGCTCCGCAATCAAGAGCTGTTTTTGTAGTCCATTCAAGAATTATTATAGTCTCTCCTATTAGCTAGTATACTAGCTGTTTTTATCGTCACTAATGATTCTTAGCGTTGTTTTAGATACGGTATTCAGTCCGTTTTATATATGTAAAACGCTTCCAGAACGTGGAATGCGTGCCTAGAAATGTATATGAGAGCCTCTGATCTAGATACCACACTATGAATGATATTGTCGTACGAGAATTGCAATTCACGGATATTAACGGTGTTAGAAACATTGATGAACTAACACAAAGAAGGTATCGAGGTGAAGAATGGGATACATATAGCGAAGAAGAAAAAGAGAAATTCATGAAGTCAAGAAAAAACGAATTTGAAATTAACTGTAAATCTGTTTTTTCTTTCGTTGCAGTAAAAGACGGTGAAATAGTCGGATTCCTATTTGCTCACGAGAATTTGCCATTCAAAGATGGGGTTGTCGTTAGACATATTGCTGTTCATCCAGATTTTCAGAAAAAAAGCATAGGAAAGAAATTGTATGACGCTCTAATTGACAAAGCAAAAGAAGAAGGCAAAAAAACAATTAGCTCATCAATAAACCCTGACAATACGCCATCGATTAAATTACACACCCGAGTAGGATTCATTGTCACAGATTGGAAATATGCATATCTCGAACTTTAGACATGCATGCAGAAAAACAATCCAGAATTGTTGTTTCTAATCACTTCTCTCTTAGCATATTCATTTTCTGTTGGGCTTTCTTGAGGTCTCGAAGGAATCGGTCGAACTCAGAGGGGGCAAAGAACTTTTGCGGTGTCGTTATTGTCACAATGGCGAGCTCTCCTGTGCTTAGCAGTTGAATATTGTATAGTTCTCTCTCCTCAATGATGTTCACATCAACTGAGGGCTGTGTATCAGAGGTGGTGGTCTGTGTTTGTTTCTTAGACTTTTCATAGTGCTCTTGTCCTAGTGCTTTAGCCACTTCTACACCTTCTATCAACTTTGTGAATTCAGAGGGGTCAAAACATTGAGCTGAATCGACGATGAAGTGCTGACCTCTCTCTCCCACTTTAATTGAAGCTAGAAGTGTATTGACACAGCGAACTTCAATCACCCATTGTAGCTCAGCCAAACTAATCCTCTCGTGTTGAGATAAGCCTTTGATATGAATTTTTGCCTATATAGTTTTTTGAGAAAGAGAACAACTGAACATGCATGCATGCAAGCCAAAAGGATATATCAAAGTGGATTGTTTTTGTCTCCGAACCACGCTAGGAATGTGAAATTTACGTGTGAACAGAGGGTGAACTGAACCTAAGGCAATGTGATCAGATGAAACACAAACATATCATTTTCCTGATTTTTGCATCAACGTCTCTCATACTGGTTTCTAGGGGCATCGTCAGCGTTGTTTTACCCCTTTACTTGAATGTTTTGGGAGTATCTTTGGTGGGTATGGGCTTGATATTTTCTCTAGCTCCAATCATAGGCATGTTTGTCAAATCGGTAGTAGCTGCTCATTCCGATGTTGTGGGAAGGAAAGGCTATTTCTCTCTGACGTTTCTATTGAGAACTGTAGTTTATGGTTTTTATTCGATATGCAGGATTCCTGTAGGGTTCGCGATACTGAAGATGCTGGACTCGCTTTCCCACGATATTAGAAACGCGGTTGGGGTGCCGCTGCTCGTCGACATTTCGCCAAAAGAAACGGTGGGGCGCGTATTAGGAGTGTACTGGGCGATCTTGAGCGTGGCAAGCGCGATAGGACTCTTTATCTCTGGAGTGGTCCTGCTCCTCATTGGTTATTTCTGGGTCTTCCTGCTGTGTAGCCTAATATCCTTTGCTGGACTAGTGTTGTTTCGAATTGCCAGAATCCCAACGTTCAAAGCAAAAAACGTACACTTCCACCTGAAAAAACTATTCAACTTCAAAGAGTTAAGTTGGAACCTTAAAGTTGTATTCATTATGAGATTTGTGATGAGTTTTGGGTCTAGTTTGGTGGAGTTGTTTGCTTTTCCTCTATTCCTCCAACAAGACTTTAACGCAGACTCTACCTTCATAGGAATGGCTATAGGTTTAGCTTGGTTAATGCAGGGAATCCCCGCCCTGCTCTGGAGAAAGATGACGGAGACCCATTCACCAGTTAAACTCTACTTTTTCGGAGCCGGATTGACTGGAGTTGTAACTGTATTCATGAGTGCTACTCCAGATTTGGTTTCCACTGCTTTCATCTACATTTTGAGCGGATTGTTTTGGGGATTTGCTGGTCCGGCAATGATGAAAGTCTTAGCGGATTCCGCCAGTAGTAGTGACCGGGCACGTGATATTAGTCTCTCCAGTCTTGGATGGGGAATGGGAACGATGGTTGGTTCAATAATGTCGGGAGTCATAGCGCAAGTGGCAGGTTTCAGACCCCTCTTTATCATATCAGGGACACTCTACTCAATTTGCGCTCTAATATTTCTATTAGGCATCCGAGGATACAAGTAGACGATGCACGCACGGTAACTCAAGCAAAAGCTAGAGTCATCGCCCGCATGCATGCAATATCTGTATGCACGCGCACTTTGTAATTTAATGCATGCATGCAGCATTCAAACAACGCGTGCAGGATTGCTATATGCGCAAGGTCACACCGATCGACGGAATCTGCACAAAAAAGCGAACGTAAATTGCGAGAGCAAGCACGAGAACGGAAATTAAAGCCAAGACGTAGTCGGGTTTTTTCAGCCGCAGAACATATAGATTAGTTCGCTTCTCGGTGGCGCCCCAAGCTCGAGATTCCATAGCCTCGGCAAGTTCCAGGCTGCGGCGGATGGCACTCACGATGAGTGGTATGAGAATTGGAATATAATTTCTAATTCTTTTGATGAAGTTTCCACGCTCCAGTTCCAATCCCCTGGCTTTCTGAGCATCCATGATCGTTTGCGCTTCCTCAGCCAAAACTGGAACAAAGCGAACGGCAGTCGTGAAGGCGAAGCAAAACTCGTATGGTACGTGACTCTGCTCTAATGCCAATCCTAAATGATCCGGCGAAGTTGTTAGGAAAAACACGGAGAAAGACTCCACCAACACTATGAAACGAAGAGCCATAGCCAGGGATCGTTCCAAAAGCATAAGATACTCTGAAAGACTGTCAACAGGCGGTTGGATGCCTGTTATTCCTCCGGGAGAGAGATATCCGAAAATGAAGTTGAATGCAAAGATCATAACTGCTAAGAACAGAGCTCCCCTCAGAGATCGAATCCACTCCCGCTGAACGCCAGCTACAAACACGAAGGGCATCTGAATCAAGAATAACACAATGAGAGGCAACAACTCGCTGAACACGACAGCGACGACAAACATCACAATGACGTAGAAGAACTTGGCTCTTGGATCTAATCGATGAATCGGCGATGAAACCTTTCTGAATCTCAATCCATCAAAGACACTCATGAATTAGCCTCCAAGAAATCAAGCAGAGCTTCCTTTGCTGCGTGGATGTCTATCAAGTCAGAGGGCAACCCCAGATCCGTCAGTCCCAAGAAAATCTGTGTGATCTGAGGAGGCGTTATGGACGCCTGTGTCACAAGATCGAGGTTGGTGAGTATCTGTTTTGCACCTCCTTCGGCCACAATCTTTCCATTAGCCATCAATACGACATGAGGTGCACATTCTGCCACAAATTCAACGTCGTGAGTCACGATGATAACGGTTTTTCGCTGAGCAGTCAACTGGACAATGAATTGGCGCAATCTTTCTTTCTGCTTGTGGTCTTGACCGATCGTTGGTTCGTCAAGTATGACTACCTTTGGGTCCCAAGCGAGAACAGACGCCAACGCAACCCGTTTTCTCTCCCCACCGCTGAGCATGAAAGGCGAGGTCTTCCGATATTCTTCTAGATCTAAGAGATTGAGGGCCCAAGCCACGCGCTTTTTAATCACTTTTTCCTTAAAATCAAAGTTTCGAAGAGCGAAAGCCACCTCATCCTCAACAGTTTCACAGAAGAGTTGATGATCAGGGTTTTGGAACACGAATCCAACGTTTCGAGAAAGGGTAGCCACACTCACCTTTTGGGTGTTGACCCCATCAACTAAAATCTCACCCCGCGTAGGCTTCAATAACCCGTTGAAGTGTTTTACCAGCGTTGTTTTGCCAGCACCATTTTGACCCATTATGGCGATGAACTCACCGTCCGGTATGGAGAGAGAGACTCCTCTGAGGGCTTCAACGCTGTTCGGGTATGTGAAGAAAACGTCCTTGACCTCAATCACGTCTCAAAGCCTCTTTGATAAGTTGAGACGCCTCCTCCGAGGTGACTGGAACTCTACCAAGGCGTAGTCCGCTCTCCTCAAGAAGGTGGTTGAGTCTAGTTGCCTGTGGGATGCCGACACCGATCAGACGGGCTTTCCTTGACTGGAAGACCTCCCTCGGCTCGCCGTCCAAAACCACCCGCCCTTCATGCATGACGACGACGTGATTAGAGTATCTTGAAGCGAGGTCTAACCGGTGTTCAACCAGGACAACTGTGATTCCCAGTTTCTTGTTCACCTCGCTAATAACTTCAAAGATTTTTTGGGCGCCTAACGGATCGAGGAACGATGTGGGTTCGTCGAGCACCATCACGTCCGGTTGCATGGCAAGCACGCAGGCAATTGCAACCCGTTGTTGTTGTCCGCCCGAGAGTTCGTGTGGCGCCCTCTCCCGAAGATCTTCGATACCGGTCATCTGAAGAGCCCAGTCGACGCGTTCTCTGATTTCATGCCTTGGCACTCCTAGGTTTTCAAGTCCGAAAGCTACGTCTTTTTCCACAAACAAGGCGAAAAGTTGGTTTTCCGGATTCTGAAAGACAAGGCCTACATGTCGAGCGAGTTCTTGAACTGAGAGTTTGCGCACATTGAGGCCTGCAACCAGAATGTCACCTTCAAGTTTTCCACTGTAAAAGTGGGGAACTAGCCCGTTCAGGCATCGGCAGAGGGTCGTTTTTCCGCAGCCACTTGGACCCGTGAGAATGACGAACTCTCCCTTCTCTATCGTTATGGAAACGTTTTCGAT
>JABAHS010064549.1_pt2 | contig 10238 bp, 9 predicted proteins | sample 7062111 | NCBI WGS metagenome assembly JABAHS01 (sample SAMN14534600, study PRJNA622989) | marine sediment metagenome | biome: marine biome [ENVO:00000428]; feature: marine pelagic biome [ENVO:01000023]; material: deep marine sediment [ENVO:00002113]; isolation source: pool of 4 deep marine... | reverse complement strand
GCTGCGCGGCACGTCCCCCGGGACCCATCTCGGAGGGCGCTGGTTGGCATGCTTTCGCGGAAATCCGCGAAGAACCTTTTTTATTGGCCTCTCGCTCGCGCAGCAGGGAGCGAAGCTTGTGTGAGCGGATTCCAATCCGCGGCCCTTCTGTACTTCGACGAGCGCCGGGTCTATACCTCCTCTAAGGCAGTCACCGCGGCCGCGCGTCCACCTTCCCGAAACACGCGCGACTGCGCGCATCGCCGTCCACCTTGTAGAGGCACTCGGGGCGCAAGCTCGCCATCGCTCGCAGCGATGGCGCGGATCGTCTCGAGCTGCGATTTTCGGTGAGGGTATGGACCGGAGACGGTCCCCGACGATGCAAAAGGAGGAAGGGATGGACGAGAAAGAGAATGGAACGGGCACGGGCGAGGCAACGGGGGTGGAGTCCGTCTCCGAAGGTCGCCGCGATTTCCTCAAGGGCACGGCCGCCGTGGGGGCGGCGACGGCGTCGCTGACCGCCATCGGGTTTCCGCACATCACGCCCGCCCAGGCGGCCGAGATGAAGCCGGGCCGCATCGGAAGCGCCAACCACTACTACGTGCCGGCGTCGGCAGCCACGGTGCACTGGGGCTACTTCAGCAAGATCCTGCGCCCGCTGGTGGAGGTCGGCTCCGGCGACTTCGTCACCGTCGAGTCGCTCACCCACCACGCCAACGACGATCGCGAGCGCATGATCGAGGGGGATCCCGGCCTGGAGAGCGTCTACTTCTGGGCCAAGGACAAGAAGAACGTCGACCGCCGCGGCGCCGGCCCGATGGATGCCTCCATCTACGGCCGCGGCGCGGGCGAGGGCTTCGGCGTGCACATCCTGACCGGCCCGGTCTACGTGCGCGATGCCCGGCCGGGCGACGTGCTGGAGGTGCGCATCCTGGACGTGTACCCGCGCCCCTCGGCGAACCCCAAATACAAGGGCAAGGCCTTCGGCAGCAACGCCGCGGCCTGGTGGGGCTTTCACTACAACGATCTGCTCGATGAGCCCAAGCCGCGCGAGGTGATCACCATCTACGAGCTGAGCGCGGAGGGCGATCGGGACTGGGCGCGGGCGGTTTACAACTTCCGCTGGGTGCCGCAGACGGACCCCGACGGAGTCGTGCACGAAATCATCGACTACCCCGGCGTCCCCGTCGACCACTCCCTGGTGAAGGAGAACCACGGCGTGCTCAGGAACGTGCGCGTGCCCATCCGCCCGCACTTCGGCGTCATCGGCCTCGCGCCCAAGGAAGAGGACATGGTCGACTCGATCCCGCCCGGCTACTTCGGGGGCAACATCGACGATTGGCGCATCGGCAAGGGAGCGACCATGTACTACCCCGTGGCCGTGGACGGCGGGCTGCTCTCGGTGGGCGACTCGCACGCGGCGCAGGGGGACTCCGAGCTGGCCGGCACGGCCATCGAGATGTCGCTCACCGGCGTGTTCCAGCTCATCCTGCACAAGCAGCGGGACCTGCGCGGCACCCTGCTGCAGAACCTGCAGTACCCGCTGCTCGAGACCCAGGACGAGTGGGCGGTGCACGGCTTCAGCTATGCCAACTACCTGGCCGAGCTGGGACCGAAGGCGCAGCAGGAGATCTACAAGAACTCCTCCGTGGACAAGGCCATGCGCGACGCCTTCCGCAAGATGCGCCACTTCCTCATGACCACCCGGGGGCTCTCCGAGGACGAGGCTATCTCGCTCATGTCGGTGGCCGCAGACTTCGGCGTGACCCAGGTGGTGGACGGCAACTGGGGCGTGCACGCGACTCTCAAGAAGCGCGTGTTCTCCGGCGCCTGAGGGCCGGTCATCGGAGCGCCGATGCGCGCGCAGCGCGGGGAAGCGCGTAGGGCGGGATGCAATCCCGCCGAACCCGGGGTGTGACGCAACGTCCGCCGTACGGCGGGCGTTGGCGGCGAACCGCGGGAGCTAGGTTCCGCCCGCGATGTTCGCGGCTATCAGCCGCTCCTACGGTGCCGGGTTCATGGTCGACGCATCGTCTATCCGCATCAACGAACGGCGGCGCCGGTGTTTCCGGCGCCGCCAGGTGCACGCGCATGCGGCTCCGAGCGGTGTCCTTCCATCCAGCCGTTCGGGTGCATATTATGGTTGGCGCAAAACCGGGCCGGCGCGCTGCAGGGAACCGGGCCCGCGCGAATAACGAATGCAGCGCAACAACAAGGGGTAAACAAATGAGGAGGGATAAACCCATGCGAGAACAATCGGATAGCACGCGTCGTCGCGGCGGCGCCTTGAGACGGACGCTCTTCGCGGGGGGGATCGTCGCGGGTGGTCTACTGGCGGCGCTGGCGGGCAGCGCGCCCGCCTGGGCGGCGGAGGAGATCTTCATCGGCGGCGCGCTGTGCCGCACGGGCATCCAGGCACCGCTGGACGAGCCCGGCCTGCGCGGGGCTCAGCTCGCGGTGAAGGCCATCAACGCGCAGGGCGGTGTGCTCGGGCACGAGCTGAAGTACGTCAACCTCGACGGCAAGAGCGACCCGGTGACGGTGGGCGACAACGCCGCCCAGCTCATCGCGCAGGGCGCCGACCTGATGATCGCGCCGTGCGACTTCGACATGGGCGGCCCGGCCAACCGCGAGGCGCAGAAGGCCGGCATCGTCGGCATCTCCACCTGCGGCTCCTCGCCGTTGCACGGCGCGGCGACGCTCGGGGACAAGCAGTTCACGCTCGCCATGTGGAACACCACCATGGGCTCGGCGGCCGCCGAGTACGCGTTCAAGACGCGCGGCTGGAACAAGGCTTACGTGGTGACCGACACCTTCATCGATTACACCACCAGCCTGAGCGAGTACTTCATCAAGCACTTCGAGAACCTGGGCGGAAAGGTCGTCTTCGAGGACAAGTACACCCAGGGCGCCCAGGACTTCTCCGCCCAGCTCGCGCGCATGCAGCGCAAGCTCAAGGACGAGCCGGCGGACGTGCTCTTCATCTCCTCGTACATGCCGGATCTGGGCACCATCATCCGCACCATCCGCCAGGCCGGCATCGACCTGCCGGTCGTGGGCGGCGACTCCTACGACGACCAGGGGCTGTTCGACGCGCTCGGGACCACCTTCGGCAGCGACGTCTACTTCGCCACCCACAGCTTCATGGCGCCGGGCGTGGCCCCGGGCATGGACGAGTTCCTCGAGCTCTATCAGGAGGAGTACGGGGAGCCGCCGGACACGGCTTTCGTCGCCACCGGCTGGGACACCGTCCAGGTGATGGCCCAGGCGGTGGAGATCGCCGGAACCACCGACGGCGACGCGGTGGCCCGGGCGATGGAGGAGAACGAGTTCAGCCTCCTGACCGGCAAGATGGACTGGTCGAGCGCCGACACGGGACACGAGCCCGACAAGGCGGTGGCGCTGGTCGCGCTCGAGGAGGGCAAGCCTTCCTTCATCGGCTGGACCCGACCGACCAACGTGCCGAAGCCGCCGTACCTCCAGAAGTTCATCGAGCAGCAGTCCGAGTCCGACTAGACCGGACCGCCGGACGGGTCGGCCGCCCGGGGCGTGCCCCCGGGCGGCTGCCCGACCGCTTCTTCTTCGAGCTGCCAGGCGGGGCCGTCGGCTTCCATGATCTCCGAGCATTCGGGCGCGCTCGTCGTCCAGTCCTTATCGAAGTATTTCTACGAGCTCCGGGCGGTGGACGAGGTGAGCCTGCGCCTCGCGCAGGGCGAGATCCTGGGCCTCATCGGGCCGAACGGGTCGGGCAAGACCACCCTCATCAACGTCGTCACCGGCGTGCTGGCGCCGACCTCGGGACGCGTCGTCGCCGACGGCGTCGACATCACCGGGCGCAAAGCCCACCGCATCGCGCGCACGGGCCTGGCCCGCACCTTCCAGCGGGTGCGCCTGTTCGGCGGCCTGAGCGTCCTCGAGAACATCGCGGTCGCGGCCATGAGCGTGGGCATCGCCCGCCGCGCGGCACAGGATCACGCCCGGGCGCTGCTGCGGCAGTTCAACCTGGAGGGCTGGGCGGATGTGCCCCCGACGGCGTTGCCCTACGGCCACGAGCGCCTGATCGAGGTGGCGCGCGCCCTCGCCATGCAGCCCAAGTTCCTGTTCCTGGACGAGCCGGCCGCGGGGCTCGACGAGAGCGAGAGCGCGGAGCTGCTGGGGCGGCTGGCGCCCATCCCGGCCGAGAAGAACCTGGGCATGCTCATCGTCGATCACGACATGCACCTGATCATGCGTCTGTGTCATCGCCTGCATGTATTGAACTACGGGCGCACCATCGCCGAGGGCACCCCCGACGAGGTGCGGGCGGTGCCGGAAGTCGTCGAGGCCTATCTCGGGGCGGCGGCCGGGGAGGAGGCGCATGCTCGAGCTTGAGGGGGTGCACGCCCACTACGGGGCGACCCTGGCGCTGCGCGACGTGGCCATCGAGGTCGGGGAGGGCGAGCTGGTGGCGCTCATCGGCGCCAACGGCGCGGGCAAGACGACCACCCTGATGAGCATCCAGGGTGTGCTCAAACCGACCCGCGGCGACATCGTGTTCCGGGGCGAGTCCATCGCTGGGCTGACCCCGGAGGCCATCGTGGCCAAGGGCATCGCCATGGTGCCCGAGGATCGCGACATCTTCCCGCTCCTCACCGTGGAGCAGAATCTGCGCCTGGGCGCCTTCGTGCGCCGCGATCGGGCGGAGTACGCCCGGGATCTGGAGGAGATGGGGCGGCTGTTTCCGATCCTGCACGAGCGCCTGGAGCAGCCGGGCGGCACGCTCTCCGGCGGCGAGCAGCAGCAGCTCGCCATCGCCCGCGCGCTCATGTCGCACCCGCGCCTGCTCATGCTGGACGAGCCTTCGCTCGGGCTCGCGCCCACCCTCGTGCGCCACGTGTTCGAGCTCATCGCGCGCCTGCACGCCGAGGGCATGACCATTCTGCTGGTCGAGCAGAACGTCATGGAGGCCTTGAATATCGCGGACCGTGCGTACCTCATGAGCATGGGGCAGGTGGCGGCGTCCGGCACCCCGGACGAGCTCAAGCAGCGCGTCGACATGCAGAGCGTGTATCTGGGGGCGGCGGTGAGTGCGCGCGAGGACGCCCAGGGGCGGAACGCGCCGTGAGCGAAGCCCTCAAGTTCTGCCTCGACGTCGCGAGCCTGGGCAGTCTGTACGCGCTGATGGCGCTTGGCCTCGTGCTCGTCTACGGCATCCTGCGGCTGGTCAACTTCGCTTACGGCGAGCTGGTCATGATCGCGGGCTACTCGCTGTACCTGCTGGACGGCAGCCCGCTGCCGTGGCTGGTGATGGCCGTCTTCGCGGTGTTCGCGGCGGTGGCCGCGAGCGTTCTGACCGAGCGAGTCGCCTTTCGGCCGGTGCGCGAGAAGTCGCTCACCGCGATGCTGATCACCTCCTTCGCGGTCAGCACCCTGTTCCAGAACGCGGCGCTGCTGTTCATCTCGCCCCGCGCGCGCGTGGTCCCGCTGCCCGAACTGTTCACCCAGAGCATCACCGTGGCGGAGGTGACCTTCCCGGTGCGCGACCTGCTCGCCGTGGGGGTGAGCATCGCCATGCTGGTGCTGTTCACCATGCTCCTCAACCGCACCGTGCTCGGCATCGCGCTGCGCGCCGCCGCGGACAACTTCCGCATGACGCGCATGCTGGGGGTGCCCGCCAACCTCGTGATCAGCGCCGCCTTCGCCATCAGCGGCTTCCTGGCCGGCATCGTCGCCCTGTTCTGGCTCGGGCGCACCGCCTCGGTGACCCCGGGCATCGGCCTCGAGCCCCTGATCGTCGCCTTCGTCGCCACCGTCGTCGGCGGCATGCAGAGCCTGGTCGGCGCGGTGGTGGGCGGCTACGTGCTCGCGCTCATGACCGTGGGCATCAACACCTTCCTCCCCCAGGAGCTGGTCGACTACCGGCAGGCCTTCACCTTCGCCCTCGTGATCCTGATCCTGCTCGTCCGCCCCGAGGGGCTGGTGCGCGGCAGGTAAGGCCATACCATGGTGAGCGCCCGCCCGCTCCGGGATCGGTTGCACGGCATCAGCATCCCGCTGCTGCTGGCCGCGCTCGTCCTGATCATCGCCGTCGTCACCGAGCTCATCGGCTCCACCATCCTCACCCGCTTCGCCATCCGCATGTTCATCGACATGACCCTGGTGCTGGGGCTCCAGATGTTCATGGGCAACACCAACATCCTGTGGTTCCCGCACATCGGCTTCATGGGCATCGGGGCCTACGCGTCGGTGCTCTTCTCCATGTCGCCGCTCCAGAAGATCATGAGCCTGCCCGAGCTCTACCCGATCCTGGCCGACGTGCACCTCCCGTTCCTGCCGGCGCTCCTGGTGGGCGGGGCCATCGCGGCCCTCGTCGCCGCGGTCATCGTGTTCCCGCTGATGCGGCTGTCGGATTTCCCCGCGGTCATCGCGGGCTTCGCGCTGCTGGTCGTGATCCACGTGGTGCTCACGCACTGGAACGCGGTCACCAACGGGCCGCAGACGCTCTTCGGCGTCGAGCGCCATACCTATCTCATGAACACCGCCATCTGGGCCTGCGTGTTCATCGTCGTGGCCGCCCTGTTCAAGGAATCCAAGATCGGCCTGCAGCTGCGCGCATCGCGCGACGATCTGATATCGGCGACCTCCATCGGGGTGAACGTGATCGGCGTGCGCTGGATAGCACTGGTGCTGAGCGCCTTCGCCGCCGGTATCGGCGGGGGGCTCTTCGCCCACTTCATCACCTCGTTCACGCCCAAAGCCTTCTTCTTGAGCGAGACGTTCGTCATCCTCGCCATGCTCGTCATCGGCGGGCCGGCCACGGTGACCGGGGCGGTGATGGGGACCATCATCGTCACCGTCGTGTACCAGACCCTGCGCTGGATCGAGAACACGCTGAACGTCGAGCAGGTGTTTCCGACCAACATCGCCGGGCTCTCGGACGTCTCGCTCGCGGTGGCGCTGATCGGTATGCTGATCCTGCGCCCCGCCGGGATCTTCGAGCGGCGCGAGCTGACCTGGGAGACCCTGACGCGGGCCGGGCGGCGCGTACGCGCGCTGTCCGCCTCGCAGCCGGAGGCCGAACGCTAGCGAAAACGACAGGAGGGGAGAGACATGGCGAGCCCGCAACGAACGACCAGCGGCGACTGGCTCAGCACCTCGATCATGGATTCCCTGGGAGTGGCCCGGGGCGAGGTAGGCGAGCTGCACGAGCTCACCGAGGAGCGCCAGGGCACCTACCACTACACCATCGGCCCCTACTCCGAGCCGGTGATGACGGTGAAGCCGGGCGATCGGATCAAGATCTGGACCCGGGACTGCTTCGAGGGGCGCATCAAGACCGAGAACGACAAGCCCTCGCAGATCCTGGAGATGCCCTACATCAACCCGCAGTGCGGCCCCATCATGATCGAGGGGGCGGAGAAGGGCGACGCGGTGGCCATCTACATCGAGTCGATGCTCCCACGCGGGGACAACCCCCGCGGGACCTGCTGCCTGATTCAGGAGTTCGGGGGGCTCACCGGCACCGCCTACACCGCGACGCTGAACGATCCCCTCCCGGAGATCGTGCGCAAGATCGACCTCGACGAGGAGCACGTGTACTGGAGCGACCGGGTGACCCTGCCCTACAAGCCGCACATCGGGACCTTGAGCTGCTCGCCCGAGATCGACTCCATCAACGCGCTCACCCCCGACCAGCACGGCGGCAACATGGACGTGCCCGACATCTGCCCGGGCCACGTCGCCTACCTGCCGGCCAAGGTGCCCGGGGCGCGGCTCTTCGTCGGGGACTGCCACGCGTGCCAGGGCGAGGGCGAGGTGTGCGGCGTGGCGGTGGAGTACCCCACCATCACCACCATCCGCGTGGATCTCGTCAAGGGCTGGAACATCACCTGGCCGCGGGTGGAGACGCCGGCGCTCATCATGGCGCTGGGCAGCGCGCGGCCCCTCGAGGACGCGACGCGCATCGCCTATCGCGAGCTGGTGTACTGGATGGTCAAGGACTACGGCTTCGACAAGTGGGACGCCTACATGCTGCTGAGCGTGTGCGGCAAGTCCAAGCTCGGCAACTTCGTGGATCCCAAGTACACCGTCGGCGCCGCCGTCAGCAAAGGCCTGCTGACGCGCTGACAGGGGCCAGCCCGTAGGAGCGGCCGTCGGCCGCGAACCCGCGGCNNCGTAGGAGCGGCCGTCGGCCGCGAACCCGCGGCGCTCGAGGGGGGTACGTAGGAGCGGCCGTTGGCCGCGAACCCGCGGCGCTCGAGGGGGGTACGTAGGAGCGGCCGTTGGCCGCGAACCTGAGGCGATCGAGGGGGGTGCTTCGAACGATGGCATCGACAACACAAGCTCGTTACCCTATTTTGCCTCGTACCCGACGACACGAGGAGGAAACCATGGCCACGACGGGTAAGCAGGTCGACAACGGCGTGAACGTGGAAGCGCTGCTCGCTGCGCGCGAAGCACTCACCGAGGCGCCCGAGGCCGCCCAGTTCCAGTGGCGGGCGACCTGCAAGTGGGTGAACGGCACCCACAGCCGCTCCACCATCAAGGGCTTCTTCGGGCTCGGCGAGGAGCAGAGCCACAGGACCGAGTTCACCTTCGACGCCGACCATCCCGAGATCTTCGCCTCCGAGGACAACGGCGCGACGCCCGTCGAGCTGGTGCTTGCGGGGCTGGCAAGCTGCCTCACCGCCGGCGTCGCATCGGTGGCGCAGATGCGCGAGATCCAGCTGCGCTCGGTCAAGGCGACGCTCGAGGGCGGCATGGACATCCAGGGCATCCTCGGCATCGACAGCGACGTGCGCAACGGCTTCGACGGCATCAAGGTGACCTACGAGATCGACGCCGACGCGACCCCGGACGAGATCAAGGCCCTGGTCGCCCAGTCGCAGAAGCGCTCGGCCGTCTACGACATCGTCACCAACCCGACGAACGTCACCGTCGAGGTGAAGTAGCCGGCCGCGTGGGGATCTGAGATTCCGGGTCCCGTGCGCACCACCACCGTCGTCATCGGGGCCGGCCACGCCGGGCTGGCCATGAGCCGCTGCCTCGCCGAGCGCTCGATCGACCACGTGGTCCTCGAGCGCGGCGAGGTCGCCAACTCGTGGAAGACCGAGCGGTGGGACTCGCTGCGCCTGCTCACCCCCAACTGGCAGAGCCGGCTGCCCGGCTACGGCTACGAGGGCGACGATCCCGACGGCTACCGCGACATGCCCGAGACCATCGCCTTCATCGAGCGCTATGCCGAGGTCATCTCCGCGCCGGTTCACGCCCACACCGAGGTGACCTCGGTGCGCCGCACCGACGACGGCTACGAGGTCGCCACCACCCGGGGCGACTGGAAGTGCGCGACCGTCGTGCTCGCCACCGGCGCGTGCAACATTCCCAACGTCCCGGCGCTCGCCGAGGCGGTGCCGTCCTCCATCCGCACGCTCACGGCGATGGAGTACCGCAACCCCGATCAGCTCGAGGACGGCGGCGTGATGGTCGTCGGCGCCTCGGCCACCGGCACCCAGATCGCCGAGGAGATCCACCGCTCGGGCCGGCCCGTGACCCTCTCGGTGGGCGAGCACATCCGCGCGCCCCGGGTCTACCGCGGCAGGGACATCGAGTGGTGGATGGACGCCGCCGGCGTGCTCGACGAGCGCTACGACGAGATCGACGACATCAACCGCGCCCGCAACGTGCCCTCGCTCCAGCTCGCGGGCTCCGACGATCGCCGCATGGTCGACCTCAACTCGCTCACCGACAGGGGCGTGAAGCTCGTCGGCCGTCTCGCCGGCATCAACGACGGCAAGGCGCAGTTCTCGGGCTCGCTGCGCAACCAGTGCGCGCTGTCCGATCTCAAGATGAACCGGCTGCTCGACACCATCGACGAGTGGGCCACCGAGAACGGATGGGACGACGCGGTGGATCCGCCCCACCGCTTCGAGCCCACCCGCGTCGAAGACTCACCGCCGCTGCTGATGAATCTGGAGAGCGGCAAGGTCAAGACCATCATCTGGGCGACCGGGTTCCGGCCCGACTACTCGTGGCTCGACGTGCCGGTGTTCGATCGCAAGGGCCGCATCCGCCACGACGGCGGCGTCGTCGACGCCCCCGGCATGTACGTGATGGGCCTGCCGTTCCTGCGCCGCCGCAAGTCGAGCCTCATCGACGGCGCCGCCGACGATGCCCGGGACCTGAGCGCCCACCTGGCCGCCTACCTCGACGGCCGCCGTCAACTGTCGTAGGAGCGGCCGTTGGCCGCGAACTCGTGCTCGTGGAAACGAAGCCTGTGGGAG
>JABAHS010048414.1_pt1 | contig 10238 bp, 10 predicted proteins | sample 7062111 | NCBI WGS metagenome assembly JABAHS01 (sample SAMN14534600, study PRJNA622989) | marine sediment metagenome | biome: marine biome [ENVO:00000428]; feature: marine pelagic biome [ENVO:01000023]; material: deep marine sediment [ENVO:00002113]; isolation source: pool of 4 deep marine... | reverse complement strand
CAGCTACCACAACCACAGCTTCGAATTCGCCCGCTTTGGGCAGGGGACCATCCTGGATATGCTCTTAAACGAGACCGATCCCCGCTATGTCCAGGCCGAACTCGACACCTATTGGGTCCAGCATGGCGGCGGTGACCCAGCGGCCTGGATTCGGAAGGTGAAGAACCGTATGCCTGTGGTGCATCTCAAGGATATGGTCATCCAGGGACGCGAGCAGGTTATGGCCGAGGTGGGCGAAGGAAACTTGAATTGGCCGGCCATCCTCGAGGCTTGCCGAGAGGCCGAGGTCGAGTGGTACGCTGTGGAACAAGATATCTGCCAGCGTGACCCCTTCGAGAGCCTTGAAATCAGCTTCAAAAATCTGAAGAAGATGGGATTGGAATAGCCCCTTGTATAAGATAGCATCGCTGCAAGTCATTGGGGGGTAAGGTAAATTTTTGCCCTGGTTCGATTGTGCTACAATATATTTGTATACCGATTATGTTTTGTTCGTCTAGAAACCGTTTTTTGGGGTTTCGACAGCAAGTTCGATCACAATTTTCAGGGTGATGGCGCCAATCTAGCTCATTTCGCTAACAAAAACCCGGTTTCTGACCATTCGCTTACAATTAAGCATAATCGGTCAGTATGAGGTTTACACGTGGAGGTCCTTCGTGAGTGTTCAAGCAATTAACCGGCCCGAACAGTTATCCCAAGTACAGTCTATCCCTCCCTTAAATTCTGGTGATCGTCTATCGCGGGCGGAGTTCGAACGGCGTTACCAGGCTCATCCAGAGATCAAAAAAGCTGAACTCATCGAAGGAGTCGTTTACGTGACATCACCGGCGCGATATAGACAACATGCAGATCCGCATTTTGACATTATTGGTTGGTTAGCCGTGTACCGTGCTACCACGCCTGGCGTTAGAGGGGGGGATAATGCCATCCTGCGCCTGGATTTTGAAAATGAACCCCAACCTGATGCCCTGTTACGTCTGGAGCCGGCTATTGGTGGACGGTCATTCGTAGCCGAAGATGATTACCTGGAAGGCTCCCCTGAATTGATTGTAGAGGTTGCCGCCAGCAGCGCCAGTTATGACCTGCATGATAAACGCCGCGCCTACGCCCGCAATGGGGTGTTGGAATATTTGGTGATCCAGACCTATGAAAGGCAGGTTAGCTGGTTTGTCTTGCGAGAGGGGGTATATGAGGCCCTGGAAGCTGATGAAAAAGGGATCCTGCACAGTGAGGTTTTTCCGGGCCTGTGGTTGCAACCGGCCGCTCTCTGGTCCGGTGATCTAGCCATGATGTTGGCTGTCCTTCAGGAGGGTTTAGCTTCGGCGGAGCATGCCGCCTTTGTGGAACAGTTGCAAGCCAAACGTCAAGACTGATAAGCACAGCCATGAAAGGACCGTAACTGATGAAAATCACCGCAATCAAACCGATCCTGGCCGATGGCGGCCACCGCATTTTCGTCTTCGTCAAGGTTGAGACCGATGAACCAGGTTTAATCGGCTGGGGGGAAGCCTCGCTGGAGGGGAAGCCGCGGGCGGTGGCCGGCTGTATCGAGGACATGGAACCCATGATCCTGGGACAAGATCCCCGGCGGGTCGAGCATTGCTGGCAAATTTTGTACCGCAGCGGGTTCTGGCGGTTGGGGGTTATCGGCCTCTCCGCGTTATCGGGCATTGACCAGGCGCTGTGGGATATCAAGGGTAAAGAGTTGGGGCGGCCTGTCTATGAATTGTTGGGCGGCCCGGTGCGCGACAAAGTGCGCATGTACACCCACTTCGGCGGTGCTACGCTCGAAGCCATGGCCGAAAATGCCCGTGCCAAAGCCGAAAAGGGCTGGACGGCCATTAAAACCGTCCCTGTGCCCATCACCGGCGTCCTCGACGGACCTGTGGTGGTGAAGAAAGCGGAAGCTGGCCTGCGGGCCGTGCGGGAGGCGGTCGGCGATGAAGTGGATATCTTGCTCGACCTGCATGGTCGACTGACGCCGCAAATGGCCATCCGCTACGGCGTAGCTTTCGAGCCGTACAATCCTTTCTTTTTGGAGGAGCCATGCCAGGCGGAAAATCCGGCTGCTATGGCCCCCGTTGCCCAGGCGCTGTCTACCCCCATTGCCACCGGTGAGCGCCTCTTCACCCGCTGGGGCTTCCGCGAAATTTTGGAGCACAAAGCGGCCAGCCTGCTCCAGCCCGACACCTGCCACGCCGGCGGCATCAGCGAAGTGCGCAAAATCGGCGCTATGGCCGAGGTTTATTACGTCGGCCTGGCTCCCCACAACCCTTATGGGCCTGTTTCGACCGCCGCCTGTGTGCAAGTGGACTTCGCCGCGCCCAATTTTGTCATTCAAGAGATGGTTGACCCGGACGTCGCTCCCGAGGCGATGGAACTGGTCAAAGAGCCGCTAGCGGTGGTTGACGGCTATATCTACCCGCCGACCAAACCTGGCCTGGGGGTGGAAGTGGATGAGACTGCCTGCGCCCGCCGCCAACCCGACTTTTCGCAACTGAAAGCCGGGGGAATGGTAATCCGCAGTTACGGCGCATACCATAACGACGGCAGCGTGGCAGACTCTTAGATTTGTATCAGATGATTTGCTAATTAGCTTTCAACTTGGGATTTCAATACCATAGCGCGGCCGAGCCACAACTAATAAGGAGAGGTGATGTCTTACCTATTGGTGAATCAGGAGTAAAACATCATGTTACAACGTTTGTTATGGGGCGGCATTATGCTTACTCTGTTGGCACTGACAATGAGTGGCTGTGCTGAAACAACCGCCGACATCCCTCCAACCTCACCCCTGGCGCAGGTGACGCCAACAGCGCCCACCACGCCCACTAAAACCACGCCACCTCCAGGGGCGTATAATCAGCCCGAGATAAAACTGGCCGCAATCGACGGGAACGAGATTCCCTGTTGCCCCCGATGGTCCCCGGATGGACAGAAAATAGCCTTTGCCATAGGGTTGGGCAACTACAAAGGCATTTACGTTGTCAACCGCGATGGGCGCAATTTTAAACGGCTGGTATACATTCGTCGCGCCGAGGGAGATAGTCCGCCTATTATGCCTACCTGGGCAGATGATGGTCAGCACATTTTGTATCGGGAAAAAGATAATGTCTTTATTGTCGCTGTTGATGGTAGTAGCGACCCCCAACCCTATGCCGGAACTGACCCGCCCATCCCTGAACCTGCCTGGCCGGCAGATTATCACCCGCCATCACCCGATACACGGTATAACCGCCAGCTTTCGCCAGATGAACAGTACCTGGCTATCGTTAAAGGGGTTGAAGTACCACGGTCAGAGCAGGGTCTTTACATTAGACCCACACATGCCTTATCTTCCACCCAGAAAGCACCATCTACAGCGGAAGGTGTCCTCAACACGCAAACCTACACCGACCCTATGCTGAACTTCAGCCTGCGATATCCCTCCGCCTGGACGCTGGAAGTCCGGGCTGGTACAAACCGCAATGATGGGTCTGGCAGGACTATTCTTTTGGAACGTGAGGGCTATCTGCTGGAAATGGAGGCCCAGTTCAGACCAGACATCCCTGGCGAATGTAGCGGTCGGTTCCACCAAGATAATGACTCGCCCGATGATTATTGGCACTATGAGGCCGATGGGGTTGCCTCGTGGCGGCCCAGGGTAGAAAAGGGCCACGCCGGTGGCTATAATGATGATACCCTTACCTTCGTTACCATTATTTCGCCCACCCATCTAACTGACACTGTCGATAGCAAAGGGTATCTCGGCAGTTACACCTGTTCATTGGAAATTGAAGCCAAAATATTCGCCATTGATTATCGCCTGCCCCTTTCGCTAGACGCAATTGAGGCTGGTCAACATCGAGCCGATATCGTGGCAGAAATGGACGGGATTCTACAATCGATCATCTGGGATGTTGGTGGCGGGAATATGTTGCCCACGGCCACGCCAACTCCACTTACGCCCGTTCCGCCCACGCCAGACTCATCAGCTAGATCAAGGCCCTGAGCCAGCCTGAAATCCGTTCACTTAATTGATTTATACCATGATAGCCCAGATTGATAGATTGTCTGGATTTTGGCGCTCAACGATCCAGTCATTCTGTTAATTCGGGCTATGATAGACGCAGTATTCATTGAATTCTTTCTTCTTTGTTAATTTCCTTCCGCCAATAATCGCCTACCGCAACCCCAACTCATTGCGTGCAATAACCATGCGCTGAATCTCGCTGGTGCCTTCGTAGATTTCGGTGATTTTGGCGTCGCGGAAATAGCGCTCGACGGGCAGTTCCTTGCTGTAGCCCATCCCGCCGTGAATTTGCACCGCCTGGTGAGCGCAGAACATAGCCGTTTCGCTGGCATAAAGCTTGGCGATTGAGGCTTCGGTGGTGTAACGAGCGCCCGTTGTCTTGGCCGCTTCTTTGGCCAGGGCCGCCCGATAGATGAGCAGCCTGGAAGCGTCAATACGGCACTTCATATCGGCGATTTTCCACTGAATGCCCTGATTCTGGCCGATGGGACCGCCAAAGGCCTGGCGCTCACGGGCGTATTGCAGGCTGGCCTCATAGGCTGCTTCGGCAATGCCCAGGGCCTGGGCGGCGATGCCAATGCGCCCTGCATCCAGGACAGTCATGGCGATTTTGAAACCTTCCCCTTCCTCGCCCAGTCGGTTTTCAAGGGGACAGCGGTAATTTTCATAGTGAATTTCGCTGGTCGCACTGGCCCGAATGCCCAGCTTGTCTTCGGTGCGGCCGGGATGAAAGCCGGGTTGGTCGGTTTCGACGATAAAGGCGGTAATACCGCGATGTTTCCGCTCCGGGTCGGTCATAGTAAAAAGAACGATGAAGTCGGCCGCAGGGCCACTGGTGACCCAGCTCTTGGTACCATTGATGAGGTAAGAGTCCCCTTCACGCACGGCGCGGCTCTTCATGGTGGCCGCATCGGAGCCGGACATCGGCTCGGTTAAAGAATAGGCCCCCACCTTTTGGCCGCTGGCCACAGACGTGACATATTTCTGTTTTTGTTCTTCCGTGCCAAATTTCAGAATGCCGTGACAAAAAAGGGAATTGTTCACCGACATAATCGTGCCGTGGGCGGCGTCGGCTTTGCAGATTTCCTCCATGGCCAGCACATAGGCGATGGTGTCCATGCCCGCGCCCCCATATTCCTCTGGCACCTCAATCCCCATGAAGCCAAGTTGCCCCATCTTTTTGATGGTTTCATAAGGGAACTCGCCTGTTTCATCGTAATGAGCGGCCACTTTGGCAACTTCATTCTGGGCAAACTCCCGAGCCGCATCGCGTATCATTTTATGTTCTTGACTCAGTTCTAAATCCATTATTCTCCCCTCTCACGATGTCGTGGATTAAAGGCAAAAATGAGACTCTTAAGCGCTTCATTCGGCCGGTTTAATTGAACGGACCATATTAAACGTATTCACCCCCAGAATCCAGCGGCTGCCGATTTCGCATTGCTGATAACGCTCGAAATCCCCGGTGCTATAAGTTTTTCGTCCATCTTCAGTGTTGAAAATACAGCGGTAGGTTTCCTCTCGCTCCCCTTCGCGCTGGTTGCGGGCTAATCGAAATTGAGGCCACTGGGGGTTGAAATCATTGCCGGAGAGGGTGATAGTATCAGCCTCACGCCATTCGTCTACAGTATATTCACACCAGGGAGCGTAAACTTCGTACTGGCAGTCTTGTACCACTTCGCCATGGCCGCTTCCGGTATCAATTGTGTAGGGCGTGCCGCAAATCTCTTTGGCATTACGAGCTGGTTGATCTTGGGTATGATGGGGTTTTTGAGTGCAGCGGCCAATCTCGGCCCCACTGGGAATTTCGTTGCGCCAGTCCTCATGCGTGACGGGCACCAAGGCTTCGATATGGATATCGCGTTGCCAGGAGACTGACTCGACCCGGCCGGTCATTTCATCACTCTGATTGAAGAGGAACACCAAGGTGCCACATATAGCCACGACGGCTACAATCAGAGCCACAACACCGGCCTTCTTTAGAAAGCCTGTTTTAGCCGGCGGCCGCTCAGGCGCGGCTGGTTCAGCCTCAGGTGCCGGCCGGGCTTGGGCCAGGCTGGCCCCACAGTTGGCACAGGTATCTGCGCTGGGGTCGTTCTCTGCGCCGCAGGCGGGACAAAGTATTGGCTCGGCCGGCCCGGTGCGATGAGCACCAACCATCCGGCCACGCCGCCGGGCCGTCCCTTCGCTTAAATCAGCCCCGCACTGGCTACACGTTTTAGCCCCGGCCGGATTGCGGGTGCCGCAGTAATAGCAATGTATGTCGGGTCCGGCTTGAGCCCGGGCAATTTCGGCTTCATCCTGGATCAATTCTTCCTGGGCCGCCTGCTCAAACTCGACGTCTTCCGGTTGCGGGTAACCACAGTTGACACAAGTTTTTTGTGGACCGGGATTCCTGGTGCCGCAGTTAGGGCAGGTCCATTCCAGGTGCACATAGCCGAGAGTCTTTTTGGCCATTGATCATCCTCCAAATCGTGTTTGTTATATGATCCATTCTACCATAAAGACACCTCTTTGACACCGGGAAAGGCTTCGAAAATAGGACATGGTTCACTGGCTAACAAAATAGGTTTATAATTTACCACCCTACGCCAGCCACGGACGTGAAGCGTGAAACGTGAAACGTGAAGATTTCGCNNCGTTTCACGTTTCACGACGCCGGTAGCGTAGATAGCCAACTTTGTAAAGCAGTTTTTTAAGCGAATGAACCAGGCCGAAAATAGTATCCGTCTATGACCACTTCGAGCGGACCACAGTCCGCGTTTGTCGAAGATCTTGGGAGCGAAGTCAGAGATCCTAGGAGCGAAGCGTATAGGGCGTATAGGGGTGAGGGAGGTCGCCGGACTGTGGTCCGGCTGGTCCGTTGTCATATTTGATTAAATGTAACCGCCGGTGGATGAACGAAATCGTGATAATGGACAGCTACTTTTGCCGCGGTCGCATCGCCCTGGTGAATCAGGACGCGATAACGCCAAGTCAGGGATTCGCCGGCCGGGATGACCAGGTCCCAGCGTTGCTCAGGATCGCCGGTGTAATCGTGTAGGCCGAAACAATTAGCGGTCATCAGGCCGTAGTCGCGTACATGCCAGTAGGTGGGATGGCGGGGATTTGTTTCGTGATCCATGAGGCAGATACCGTACCACTTCCCCCCGACCGGCCCGGCGTAATCGCACCACGGCGCACGTCGTCCCCAGGTTTCTGCTTCTTGCATCCCGCCGTAGGCATTTTCGATTTGTCCTCCCTGTGTTCCTTTGGCATCCATGGAGGAAGCCACGCGCACGGACAGCAGCCCGGCCTCCTTGGTGTCAGCCAAAGTGACTTCGCCGGCCGAAGCGTGGAGGGTCACCTCATAATCGAACAGGCGGATCGCCGCCGGCATCAGATAGAAAGCCACGCGGCGGGTTTCGGTCATGGTCACCTTTCGCCCGGCGTCGGTCCAGTCGAGCTGCTCGGTGAAGCCACCGGCGACGGGCCCACTGAAGCGCCGGCTGAATTCGCGATGGACCTGCCAGCCGTGCCCCGACCCCTCGCCCCAACTGTTGACCCCGTTCACCTCGCCATGCGCCGTCCAAATGCCTTTGTGGTGGATATGATCGGTGGTTTCGCCGGGCGTGCCCTCAACCATCGGCCAGTTGCGGGTAATACCGCGGCCATCGTGGGTCAGAACCGGATAAAGATAGGGACGGATGACCTGCTCGCCAAAATTGTAGGTAGTGAAATCAACGCCGGCAAGCTGGATTTCCAATTTGCCGGGGCTCTTTTCGATCAATTCCACCCCCGAAGTTGTCGCCGGAGGGCTATTATCCATGAGGCGTAATTCATAGCGCCGCGTTTCATGGGGAGCCATGCCATCGACGATCCAGGCCAACTCGACCTGATCATCCTTTGTCCGCCATGCTTGCAGGGGCAGGGCTAAATTGTTTGCTTGATCCCATAAGCTAAGCTGGTTAAGATCGAGGCCGGTATCGAGGCGCAAAGTTGTATGGATAGGACACCAACGACGCTCATGCCAGCCTGAATCGACGGTCAGTATAGGTAACTTCACGAGTTTGCTGCCTCCTTTAGATTGGCTAAACTTTCCCGGGCAATCCGCTCCGGGCCGGGCGAGAAATCGAACACCTCTACTGACAGCCAGCCGGCGTATTCCAGCTCCTTGAGCGTAGCCAGGATCGGTCGAAAATCTACCTCACCCATCCCTGGCCCTAACAAATTCGGGTCGTTGACGTGGACGTGCCGGAAGAGGGGATGGGCCAGCCGGATCTGCTCCGCCACCGGGCGCGGATTCTGGGCCATGGCCTTGACATCAACCATCATCTGAAGGCCGGGATGATTCACCCGGCGGACGAGTTCGATCGCTTCATCGACGGAACTGATAAAATCGGTTTCCCGGCTGCTGAGGGGTTCGAGGCAGAAGATCACGCCCCGCTCTTGGGCACGTTGGCCGCAGCGACCCAAGATCTCGGCGGTCGATTGCCAGGCCTGCTCCCGTGACCAGCCGGGTCGCAGGTTGCGTTGTTGCGGTGACCCAAAGATGAGGACTTGGCCTCCCACCTCAGCACAGAAATCAATTAAGGCCAGTAAGTATTGCTCTGTCCGCTTGCGGACTGCTGGATCAGGGTCGTTTAACTGTAAGCCTTCGGTGTGGGCCAGCAGCCAATGTAAACCGACGACAGCCAATCCCGCCCCTTCAACCGTCCGGCGAATTTGACGGCGCTCCGCCGCTGATAGGTCGGTTACCCGCTGGCAGAGGGTAAAGGGGGCTAACTCCAGTCCCTGGTAGCCTAACTCGGCCACACAGGCCGCTGTTTTTTCCAGGGACCAACCTTCGAAGAGTTCGTTGCAAATGGCATAGCGCCACGTCACCTGTTTTTTGTTCGTCATAATTCCCCACTCCTTATCCCTCACGCCTGATAGGCTTCCCACAAAGCCTTATAGTATCGCAGCAACCGCTCTGGTTCGGGATTGGCCGGGATTTCGGCCAGGGTATAACCGGTATAGCCAATCCCCTTAAGCTCGGAGAATAGCTCCCGCCACGGATATTCGGCTTTGTAAAGTTCGTTGATATGAACGAGGGCAATTTTGTGCTTCAACAGATCGAAGTTCTCTTTGATCGAGCCATCGATTACGTCAGCCGGATTTGAGTTCCAGCAGATATAGACGTTGGGGTGGTCGGCGTGGTCGATGATGGCCCGCATATGTTTGGGGTTGCTTGTTTCGCGGCCGTGGACTTCCACCCGAATCTGAACCCCCAGGTCGGCGGTGGCCCGCCCACATTCGCGCAAAGCCAGGCCGATCTGTTCCAGCGTTTTTTCGGGGGGAATGCCTTTGTCTACCTGGAGGCCGTTAGGCCGCACTTTGATGCCGGGACATCCGAGGTCGGCGGCCAGCCTGGCGTATTCAATCGTCCCGGCGATATTTTGCTGGACCACTTCAGGTTCGACGGCGTGAAATTCGAAAACACTCCCCAGTCCAACGATCTCAACCCCGCCATCGGCGAAGCGCTGTTTGACCGCCTGGCGTTGGGAGGGGGTCAAGTCAACTTCGACGCCATGGGCGTGGGTGGTGCGGAGTTCAACGCCTTGATAGCCGGTCTTCTGGCACATGGCGATAAGGGTTGGTACATCCCAGTCCTGGGCGATTTGGTAAGTGACAAGGCCGAGTTTCATGGTTAGCTCCTTAAACAGACGTGTGATTTGGCATGGAACGCAGATTACGCAGATTATACGGATTTACATTGATTTGCAAATTAAGCAGAGGAGAGCTTTTAGGTTTTGATCTCATCAATATCAATCAGATACATTTGTCGTCCGTTACCGGCGTGGGCGGAGTCGAAGACGATCAGGCGACCATCCGGGCTGAAGCGCGGGTGGAGATCACAGCGCCATTCGCCGCTGTATTCAGGCGGGGCAGGGAAATTACCCAGCACCACTTTTCGGCCGGTCGGCAGGTGATAGAGATACAACTGCTGGTTTCGCGCCGCGTTGTGGTGGGGATAGGTGTCGTTGAGAATCCACTCGTTGCCGGGCAAATAAGTACAGTGGCCATTTTCGGTCATCACCCCCTGGCCCACCACTTCGACCTTTGCGGAGCCATCGTGATACAAATAAAAAGCGGCCTCGTGGGAAGGGTGCCAGGCCCAGGCCAAAATATGCTCTCGATCACGCCAGATAAAGTGGGAGGTCTGCCCGTAATCATCCACCACCCGGATATCTCCTCCATCGGCGGCGGC
>JABAHS010041893.1_pt1 | contig 10238 bp, 10 predicted proteins | sample 7062111 | NCBI WGS metagenome assembly JABAHS01 (sample SAMN14534600, study PRJNA622989) | marine sediment metagenome | biome: marine biome [ENVO:00000428]; feature: marine pelagic biome [ENVO:01000023]; material: deep marine sediment [ENVO:00002113]; isolation source: pool of 4 deep marine... | reverse complement strand
TGTAGTTCATGGAAACGGCGGAATCGTATCTGCCCACAGCACTGTTGTTTTAGGAAAAGAAGCACTTTCATAAAGGAGTAGAAGATGTCTGAAGAAAAAACATATAACAAACCATTGCCGGAGTTTAGACCGGAAACTAAACCTTATTGGGAAGCTAGTAAAAATCACGAATTAGTTATACCAAGATCAAAAACTACAGGGGAGTATTTCTTTTATCCAAGAGCGGTATCTCCTGGTGAAGATATGACAGATGATATAGAATGGGTAAAATCGGAAGGTAGAGGAAAGGTGTGGACATTTTCCATACATCATATGGGACCTTCTAAAGCTTATAAAGGAGAACCCCCCTACGTTGTGGCTTTAATTGAAATGAACGAAGGGGTTAAAATGATGTCAAACGTTATAGATGTTGATGTTAATGATGTTCACGTTGGGATGGAAGTAGAAGTTGTCTTTGATGATGTAACCGATGAAGTTACACTTCCTAAGTTTAAACCAGTAGGATAATTTATCTATAATTTAGATAGAGGGGTTTATATGACCCCTCCTTATATAAAAAACAGAAGGAGATAATTATGTCTAAGCTCTTTTACGAAGATTTAGAGGTGGGAGACGAACATAAAAGTACGGGCAGAACAGTTACCGAAGCGGATGTAGTCAATTTTGCGGGACTATCGGCAGACTACAATAATATGCATATAGATGAAGAGTTTGCAAAAAATACGGTATTTAAGACGAGGGTGGCACATGGGATGCTTGTAACATCAATAGCAACTGGTCTTTGGTTTACAATGCCTCGCTTGGCAACTGTTGCTTTTATGGGTTTGGAAGACTGGAGATTTTCTGGAGCAGTTTTTCCGGGTGACACAATACATATAACAAGAAAATTGGTAGAAAAAAGAGAGCACAAGCGCCCCAATATGGGATTTTTTATTTTTGAAGTAAATGTCCATAACCACAAAGATGAAAAGCCCGTACAGAAAGGAAAATGGGTTATTTTAGTTCAAAGAAGAGAATCAGAGTAAACTTCTGAAGTTCGGATGTAGCAAACCTCCGAACTTCAGATTTTTTATTATATCCTTTATTATTCAACTTAAGAAAATAATAATTAATATTTACAGGTAGTTGCACTATTGTATCCTCTTTTTATGCAAATTTCACTTGACATACCCAATTAAAATGTGCTAAAAATGGGTTATTCACCTGTGTTGGGTGAATTTAGTCAGGAGAGATAAAAAAATACCAAAAAGGAGGTATGGAGAGACATGGTTCCAATAGAAGCTTTGCTTGGTTATGTCCTCTTGCTAGTTGGGTTTGTTTTCTTTGCAAACGGTATGACCCTTCTAGGAAAAACTGGAGCTAAAGAGGTTGGCGTTTTAAATTTAGCTATAGGTATATTGATAGCTATTGCCGCGTGGAAGCTCCATGACTTAGGTCTTACAGCTGCAACTGCTCTAATAAGTGTATTTGCGCTAATATATGTACTTGTTTATGCAGTCTTTGTACACGGTCACGATGCAAAAGGTCTTGGCTGGTATTGTCTATTTGCCTGTATCGTTTTTCTTTGGTACGGCTACCATTTTCATGGTCTGGGATTAGCATATTTTGCTTATTTCTCCTGGGCTTGGGCATTACTAGTTCTACTTTGTTTCTTTGCATTTGCACAAGGCAAAGACTTAGGAAAGCCTATAGCTTACCTATTTATAATAGAAGCATTTTTGACTCTATTAATTCCTGGAATGTTACTTCTTACAGAGAAGTGGAATCCACTTGGTGGAGTACCAGGTTAATACAAGTAAAAAATAAATGATTTTATTTTAAGGAGGGCTTAATGCCCTCCTTTTTTATTTTCTATATAATAAATCTAATCCTATAAATCATCTTCCAAGCGAAGTCTCCTAACAGCAGATAAACAAAGAGGAATATAATAAAACAATTATGTCGCTTTATACACGGAACTGCTATAGTGTATAGGGTAGCCGCTGATTGTTCTCTTATTTTAGGCTGCCACACCAAAAACTAGACGAGGAAGGAAGTTCTAATACAATTCCGGGTGTTGGATTTAGCAACACTAAGAGTTCTGGAAACTTTTGGATAAACCTTCAAATCTATATTTAAAGCTATAGTATAGGCTCACAAACAATCTCAATAAATACAGACCATTGGGCTTTATTATATATCCGGCAATATCTCTGTTGTTATTACATAAAAATAAAAAGATGAAATGGGAATTATTTCAACTAAAGGGTGCCCTTTGGGAGTTTGTCCCTATAGAAAACAAATCTAATAAAAAAGGGTGTGGCAGCATAAAACTGCCAACACCCTTTAGTTTTTATAGCCACAAACTGCTGTGGATTTATTATCCTTGGCTGTACTGTGGTAGTAAGAAACGATGACGCATTGTGTACTCAAATGGTGTTGAATATACAACATGACCCATGTCGTCAGCTCCTCTTTCCACTGTTTTTGTCCAAATAGTAGAAGCAGGTGGAATGATTAAGTTAAAAGTAAAACTAATTAAGCCAACCACTTCTTTAGCAGGAATCTGACCACCCATATAATCAAATGGTGTTCCTGACATATACCATGAACGGATTTCGTCTCCTGTAGCTGTACGTATGCTATCTGGATCTAGCTGGAAACGGTGTCCTGTACCAAATCCTGGTGGCAACTCAGATGGCAAATAGGTAACCTCGTGGATACTATTTGAAACATCCGGTCTTGTAGTTATACGATAATTCATACGACCCCAATCAGTTTTACCATAAAATGTTGGTCTAACTGATAATGGTTTGTCAGAATAACGACCATTTGCAGTATGAAGAATATAACCACGACGCTCCATTAACATGTTGAAGTAGTTACTATTTGTTCCATGCTCAAAAGCTGCAATATAAGCTGCTTTTTTTGGAAATCCAAATGGCTCTTTACCGGCAAAGATAGGTGAGTCATTTGAAAGATACATATATGGATAGTAACCAGCTTTATAAGTAGCACCATCAGGAGAATTAACATTTGCAGAAAATGTAACACCCATTTCCATATATGGTCCTAACATTGTATTTTTGTGAATTACATACCAGAACTCAATCACATCGTCTTGAACTTCAATTGGTTCAGGTACAACTGCTTTCATATCATTAAAGTCCGCACGGATAACAAAAGCCATCCAACGACTTTCTGTATAAGTTAAAGGGATAATATCATAATCAAACACAGGGTCTATAACAGCCTGTGAAATGATATGGATTCTGTCTCTATCCGCTGGAAGTGGTGGAACTTCACCTTCATCCAACCAAGGATAGCTATATTCATTTGCTTGTAAACCCATTATTTAAAAACCTCCTAATTTATTTTATAAACCTTCAATTAATTCCACAAAAACTCAGATTATGAACCTTGGCTAATTGGGAATTGTTGACGTAAACCATATTTATATGGAGTAGCATATCCTCTATAACTAGCTGGACGTTCATAAGTTTCAGTCCAAAGTACCTGAGCAGGAGGAATAACAAGGTCAAAAACGAATGAGATAAGACCAGTAACTTCCTGAATTTTAACCTCAGCACCCATATTATCAAAAGGTGTAGCCTGAGCAAACCAGTTTATAGCATCTCCAGATGCTGTACGTGTATGTTCAGGTTTAATTTTAAATCTGTGACCTTCAATCATTGTGTCAAATGGTGGTGGCAATGCTGATGGCAAGTAAGTTAGCTGCCATTCAGAGCTTGATACATCAGGTCTTGTGATAACTTTCATGTTGAACTTGCCCCAGTCTGTTTTACCATAAAAATAAGGGGGTTTTACTTCTTTATCATCAAATTTACCTGTTGCACTATGTAACAAATATCCATTACGTGACATAGCGAAACCGAAGAAATCAGTTCCCTTCTCTCCACCGTGAGTTGTACATCTAATGTATGACATCTTCTTTGGAAATCCAAGAACACGACCAGCGTCAACTGGAGCATCACCAGTCAAATACATATATGGATAATAACCTGCATTCCAAACATTACCCTTAGGGTCTTTATATGTTGAAGAAACAGTAACACCAAATTCAAGATATGGTCCTAACATTGTGTTGATATGCTCAACATACCAATATTCTACTAGGTCTGCATCCTCTCCATCCCACGGCTCTAAAGGTGGGTTTGGAACTAGACGCCTTCTTGTTGCTTCGTCTACTCTTACCACAAAAGCCGACCAGCGACTATCTGTGTATGTTAGAGGAAGTACATCAATATCCCATAATGGATCTGATGGATTAGCTATGATCCAAGACTTGATGTCTCTCTCTATTGGAGGTGGTGGTACCTCTTTTGTTAATTCCCAATATTTTGTTGGGACATTTAAATGACTCGGCATATTGCAAGCCTCCTTATATAGATTTTCTAAAATCCGGATTGTTGCCAATCCCCGAGGAGAAAAGGAAATAAATAGAGCAATTCTAAATATTTCTCACCTTCAACAGTTTATATCAAAAATACACAAGCAATGTCAAGAGTTTTTTAAGTAATTTTGTTAAATTTTTATTTTTTATTTGTTTTTTCCATAAAGTCTATGGAGATCTGCGAAAAAATCCCCGATTTTCTCATGTATAACCAAATCTGCTACTCTATCAAAAGGAGTTTCCTGTATGTTTAAAATGGCGACTTTAGCCCCACCCCTGACCGCCTCCAAGGGAAAGCTATTCACCGGGGAAACCTGGAGAGATGAGCCAACTATAAATAAAAAATCTGTCTTATTTACCCATTCTAAAGATTTTTCCCATTCCAAGACTGGCAGCTGTTCGCCAAAAAAAACCGCCCTTGGTTTTACAATCCCACCGCACTTCTCACACAATGGAGGATTATCCCCTTTTTTAACCCTTTGCATTATATGTTCCATCAAATAAAGTGAGTTACACGACAAACAAAAAGCTTCTCTTAGTGATCCGTGTAACTCATATACACTTTTAGACCCGGCTTCTTTGTGCAACCCATCAACATTTTGAGTAATAACAGCTTTAACCAAACCGTCTTTTTCTAGGGTTGCAAGCATATTGTGTGCTATGTTGGGTTTTGCTTGACTTCTAATATGGTGAAGTTCTAGAGCATAAGAATAATAACTTTCGGGTTTTTTCAAAAAACCACTTAAAGAAACCACCGATTGATCCATTTTTTCCCAAAGCCCCGTACCAGGAGAGCGGTAATCGGGTATTCCTGAATCGGTACTTATACCAGCACCTGTCAAAACAACAGCGCTTCTTGATTTAGTTATTAGTTTCAAAAATAATTCTACTTTTTCCAACTTCATAAGTTCCTAGTTTCAAAAGTTTTAAATTTGATTTTATTTGTTTGTGTAAATATAATAGCAAAAGAAAAGCCGCCGTGCTTTAATCGGGACTAATAGCAACGGCGGCAACCGGAAGGTGGAACGTTTTAATCATACCCTTCTTAAAGATTAAATGTCAAGACTTTCTGTTTGGCAAAGGGCGTAGAGGGAACAAGGTGTCTACAAAAAAACAAGATAAAACAAAAATTGTACAAATTTGGGGTGATATTTTAGATGAGGGATTTACAAGTGTGCCAAACATTCTTTTGCGTTATAGGAAAAATTTAAAAATTAAACCAAAACACTTAACCCTAATAATAGACATAATGTCTTTCAAGTGGGACTCTGAAAGCCCCTACCCCAGTTATTCCACACTTGCCAACAGGGCTGGGATGGACGAAAGAAGTGTAAAAAGAACAATGCAGGAACTTGAGGAGCTGGGTCTGCTTATAAGAACTCCCCGTTTTGATAAAGAATCAGGAGCACAAATTACAACAGTTTTTGATTTTAGACCACTGGTTAACAGGTTAAGTGAAGAAAAAAAACAAACAAACAAAAAGAATGACAAAATTGTCACTGGGGGGGTGACAGAAATGTCACCCGGGGGAATGACAAAATTGTCACCGGGGGGGGTGACAGAAATGTCACCCAAAGAATACACAAATATAAATAATATAAATTTTAGTAATAACCCTATGGAAAAATTTTCCAAAGAAGGGTTTTTGAAAAAAAAAGAGGCTATAGGGGTGCATAAAAGTTTAAGAAATAGTATTTATAGAAACAGATTATTTGAGACCTTTGATAACCTTAACAACCAGATACCAATAGAAGAATTAGTAGAAGAGGGGTCGTTTAAAGCAAGTAAAGAAATTTTAATCAACAGAGCTGGAGATTTAAACAAAAAAGGAAAGAATTTAGACCCAAACTTGATAGCCAAAAAAGTGAGGAAAAACTTTCCTTACAAAAAACTTCCAAAAGAAACAAATAATGCTAGAAAATTTTTTGTGGCAAAAATATGCGATATAACCTCTCAGGAAATATTAAACTCCTTAGTAGGTTCTAAAAAGGTTTAATAGGGTCATTTTTAATTTGTTTTATTAGTCGTTTTTTTAACTCCAACTCATCCGATATTTCATCCTTTTTAAAATCTACCTCTTTAAAGCTCTCTATCATTGCTCTAAGTATAGAGTTTTTTGTAATCCTTTCCTTTTTGTTTTTTGGTGATCGGTTTTTCATTATTTCTCTTTCAAGCTTGGTAAGGTAATCCAGGTGATCATCGTTTAATCTAAGTGTAAGTTTAACTTCATAAGTTTCGTACTTAGGAAGTGGAGTGGCTGTTTTTTTATACTCTTTTTTTTCTAAAAAATCATCATCATTTAGATCTTCTTTTGTTTGTTTTATCCAACTTAAGGGGTCTACCCCTAAAACCTTTTTTTTGTTAGTCATTATTTACCTCTTTTGAAAAAGATTCATAATCTTCGGCTCCAGAACTTTTTGGATCGTATAAAAATATAGGCTTGCCGTGGCTGGACGCCTCGGCGAGTTTTATGTTCTTTCTTATTTTTGTTTGGTAAACTTTATCTCCAAAATATTCTTTTATTTTATCTATTACTTCACGGGAAAGGTTTGTTCTACCGTCAAACATTGTCGGAAGTATGCCGGTTATTTTAAGTTTCCTATTCAGTCGCTTTTTTATGATATCCACCGTATTCATTAATTTTCCCATACCTTCAAGCGCAAAAAACTCAGTTTGTACGGGGATTATAATTTCTTCTGCAACAGTAAGAGCATTAATTGTAAGAAGGCTTAAAGAGGGGGGGCAGTCTATAATTATAAAATCATATTCATCTATTATTTTATTTAAACTATCTTTTAATACCATTTCCCTTCCTACAACACCCGCAAGCTCTATTTCAACCCCGGAAAGGTTTATGTTAGCGGGGCATATATAAAGATTATTTATTGGTGTTTCTTTAATTACGGTTGCTATGTCTATTTTATCCGTCATCACGTCGTAGATGCTTTTATCTATTGTATGGGGTTTTAAACCAAGGTGTATTGTTGTATTAGCCTGTGGATCTAAGTCTAAAACAAGTACCCTTTTTTTAAAAACTGCTAGATACGCGCCTAAATTAACGGCTGTTGTTGTTTTTCCACTCCCCCCTTTTTGGTTGATTATTGCTATTACTCTGGTCATCTTAAAATATACCGAAAAATTACAAAACCGGTATTATATTTGCTTGTTCTAAAAAAAAACTTTTTTTTAAAATAAAAACAATATAAACGGTATTATATTTGCCCGTTCCACTCCTTTATTATTATGTCAGAAAATTCCTTTCTAAACTGTTGAACTTCTGAACTTTAATGTTAACACGTTTTTACTAATTGGGAAACTAATTTGTTTAATTGGTTCATTTTGCAGCACTTTATTAAACATGATATACTCTACGCTCAGCTCGTTTTATTTTAAAAAGGAGGAGTAAAAATTGCCTTTAGATTTTGAATTTAATGATGAACAAAAGATGTTCAAGGATATGATAGTTGATTTTGCTCAGAATGAAATAGAACCCTTGGTAGAAGATGCCGAGAACAACCAGATGTTTCCAGTGGAAATTTTTCCAAAGTTGGGAGAAATGGGTCTTTTGGGGATTGTTTTCCCCGAGGAGTATGGTGGGGTTGGTCTTGATAAAATTACAGATTGTATTTTTTCCGAAGAAATGGGGAGGGTAAATGCCGGTATATCAATGTGTGTTAATGCGCATACCAGTCTTTCTATGTTTCCAATTTATAAATTTGGTAACGACGAACAAAAAGAAAGGTATCTTACGCCTGGAATAGCGGGTGAAAAAATAGGCTCCTTGGGTTTAACAGAGCCATTTGCGGGATCCGATGCAAGAAGCATAAGAAGTACCGCTGTAAAAAAAGGTAATAAGTATATATTAAATGGAACGAAAACATGGATTACAAATGGTACCATCTGTGATTATGCTATAGTGGCAGCCTACACGGATAAAACAAAAAAGGGGCAGGGTATTAGTATCTTTATTGTGGACAAGGGCACGCCAGGTTTTTCTGTTAGCGCAAAAATGCACAAGCTTGGACATAGGTCTGCAGATACATCGGAATTAATCTTTGAAAACTGCGAAGTTCCCGAGGAAAACTTGCTGGTAGGTGAGGGCGGCTTTCAGGGCGCTATGGAAACACTTTTGGGAGCTAGAATTACACATGCAGCTAAATCGGTTGGAATGGCCCAAGCTGCGTTTGATTATGCGCTACAATATTCAAAAGAAAGAGAGGCTTTTGGAAGACCAATATCGAAATTTCAAGCTATAGGGTTTAAGTTGGCCGATATGGCGGTAAAGATTGAGACTGCAAGGTTGATGGTCTATAAGGCTGCGTGGTTATATAGTAAGGGAAAAAAATGTTTAAAAGAGGCGTCCATGGCAAAATTATACGCTGCTGAGATTGTTCAGGAGGTAGCAACTGAAGGGGTTCAGGTGTTAGGGGGTTATGGTTATAGTGTTGAATATTTGGCAGAGCGTTATTATAGAGATGCAAAACTAGCTTCTTTAACGGAAGGTACATCAGAAATACAAAGAATTGTTATTTCAAGAGAACTAGGAATATAATTTATAAAATATTGACTTTTTTTAAGGTCGAATTAATATAAGTCGCTTTAAAACATAAATATTTTAAGAAAATCTATTTTTCGAGGAGTGAAAAATGGCACACAATTTCCCAGGAATTAAAGAAACCCGTGAAATATTAAAAAACAAAAAAATTGTTATTGCGGGTGTAGGAGAGACAGATCAGGGAAAAATTCCTGATAAAAGCTCATTTCATTTTCTTTCTGAAGCATCAAAACTTGCAATTAATGATGCTGGTATAAAAAAATCAGACGTTGACGGTTTAGTAACGGCATTTTCTCTTGTTGAACATACTTTCATGCATTGTACTACATTTGCTGATTATTTTGGTTTAAGACCAGGGTTTTTCTCCTCAGTGGCGGTTGGAGGAGCTACAGCGGTATGGATGGTAGCGGAAGCAGCTATGGCAATTGCCTCTGGTCAAGCCGAAACAGTTCTTTGTGTGAGAGGGGATAACACTCTATCGGGCATTTCTTCTTCAGGAATGGTGGCACTTATTAGAGAGATGTGCCACGCAGAGTTTGAATATCCTTATGGTTTAACTACCCCGGGAGGTTATGCACTTGCTGCCCAAAGATATTTACATGAGTTTAATAATAGACCCGAACATCTAGCCGCTGTTGCAGTATCTATGAGAAAGCATGCAGGCATGAAAGAGAATGCTATGAATAAGGACCCTCTGACAGTAGAGGATGTTTTAAACTCGAGAATTATCGCTGAGCCACTACATAAATATGACTGTTCCATTATCTCGGACGGAGGCGCGGCTTTTATTATTACAACTGAAGATAAAGCTAAAGAGTTGGGAATTGAAAAACCTCTTGCTTATTTGTGGGGTATGGGTCAAGGGTATTCTCATCAATACCTAACTACACTTTCGGACTTGGATCAAATCTACAACGCAGTTAATCATTCTGGTCAAAAAGCATTTCAAACAGCAGGAGTTTCAACTAAAGATATTGATTTAGCCTTTTTGTATGATTGTTTTACCATTACAGTGCTTTTAACCTTAGAAGGATTAGGATTTGTTCCTAAAGGAGAAGGCGGACCATTTGCACTTGAGGGGCGTTTGGAATTAGGGAAAGATCTTCCCACCAACACACACGGAGGCTTGTTGTCGCAAGCACATTTAGGTGCAATGCATCACGTGGTAGAAGCAACATTACAGCTTAGAGGGGAAGCTGGTCAAAGGCAAGCCGATAAGAATGATGTTGCTGTAGTTCATGGAAACGGCGGAATCGTATCTGCCCACAGCACTGTTGTTTTAGGAAAAGA
>JABAHS010147170.1_pt3 | contig 10240 bp, 9 predicted proteins | sample 7062111 | NCBI WGS metagenome assembly JABAHS01 (sample SAMN14534600, study PRJNA622989) | marine sediment metagenome | biome: marine biome [ENVO:00000428]; feature: marine pelagic biome [ENVO:01000023]; material: deep marine sediment [ENVO:00002113]; isolation source: pool of 4 deep marine... | reverse complement strand
AGGTATTCCTCCATGGTGTCATACTGCCAGAAGCGCACACCGCCGGCGCTCTGACCGCGAATCGTGCGATGCACGAAGGCGCCCTGCAGCGTGTCGTGTTCCCGCGTAATTTGAAAGAACAAACCTTCATGCTGCAAGAAATCGCGTTGGTCCGCTTGAATAAAATCGGCGATGGACTGTAAGTGCTTGTCAGAAGGGTGGACGCGGCCGCTCTTTGCATCGTACACAAAAAAGAACCGCCGGATTTGCCGCAGTTTGAGATAGTTGACAAATTCTTGTGGATGGAGCTCGAGGAGATTCTGGATAGACATACCAAGTCACCTGTAAGTCTGTTGAAATTAACATCGTATTTCGTTCAAAGTTAGTATATATTTAGGCCAATTTCAACTTCAAACTTTGGCTCCACCCAAAAAGCGCCCTGAGGATTGAAGGCCGATGCCGGAATTCTTTCAACCGTTTCTAGCTAGAAGTCTGGCCGAAAGTCCCGAAGCGGATAAATTCATGGTTCGACTCCGCTCACCATGAAGGTAATTAGCTTCAACCTGAGTGCAGTCGAAGGTTAGCTGCTGAGCAAATATTGACTTTTCGGCCAAGCTTCTAGTCCCCTGGTAAAGACTGTGCTATGGTATCAAATTTACTTCTACTCGACAGCAGTTTTCTTGCTCAGCAGAAACTAAACTATTTGCCGTCCCAAGCGTATCAACTTGTGGACTGAGAGAGGCGAAGCAATCATGACTGAGACGCGATCTGCGTCCAACCGGGAACCGAATATTACCAAAACTCTTATCGCGGATTTCAAAGAATTTTTCCGCAATATTTTCGGCGGAGACGTAAAGGGGTCTGTCAGTCGCAGCTTCAAGGAACTGCGAGAGTTTTATCTAGACGAAGGGCGGCGAGAACGGCTGGCTTCCATGGGCCGCGTAAAGCGGTGGTTCCTTACGGGTTTCTGGCTGCTCAAAGCGATGATCTTGAAGCTCAGCCCCATGCGACGCGTCCTCCTCGTGATCGGCATTTTCTTGCTACTAAAGGCTAACAACAACACCGAAGACAGCACCAACTACGCCGTGCTCGGCGGGCTGATTTTGTTGCTCATTTTGATGTTTGAGCTGAAGGACAAGCTCATCGCACGATCCGAGCTGCAAGCTGGCCACGCTGTGCAGGAAGCGCTCCTGCCACCGAAGCGGCCGGACGTTCCTGGATGGGATGTGTGGCTTTACTACCACGCTGCCAATGAAGTGGGCGGAGACTTACTTGATTTTCAGAAAATTAACGGCAATCGCTACGGTATGGCCCTTGGGGATGTGGCGGACAAAGGCCTCAAAGCCGCTCTCATTATGGCCAAGCTGCAAGCGACCTTGCGGGCGTTGTCACCGGACTATGGTTCGTTGACAGACCTCGTGGCGAAGATCAACCAAATCTCGCACCGCGACGGCCTGCCGACCAGCTTCGCCTCATTGGTGTATCTGGAATTGCCAGAAAAGTCAGGTGCGGTTCGCTTCGTGAATGCGGGTCATATGCCGCCGTTTGTCGTGACAAAGGACGATGTGCGAGAATTGGCAAAAGGCGACCCGGCACTCGGTCTTGCACCGGATACCCACTATTCGGAACACAGCCTCGAACTGAAAAAGGGGGAACTGCTGGTCGTCTACTCCGACGGTGTGACAGAAGCCCGTAACCAAGCCAACGAGCTTTTCGGTGAAGATGGACTTTTCGAGCTGCTAAACAGACTCGGTGAAATCTCTTCCCCGGAAATTGGCGAACGGATTGTGGCAGAGGTCGCCCGTTTTGTAGGGGAGGCACCGCGTACGGATGATTTGTCGCTGGCGATTATGAGGCATGTGTGAGCCAAACCTTTAATAATATAATAAAATAAGAAGAATACGCCAACCGGAATTTTCGTACTCAGCCATCGGTTGGAACTAAATAGACATAAGACTTAGAATCGACTCATTATGTGTTGTTTTTACGAAGCCAAAACACTCAAATTTAATTACAAGAAGTTGCCCAAAGAACCGTCTGAGTCAATAGACATGCCGGCGATCAAACAGAAATTTGCCGGAGAACCCTGTCCGGTTTGTCGAGGTTACGGCTGGCTTAGATGCGCTGAGTGCGAGGAAGGCGAAGTGGCCTTTTTAGGAGGTTACCAGCAATGTGCTCGTTGTGTGGGCTCCGGCGTATGCTGTTGTCCGGTGTGTGAGTCGAAAGGAAAGATTGAGGGAGAAACGGACAGAAAAGCCTCCAAAGTGGAGTCTGCTCAACCGATTGTATCTGGCAAACCGGAGGCTGTTGAGGTTTAGTTGCAGGCCTTCATGTCAGCAACTAAAGGGTTAAAAAGCAGACTTTGTTTGAATCGATATGCAGAACTCACCCCCAAAATCCCCCTCTCTTAGCCAAAAGAGGGGGACTTTGAGTTTTTTCTCAATAGGTTACACCCCTCTCTTCTCAGCCTTAAGTTATGCCCGCTGACGACAGTTCGAGATGTAAGCTTTTCGGTTGGTTCCGGCACATCCTCGTCAGGATTGTTCCAATCTCTTCTTCTGTTTCATCCGAAATTCCCGGCGAATGCCCGCCCCTTCCCAGCGCCGTTTTTCTTCTTCTGTTTCCGGGACCACCGGTGGGATTCGCATCGGCTTTTTCTTATCATCTAACGCCACAAACGTGAGATAAGCCGTGCTGGTGTGTTTGTGCTCACCGGTTTGGAGGTTTTCCGAGAACACTTTTGCTCCACATTCCATTGAGGTGCGAAAAACACGATTGACCGAGGCTTTGATGATGATGAGTTCCCCAACTTTGATGGGATGCTTGAAATCCAGGTAATCCATGGAGGCGGTCACCACCGGCCGACGACAATGACGGTGGGCGGCAATGGCGCTGGCGATGTCGATCAGGTGCATCACTTTACCACCCAGGATGTTGCCCAACGTGTTTGCGTCATTGGGGAGGACAATTTCGGTCATTTCTACGTAGGTTGCCGAAACCGGCTTTCCGTCCATTTTATCCCTTTCTTTGGAAGCTTTTTTCATTGTGATAGGCTGTCTTTTAATGATTAGAAGGCGGGTTGGCTGACGAATTCTCGGCTGAGCGCGCCTAAAATGTGAATTCCAGCCCCTCGGCGCCAGCTTTGGAGTTGGGGAAAATTTCGCAGGTTTTGACTTCCATTTCCGCAATCTGTGCATCGGTGTGTGTGGGGTCGTGATGAAACAGCACCAGGTGTTCCACATTGGCGCTTTTGGCAACGTCGGCGGCCATTTCGTACGTACTGTGACCGAATCCCTGTTTTGGGAAGCCTTTATTTAGATATTCTTCGGGTGTGTATTGCGCATCGTGAATCAACAGACTTGCGTTCCTGGCAAAATCAATCAGACGGGCATCGCCGCCGACGTAGCCTTCGGTATCGGATGCGTAAACCACACTTTTCCCATTTGCCTCGATTTTGTAAATGAACACACCCACCTTAGGATGACCGTAACTGCGCAAAAGACGAACAATGACTTTTCCTCTGCCAACGCCGTCAAACTCATTTTGTGTCACCACGGTGGGTTCCGACTCTCCGGAAAAGACCAGGATGTTGTTTTCGTTGATGTTTTGGATTTCCACGCTGGACTTGAGTTCCTCCAATTCGATGGGACTGTATTGCGGGCTCATGGCGTTTCTTAAAATTGGCTCCAAATCCTTCGAAAGAATTTTGGGACCATAAAAACGCAGCGTGCAATTCGGTCTAAAAGCAGGACGAAAAAAAGGCAGTCCCTGTATGTGGTCGTGATGCGTGTGCGACAGTAAAATTGTGAGATCGAGATGTTTGGAGGCCGGTGTTCGTTCCGCGAGTTTGTGACCAAGATTGACAATGCCTGTTCCGGCATCCAGGATGATGGTATGATCGTTGGCGCGGATTTCTACACAGGAGGTGTTGCCCCCGTACTTTACTATGTCTTCACCGGGAACAGGATAGCTTCCGCGAACTCCCCAAAAGCGAACTGATAAATGGTTACCGGCCATGGTGCTCCTTCCTTTGATGTGCCCGACTCAGTTCTTGAGCTTAGCTAATTTTGAAGACCCGTTTCAAAACTCCGGAATCCTCGTCTTTTTCTTTGGTCACCTGCTGGTTAATGCTCTCCGCGATTTTTTTGAAAGCCTGACTTACCGGAGAATCGGGGTCTGAAATCACAATCGGCTTGCCTTCGTCGCCGCCCACTCTTACCGTAATGTCCAACGGAATCTCTCCGAGAAAAGGTACATTGAATTTCTTGCTGGCTTTTTTGCCGCCCCCGTGGTTAAATATTTCAGTTCGCTCATTGCAGTGGGGGCACACAAAGTAGCTCATGTTCTCCACAATACCGAGCACCGGTACTTCGACCTTCCGAAACATGTTGACGCCCTTTTTGGCGTCGGTAAGGGCCACATCCTGGGGGGTGCTGACAACAATGGCGCCGGTTAGAGGCACAGCCTGGGTGAGCGTCAGTTGGGCATCACCCGTGCCAGGCGGCAGATCGATGACCAGATAATCCAGTTCACCCCAGTCTACATCTTGCAGGAACTGTTGAACCATTCGGCCCACCAAAGGCCCTCGCCAGATGATAGCCGTATCCCCCTGAGAGATAAATCCGATGGAGACCATTTCGACGCCATAGCGGCTCAAAGGCGCAATTTTGTTGTTGCGGGTACCCAGTTTATCGTGAACGCCCATCATCATCGGTACGTTGGGTCCGTAAATGTCGGCGTCCATCAAACCGACTTTCGCGCCGTTCTGAGCCAGAGCAATTGCCAGGTTGACGGCGACGGTGGTTTTTCCGACGCCACCCTTGCCGCTGGCTATAGCGACGATATACTTTGCATTTGGCGCCAGGTTTTGCTGCTGCGGTGGCATCTGTGGTCGTTGCTGCGGCCCGGGTTGCTGTGGCCTTCCTGCTTGTCCCTTCGACGATTGAGACGAGACCACCTTCAACGGATCGTTGACCCGAGAGTTGACCGTAACGTTTGCCACACCCGACAACTCAGAAACGGCCGCTTTAGCTTGTTCCTGGATTTTATCTTTATTGGGATACGTTGCATTGTTGAATTCAATGATGAATGAAACGTTGGAATCGTCAATCTGTAGGTCTTTGACCATGTTGCTTGCCACGAGGTCTTTGCCGGACATCGGATCCTGCACATTCCCCAGGGCTTTAAGAACATCGTTTTCTGTAATGTCACTCATAAAATCTGAAATTCTCCTAAAAGGGATATATATAATTTGGAAATTCCGAAATTTTTTGCTTATTAGGGAGTTTAATATATAAAAAAAATTTCAAAAGTCAAATTCTTTTGGGAGAGCAGAAATTGTTTAAATGTAATATTTTAAGGAATTAACTTAGGAGAAAAAATGCGATATTTCACATCCATTTGTTTCATACTCTTGACCATTTCAGGCTATGTCCATTTATCCGATGGGAGACACGAGCTGTTCGATCGAGCCTTGCAACGACACGTTAAGGATGGACTCGTGGATTATGAGGCCATGGCTGAGGAAGAAGACTTCAAGCGCTACGTGGGATGGGTCAAGAATGTCAATGTCGACTCTTTCAAAAGCCGGACCGAAGAAATGGCCTTTTGGGTGAATGCATACAATGCGATGGCCATCTTAGGCGTCATTCAAAACTATCCGCTTGAAAAAGTAATCGACGTCGAAGGCTTTTTTGACAAGAACAAACATGCCGTTGCCGGAGACAAATACACCCTGGATCAGATAGAAAAGGAAATCCTTTTCAAAAAGTTTGATGAGCCAAGGTTGCATTTCCTGCTGGTCTGTGCGGCGAAGAGCTGCCCCAATTTACCCTCGGAAGCATACACCGGCGAAAACATCAAGAACAAGATGGAAAACGTGACGCGCACGTTCTTGAACAATTCGGGAAAAAATCGGTTAGATAAAGAAGAAAATGTGTTTTACCTTTCTCAAATTTTCAATTGGTACCGGAAGGATTTTGTCACGAAAAAGGAATCTGTTCTCGATTTCATCAAGCCCTATTTGAGTGAGGAAAAGCAAGAGTATCTGGAACAAAAGGAGGTGACAGTCGAATACTTGAAATACGATTGGAGTCTAAATGAACAGCAATAAGTTTACGATTTTTGACTCTTATGTGATGCTTTTGTGATCATTAGGCTTTATTTTTATCTTAGTTAGATATGGCTAAACGAACGCTCGTTTGTGCACGTCGTTCCGGAATTGGGTTTTTTGCCGGAATCTTCTGGAATTAGGCAGGAGATTCCCCGAATAAAGCTCACGAATGACAGTAACAATCCGTTTTCCTTCAGCCATTCACTAAATAGAAATGTCAAAATTTTATTAAATCGAATTATTTATTTCAATGCAAAATGTTAAGAATGTCTTAGTCATTGAAGATGATCCTAATATTGCTGAACTCCTCGAGATCCATTTGAAGGATCTGGGATGCATATTGAAATGTGCGGAAGATGGTTTAAGCGGCCTTGAGAGGTTTCGTGAGCAGAATTATGACTTGATCATCTTAGATTTAATGCTGCCAAAGCTGGATGGTCTTGAGGTATGCAAGCAGATACGGGCTGAAAATAAATATACTCCGGTCCTCATGTTGACCTCCAAGTCTGAGGAGTTGGATAAAGTGCTCGGATTGGAATTGGGTGCAGATGACTACATCACCAAGCCGTTCAGCATTCGAGAATTGATTGCAAGAATTAAAGCTATCTTCCGTCGCATTGAAGCTGACAAAGAAAAAGTCACCGAGCATCCCCAACCGAAGACGCTTGATTTCGGCAATTTAATTGTATTTTTAGAAAAACGAAAAGTTGTGTTGAATGGCGAGCCCGTTGATTTGACCGCTAAGGAATTCGATTTATTAGTGCTGTTTGCTTCAAACCCCGGTCGGGCCTATAGTCGCCAGGAACTGCTTGATTTAGTCTGGGGCTACCAATTTGATGGTTATGAGCACACGGTAAACTCACACATTAACCGGCTCCGTAATAAAATTGAAGGTGGTGCCGCCAGCTCGACATATATTAAGACGGTCTGGGGTGTTGGTTACAGTTTTGTTGAACCGGAGGACCTTTCGTCATGAGGAAGTTCTTCGGAAGCCTATACGGTAAGATTTCCATCGTTTTCTTAGTATTGCTTCTCATCCTGGGTGTGGTGCAAATTTTTGTTTCAGTCACAGCTTCAATGAATTTCATCCGCGAGGTGGATCAGCAACTCAATCGCGACCTGGCACAGAATCTGGCTAACGAATTTCGTCCTTTTCTTGAAGATAGCTTAGACTACGAAGGGATTGGACATACGATTCATCATTTGATGGTGATGAACCCGAGAGTAGAAATCTACCTGCTCAATGAAAGGGGAAAAATTCTTGCATTTTTTGCAGATCCCAAGAAAAAAGTCAAGCTCGAATTCGTGAGGTTGGATCCAATCAAAACATTCTTAAATAAGAACGGTACGATGCCCATTTTAGGGGATGACCCCCGCCATATTGGAAGAAAAAAACCCTTCTCTGTGGCGCCTATCCAAATTGGTCACAAAATCGATGGATTCCTTTACGTGATTTTGGGAGGCGAACAATATGACTCGGCCTCCGCAATGATAAAGGAAAGTTACATTATTCGAACCACTGCGATTGGTCTTGCGGTTACTTTTTTGTTCACCGGGATCATCGGTCTCATCCTGTTTTTCTTTCTGACCAATCGATTCCATAAAATGACCGAAGTGGTGAGAAAATTTAAGAACGGAGATTTTGAAGAGAGAATTAACATCCGCTCAAACGATGAAATTGGCCAATTAGGTGACGCGTTCAATCAAATGGCTGACACAATCGTGGCGAATATGGAAGAACTGCAACGGACCGATCAATTGCGACGCGAACTTATCGCCAATGTTTCCCACGACCTTCGTAATCCGTTAGCCTCAATGCAAGGCTATCTCGAGACCATTTTCATAAAGGATTCCAGCCTGAAGCCTGACGAACGGCAAAGATACTTGGAAATTATTTATGACAATACTGTCCTGCTCAGCAAGTTGGTAAGTGAACTCTTTGAACTCTCGAAACTTGATGCTCAGCAAGTCCAACCCTGCCCCGAAGTTTTTTCCATAGCTGAGTTGACCCAGGATGTAGTGATGAAGTTCAAACCCAAAGCAGAAAAACTGAAAATAAACTTGCAAGTCTCTTTGCCACATGATTTACCGATGGTCAAGGCAGACATTGGCATGATTGATCGTGCCCTGTCTAATTTGATCGACAACGCTTTACGATACACACCCGAAGACGGTACAGTTAAGCTCGCTCTTTTAAGGGAAAATAATAAGATTCACGTGACTGTTTCCGATACTGGGTGTGGCATTTCTTCCGATGAGATTCCATTTGTTTTCGAACGATTTTATCGGGTGGAAAAGAGTCGCGCCAGGGGTTCCGGGGGCACAGGCCTTGGGCTAGCCATCGCGAAACGAATAGTGGATCTTCACGATAGCTCGATTCGGGTCCAAAGTGAAGTAAATAAAGGGACGACCTTTTCGTTCTCTTTGAAAGCAACCGCAAATATTTAGCGAGCGTCTGAGCAAAAACTATCCTACCAGCGTTACCGCATCCGGTAGATGCGAATCCTTCCTGCCTGAAAGCTAAAAAATTCCGGCTGCCGCCGGAGTAGGTCCGAAATCACATAATTTTCAGCGACGCCTTCCGCACGGCGAGTCCTCCCTAACTAATTTATTGCATATAGGGTTTCATGAAGCTCAGAAGCATTGTTATTTAAAGGGTTACAAAATGGCCAAGAAGACAATTACCTAACTGAGCTAAGTTCTTGTTTTTTAAAACAAAGTTGTGGTCAAAGGGCTTAAAGACATGAAAATCTTCCCCCTTTTTGATGTCCGAATTCGGAGATTTAGGAAGTTTGCGTTTGTGAAAACCTCCGATTCTGTACCACCTTGAAATTCGAGAACCTCGAGATCGGCTACTTGGCCAAGGAAACTAGAATTTTGCTCCCTCAGAGGAGGCGAGTGAAAACAATTTCCTTTGCTACGCGTCGGGTCGAACTCACCCCCTAATCCCCCTCACTTGGCCAAGATAGGGGGACCTTTCCTTGCACGCACATGCTGTTAAATGGCCCCCTTCTCAAGAGAGCTATCACAATCCCGACGCATACGCATCGGGATTGCTTAAATATCGGAAGCGAGTGCTTATGGAGTGCACAGACTGTGCCGGTGCAACGGCGACAGAGTCGCCGTACTCCAAAACACAGCGTTTCCTGAAAGAAAGGGGGTTGGGGGGATGAGTTCCATACTGCCAAGCATGCCCTCAACCTTCTTTGGGCAGTAACATTTCAGTTTTGTGAAGCTTGATATTGCATACCAGATGACTATTTTCCGAACAATATGGTTTCTTTACCATTTTGTGATAGTTTTGTGATACGCGTTTTGTTTATTGCCCATGAAGGAAATTGTCATAATTTCACTTATCATAGGAGGTTTTATGTGGCGTACAGTCTTAATCATTTGTCTAACTTTGACAGTATTCGGATGCAACGGCGATGACAATCCCGTTCAACCGACTCCGACTTCATTCAAAGTACGAATTGAGAATGCATCAGCCGTGTTCGATTTTCTGACAAGTGGTGTGTTCAACATGCCGGTAGGCGCTGCGAGTCCGGGTCCGATTGGACCAGGAGGGGCGTACGAATTCACGTTTGATGCAGGTTTGGGTTCGCGCCTTTCGTTCGTTTCCATGTTTGTGCCTTCAAATGATCTGTTTTTTGCTCCTGACGAGAATGGAATTGCGTTGTTTAACGGGGATCGAACCCCCGTAAACGGCGATGTGACATCGCAGATCGAACTCTGGGACGCCGGGACCGAAGAAAATCAGGAGCCAGGAGTTGGTCAAGATCAAGTACAGCGTCAATCCGGACCAAATACGGGCGCGTCTGATTCGAACAATTCGGTACGTCTGGTGAACGACGGTTTTAGTTATCCTTCTGTGTCAGATGTCATAAAAGTGACGATTACGGCAAACTCAGAAACTAACTTTACCGTACGTATTGAGAATGTTTCTACCGGAACGACGTTGCAGCCTTCGGACGGCAGCATGCAGGCCGTGCCGCTTTCACCAGGCGTTTGGGTCGTCCACACTGAAGCGGAGCCCTTATTTACCTCAGGCCAGTCAGATCGGGACGAAGGTCTCGAAGCGATTGCGGAGGACGGTAATCCTTCAAGCCTTGGTGGCGTGCTTTCGGCCGAAACAGGTTTGACTGTACC
>JABAHS010013397.1_pt2 | contig 10240 bp, 10 predicted proteins | sample 7062111 | NCBI WGS metagenome assembly JABAHS01 (sample SAMN14534600, study PRJNA622989) | marine sediment metagenome | biome: marine biome [ENVO:00000428]; feature: marine pelagic biome [ENVO:01000023]; material: deep marine sediment [ENVO:00002113]; isolation source: pool of 4 deep marine... | reverse complement strand
GCCCGACATGGACCGCCATCTCCCTCGCGGAGCTCGATCGCCTTTTCATGCGCGGTCAGTGAAGGCAACCAGAATCGCAACCCGTACCGCAATCTGCCTGATGGGCCCGACGGCGACCGGTAAGACACAGGTGGCAATCGAGCTGTGCCGGCGGTTTCCGCTCGATGTTATCAGTGTCGACTCCGCCTTGGTGTACCGAGGCATGGACATCGGCACGGCGAAACCCGACGCGGCCACCCTGCGGGCGACGCCGCACCGCCTGGTCGATATCCGGGACCCCGAGGACAGCTACTCGGCCGGCGACTTCGTACGGGACTCGAGGGCTGCGATGGGGGTAACCTTTGCGGCCGGGCGAACACCACTGCTCGTGGGCGGTACGATGATGTATTTTCGTGCGCTGACCGCGGGCATGGCCACGTTGCCGCCCGCCGATCCGGAGGTCCGCGCGGCAATCGATACCACAGCAGCGCAACACGGCTGGCCTGCTTTGCACGAAGAACTTCGCCGGGTCGATCCCGCGGCGGCGGAGCGGATCAATCCGAATGACAGTCAGCGCATCCAGCGCGCCCTGGAAGTCTACCGGCTGAGTGGACGCCCGTTATCCGCCTGGCAGGAATCTACGTCGGCGTCGGGGGACCTCCGGTTCGAAAAGCTCGCACTGCAGGTAGAGCCGCGCTCGCAATTGCACCAGCGGATCGCAGAGCGCCTCGAGCGCATGCTGGACGCCGGATTCATCGTCGAATTGCGGCGCCTGATGCTGCGCCCGGGGCTGCACCGCGACAGCCCGGCGATGCGCGCCGTCGGCTACCGGCAGTTCTGGGCGCACCTTGCCGGAGAGTGCACTTTCGAAGAGGCGAAGAGCCGCGCGCTGGCAGCCACGCGGCAACTCGCAAAGCGGCAGATCACCTGGTTGCGCTCGGAATCCGGCGTCAAAACCTTCGACGCACTTGATTCCGGCGTGGCAGATGCTATATCGAGGGTTCTGAAGAACTGATAGGGCCGTTTTTTGGCTTGGCTTCGGCCCGGCTGTGTTAAACTTTTTCGACGCTTAGGCTGAACTTCGCACAAGGGCAACGCCGGCGCCACCGGTTTGCGGGTTCAAAGAACAATCAACAATAAGGAGACCCCGAGATGGCTAAAGGGCAGACATTGCAAGACCCCTTTTTGAATATTTTGCGCAAGGAAAAGGTTCCGGTTTCCATTTACCTGGTGAACGGAATCAAGCTGCAGGGACAGGTCGACTCGTTCGACCAGTTCGTCGTGCTCCTGAAGAACAGTGTCAACCAGATGGTTTACAAGCACGCCATCTCGACAGTGGTGCCATCGCGCAACGTGCGTCTGCCTTTGCCAGATGACGCAGGAGACGGTGACGATTAACCGCGCAACGCGGCCCTCGTTGCAGGAGGGCGCATTTGTTTGAAAGACCGCAGAGTGGCGAACGTGCAGTTCTCGTCCACGCTGGCCCCGGTGGCGCACCTGACGACTCCGAGCGATCGGAGTTTGCGGAACTTGCGCGTTCCGCCGGCGCGATCATCGTCGATGAGATCATCAGCGCGCGTAAACGGCCGGAGCCGAGATTTTTCATCGGCAAGGGCAAGGTCGAAGAACTGCGGGCGAGCGTCGAGTCCAACAGCGCCGAGCTGGTCATCTTCGGCGCGCCGCTATCACCGAGCCAGGAGCGCAATCTCGAGCGGGAACTGAAGTGTCGCGTTCTCGACCGGGCCGGCCTCATCCTCGACATATTCGCGCAACGGGCACGTAGCTTCGAAGGCAAGCTGCAGGTCGAACTCGCCCAGCTCCGGCACCTGTCGACCCGTCTGGTACGAGGTTGGACGCACCTCGAGCGGCAGAAGGGCGGCATCGGGCTGCGCGGTCCTGGCGAAACCCAGCTCGAAACCGACCGCCGCCTGCTGGGTCATCGCATCCGACAACTGAACGCGCGACTCGAAGACGTCGATGCCCGCCGGACCATGAACCGGCGCAACCGCGTCCGTGCCGAGGTGCCGACTGTCGCGCTCGTCGGCTATACGAACGCTGGCAAGTCTACGTTGTTCAACGCGCTGACAAGCGCCGGCGTATACGTGAAGGACCAGCTCTTCGCCACGCTCGACCCGACAGTGCGGCGTCTGGAATTGCCCGACGGCGCCGAGGTCGTGGTCGCCGATACCGTCGGTTTCGTCAGGGACTTGCCGCACGAGCTGATCGCGGCGTTTCGCTCGACGCTGCAGGAAGCGCGTGAGGCCGACCTCATCCTGCATCTCATCGACGCCAGCGACCCGAACCGCTGGGCGCGCGTGCGACAGGTCAATTCGGTATTGAAGCAGCTGGATGCGGATCGTGTGCCGCAGATTCGGGTGTACAATAAGATCGACCTGATGGGCCGTCGTTCGCGTGTCACGACCAATCGGGAAGGCGAAGGGCGGGCCGTTTGGCTGTCGGCGGTGACCGGCGAGGGAATCCCGTTATTACTGGAAGCGATCAGCGATCGGTTGCGTCGCAAGACCCTGCACCGCCTCATTCACCTGCAACCGTCGCAAGGCCGACTGCGCTCGAGGCTGTTCGAACTCGGTGCAGTACTGCATGAACAAACAGAGGAAGACGGCGGCTGGACGCTGGAGCTGGAGATGCCGGAGCAGGATCTGCAGCGTTTCATCAAGCGCGAGAACGTCGATCCGGAACTACTCGAGCCGCTGCCGGTCATCAAACCGGCGGCAACGGCAAATTCTTGAACAGACACACTTACTAAGGACGAAGTAGTAAGACTATGGCCTGGAACGAACCTGGAAACGGCAAGGACCCCTGGAACAGGGGCGACAGAGAGCCAAACGATCTGGACCAGATCGTGCAGAACTGGCAGCGGCGCCTGAGCAGCCTTCTCGGGGGTGCCGGCGGCGGAGGTAAGGGCGCTCGCGCGCCCGGTGGTGCAGGCGGCTACATACTGATCGGGCTTGTACTGATCGCATGGGCCGCTACCGGAATCTACCGGGTGGACGAGGCGGAACGTGGTGTTGTGCAGCGGTTCGGTGCCTACACCGACACGACTTTGCCGGGCTTGCACTGGCATCTGCCGTTCCCGATCGAGTCGGTCGATATCGTCAACACGAACGCGGTGCAGAATTTCCCGTTCCGCACCGAGATTCTCACGGCGGATGAACAATACGTCTTCATCCAGATGGTGGTGCAGTACCGGCGAACGGATCCCGTGAATTACAGCTTCAAGGTGGTCGACCCGGAAGCGACGGTGCAGGACGTGACCGAGAGCGCGCTGCGCGAGGTGATCGGCACCAGCGAACTCGAGACGCTCGTCACCGGCGAGCGCGACCGGATCGCCCAGCGCACGCTCGAGACGCTGCAGGCGACGCTCGACCAGTACGAGTCGGGCATCAACATCACGTCGGTCTCGATCATCAATCTCGACTACCCCCAGGATGTGCAGGCCGCGGTCAATGATACGCAGAAGGCAACCAACGACAGCGCCCGGTTCCGACTGGAAGCCGAGAAATATGCGCGGGATATTATCCCGCGTGCCCGTGGTGACGCTCAGCGCATCATCCTGGATGCAAAGGCCTACCAGGATCGCGTGGTCCGTGATGCCGAGGGTGAAGCGGCGCGTTTCGAGGCGTTGCTCGCCGAGTACCAGAAAGCGCCGCGCGTGACGCGCGACCGCCTCTACATCGAGGCCGTCGAAGAGGTTTACGGCAGCACGAACAAGGTGCTGCTCGACACCGACGGCAGCGGCAACCTGCTGTACTTACCGATCGACAAGCTGATCGAAGGCGCCAGCCAGCGACAGTCCGTCCAGGAGCTCGATCGCCTAGCGGAGCAGTCGCGCACGACGTCTCCGGAGAGGCGCATCGAGTTGGAGAATCGTGAAAGGAGGACACGGCAGTGAGTAACGCAATGTTTCGCATGTTCGTGCTGCTCGGACTGGTGGCCGTGGCTGTCGGCCTGTCGCTGTTCACGGTCAACGAGCGCGAGCTCGCCATCAAGCTGCAGCTCGGTAAGGTCGTCGAGTCCGGTTACGACCCGGGACTGCATTTCAAGATTCCGGTGGTACAGAACATCCGCAAGTTTCCGCGCCGCATCCTGACGATCGAGGACAGTCCGGATCGCGTGTTCACGGCCGAGAACAAGGCGCTGAAGGTCGATTTCTTCGTCAAGTGGCGAATCGTCGACCCGGTGCGTTTCTACACGTCGACGGGCGGCAGCCTGATTGCTGCCGACGACCGTCTCGGCGAGATCATCAAGAACGCGGTCGTGACCGAGTTCGGCAAGCGCTCGGTACGCGAGGCGATCGCCGCGGAGCGTGCCGAACTGATGCGCGACATGCTGGTCACCGCCACGACGACGGCGGAGGACCTGGGCGTCGAACTCATCGATTTCCGCGTCAAGCAGGTCGAACTCATGGACGAGGTCAAGAACGCCGTTTATGCGCAGATGAACGAGGAGCGGGCCCGAGCTGCGGCGGAGCTGCGCGCAGAAGGTCGTGCCGAGGCTGAGCGCATCCGCGCAGAAGCGGATCGCGAGCGCACGATCATCCTTGCCGATGCGAACCGTGAAAGTGAAAAGATACNNCTACGCGAACGCTTACGAGAAGGACCCCGAGTTCTACGCGTTCTACCGCAGTATCAACGCCTACAAGCGGTCGATGGGCAAGTCGAACGACCTGCTGGTGCTGGATCCCAACAACGAGTTCTTCCGCTATCTGAACCAGTCGAGCGGCGAGTAAACCGGCCGGCATGCCCTGGACCGAGATCCTCACGGCGCTTGCGCTCGTGCTCATCATCGAGGGCATGGTGCCCTTCGTCGGTCCGCGCAAATACCGGCAGATAGTGGCGCAGATGGCCATGCTAAGTGACAATCACCTGCGGACGGTGGGGCTGGTCGTCATGATTGCCGGCGTCGTCCTGCTGTTCGCCGTGCGGGGCTTTTAGACCAACAACAAGAGACCTACCGTAATGGGTAAGAACGTCGTCGTCATTGGCACCCAGTGGGGTGATGAGGGCAAGGGCAAGATCGTCGACCTGCTCACCGACCGCGCGAAAGCGGTGGTGCGTTTCCAGGGCGGTCACAACGCGGGCCACACGCTGGTCATCGATGGCAAGAAGACAGTATTGCACCTGATACCGTCGGGGATACTGCGCGACGGCGTCAGTTGCCTGATCGGCAATGGTGTCGTGCTGGCACTGGACGCGCTCGTTGCGGAAGCCGACGCGCTAGCTGCCAACGGCGTCCCGGTCTTCGAGCGCCTCAAGGTCAGCCCCGGTTGCCCGCTCATTCTCCCTTCTCACGTGGCCCTTGATGTCGCGCGCGAAAAAGCTCGTGGCGCCGGCGCGATAGGGACCACTGGGCGTGGCATCGGGCCAGCTTACGAAGACAAGGTGTCGCGACGCGCGCTGCGCGTGTCCGACCTGTTCCTGCGCGAGAAATTCGCAGCCAAGCTCGGCGAGATTCTCGATTACCACAACTTCCTCCTGAAGCATTACTTTCGCGTAGAGCCCGTAGACTTCGACAAGACGCTCGAGGACGCAATGGAAGCGGCCGAGCACATTGCGCCGATAACGGCGGACATTACGCAGATCTTGACCGAACTTTCGCGGCAAGGAGACGGCATCCTGTTCGAGGGCGCCCAGGGCACCTTCCTCGACATCGACCACGGCACGTATCCGTTCGTGACGTCGTCGAACACGGTCGCCGCGGCGGCGAGCACAGGCACCGGCGTGGGCCCGAGGGATCTCGACTATATCCTCGGTATTGTCAAGGCATATACGACGCGCGTCGGGGCCGGGCCGTTTCCCACGGAACTATTCGACGACCTCGGCTCGCACATCGCCGAAGTGGGCGCCGAGTTCGGCGCCACGACCGGGCGCCCGCGCAGGGTCGGGTGGTTCGACGCGGTCGCGCTGCGGCGTTCGATCGTCAACAGCAGCGTATCCGGTCTTTGCGTCACCAAGCTGGACGTGCTCGACGAACTCGAGACGATCCAGATCTGCGTCGGCTATACGATCGGCGGTGAAGCCATCGCCGGGCTGCCGGTGCTCGTCGACCGCTTCGCGGACTGTCAGCCCGTTTACGAAGAGTTGCCCGGCTGGCGTGCTTCTACGGTGGGGATCACCCGATACGAAGACCTGCCGGCCAATGCGCGTGATTACCTGCAGCGCATCGAGGAACTGGCCGGGATACCGGTCGACATCATTTCCACCGGGCCGGATCGCGAACAGACGATCGTCAAGCGGCATCCGTTCGAGTGAATCGGACTGGGGTACTGAGTTTCCGGGCCGGCCCGGGCGCACTGCAGGCGATACAGAAGCACGGCTTCTCACCCGAGATGGTGGGGACTATGGCCGGCGCGTCCGGCGGAGCGAAGTGGCTCGTCCTGAGCAAGCTCGACCGCGTCGTTGCGGACACGGTCATACCGCGATTGCGCGGGCCGGTACACCTAATCGGCTCGTCGATCGGCGCCTGGCGTTTCGCCTGCTATGCGCAGGCGAAGCCGCTCGACGCGATTGCCCGCTTCGAAGACGCCTACCTGAGCCAGAGCTATTCCGACGACCCGGATCGAGACGAAATCACCGCTAAGAGCCGCGAGATCCTCGATCACGTGCTGGGTGATTCCGGCATCGCCGAGATCCTGTCACATCCCGTGTTCCGCACCAATGTCATGACCGTTCGCAGCCGGCACGTCACGGCGAGCGAGCAGCCTGCCGTCCTGGTGCCGGGTCTGCTCGCGGCGGCGGCGCTCAATGCGGTCAGCCGCCGCTCGCTGGGCGCGTTTTTCGACAGGGTACTGTTTTATGATCCGAGGGACCTGCCGCCGTTTTTCGATGCGCGTGGGTTTCCCATGAACCAGGTGGAACTGACCGAGGCCAACCTCGCTGACGCGATCGTCGCCACCGGGTCGATACCCATGGTGCTCTCCGGCGTGCGCGACATTGCCGGCGCGCCACGCGGTATCTACAGGGACGGCGGCGTCATCGACTATCACCTCGACCTGCCGCTGAGCGCGCCGGACCGGCTGACGCTGTATCTGCATTTCATCGATCGCATCGTGCCCGGCTGGTTCGACAAGAAGCTCTCGTGGCGCAGACCGGCAGCCTCGAACGTCGACCGGACGATTCTCGTCAGTCCTGCCAGGGAGTTCGTGTCCCGCTTGCCGTACGGTAAGATCCCGGACCGGCGCGATTTCGTCAACTTCGATCGCGAAGAGCGGGTCCGCGCCTGGCGCACCGTGGTGGACATGTGCGACGAACTCGCCGACGAGTTTCACGAGGTGCTGGAGAAAGATCTGCTGGCGGCACGGCTCGAGCCGCTGTGATAGTCTTTGCCGCAAAATAAGAACGACAAAGGAGAGTCGTATTGACTGACTCGACCATTGCGGCACATGCCGACAAGCCGTATCCCGAACTTACCTGGATTGCCGTTGGCGTCGGCTGGTTCCTCGGCGTCATCATCGCCGTGTCGATCGGCTACGCCGCGCTGATCCTCGGTTTCTCGATAGAAGGGTCGGAACTTGCCGCCATCCTCGGTTTCGGTATTCTGCGCGGCATCCTGCGTCGGCGCAGCATCATCGAAAACAATATCGTGCAGACGGTGGCCAGCGGTGTGAACGGCGCTTCGTCGGGCATGATGTTCTCGGTCCCGGCGATATTCCTGCTCGGCTACGGCGATCGCTTCGATCCGATCATCCTGACGTTCGGCTGCATCGCCGGCGCGTTTCTCGGCATCGCGTTCATCATTCCGCTCAGGAAACACATGATCGATTACGAGCGGCTGACCTATCCGGGCGGCGTCGCGGTGGCGACGATCCTGAAGTCGCCGGGCGCCGGCGTGCGCAAGGCGATCATACTTGTCGGTGCGGCGCTGGCCAGCGCCACCGTGCATGTCATCACGCTGAAGACCGGGGTATCGAACTGGAACCTCGGCGCGCTGATCGGCCTGCCGGAGTACATGAACGGCATCTGGTACCTGTCGCTCATGACGATCGGCGTCGGTTTCATCGCGGGCCGCGGTGGCATCGCGTTCATCATCGGCGGCTTCGTAGCCTACTGGTTCGTCTCGCCGCTGTTGTCCGTGACAGGGGCGTTCCCTGCTAACGAAGCAGGGCAGATCATAAACACGCCGGGCGATCTGCGTCTGTTGCTCTATCGGCCACTCGGCATCGGCATGTTGATCGGCGGTGCGATCATGGGCGTGATCCTCGCGGCGCCGCTGATCCTCAGCGCAATCAAATCGATGCAGAAGGCTGCCTCGGTCGAAACGAGCGTTGCGGCCGAGGAGATGCCCATCAAGCTGCTTTACGGGGCGGTCATCGGTGCAGCGGTGTTGCTGGCCTTTATGGCCATAACGGCCGTGGAATCGATGACACTGATGGGTGGTATTGCGATGGCGCTGCTCGGCACGCTGTGGATCTGGATGGCCGGCATCATCCTGTCCGAGGCGATCGGGCGCACGAACTGGTCGCCGTTGTCCGGCATGACGCTGGTCGGCATCACGCTGCTGATTGTCGTGACGCAGGCATTCGGCATGGAACGCAGCGATTCGATCATCGCCGCGATCATGGTCGGCGCCGCCATGTGCGTCGCCATGTCGCAGGCGACCGACCTGATGCTGGATCTGAAGACGGGCTACCTCGTCGGCGCAACACCGAGAATGCAGCAGATCGGGCAGTTTGCGGGCGCGTGGCTTGGGCCAATCGTCGTGATCTTCGTGATCTTCGCGCTGAATGAAGCGTACACGTTGGGTAGCGAGCGGCTGCCGGCACCGCAGGCGCAGGCGCTTGCCAGCACGATCGACGGCATCATGGGCGGCGACGTGCCGGCACAGAAGTACATGGCCGGCGCGATCCTCGGTGGCATCCTGTCGACGGTGATGGGCGGTCTCGGCATCACGGTCGGCCTCGGTTTCTACCTGCCGTTCAACATCGTTCTTACCTATTCGCTGGGTACCCTGGGCCGGGAAATTGCGGAGCGCGGCATGGGGAAGACCTGGGCGGAGCAGGTTGGCATACCGATTGCGGCAGGATTCATTGTTGGAGAGGCGCTCGTTGGCGTTGGCGATGCGATACGTCACGTGCTGATGGCGACCTAGTAGGGGATACCGATGAAGGGACTGGGTTACTTGCTTCTGAGCGCCGGCTTCGTCGTGGCGGCCTACGCAACGGCACTCGATGTCGAGCACGTCAACTGGGCCCTGTTCGGCGCTGCCGTGTTAGCGGCAGTTGCCGGGGTCGTCGCTTTGAAGCGCTATGCCAGGTCGATTGCGCAGTCGGAGGAAGTTCTCGAGAACAATCGCGCCGAGCTTCGCGAGTCCATCGACAACGTCGTGAAAGACCTGCGAGAGATTGTAAGCAGTGGCAGCTTGCGTGGCGCTGCGCTCCGGGAACGCATCGATGAAAAGCTGCGCCCGGACCTCGTGCGTTTCGCCGACGCGCGCGAGAGCATGGTGCATCTGTTCGGCCTGCAGACCTATGCCGACATCATGAGCCACTTTGCGGCCGGTGAGCGCTACGTCAATCGTGTCTGGTCGTCATCCGCCGACGGGTACGATGTCGAGGCCGCGCGGTACTTGGGCAAGGCTGAGGAGCAATTTGCTGACGCGCAGAGGCAGTTGAATGCGGCAGCGCGGAAATAAGTCGCAGCTGTTACCCGGATCTGCGGTGCGCGATCGGCGAGCGCTTGCAGGTCTTCGTCAGGTGTCGCTGCAAGGTCTGCACGTCTTCGGCCATGAGGTAATCCGCCTCGCTCCGCCAGCCGCGCAGTATCGGTAGAGTCCGCTCGTTGACCACGAGATGGCCATCCCCGGCGTGGCTATCGGCTTGCCAACCGGGCACGGCGATGACGGAGCGCACGCGGACGGAGTTCTTGAGCAACTCGCGGAACTCCTGCTCGAGGCGCGTGGCCCTCGATGCGATGTTCGCGATGGGGATCGTGATGCCGCCAGGTTTGAAGTGAAGTTCGCCGTCGACAAGCTGTACGCTCTCCCGGCGTATCGCGCGATGCGCAACGACATTAACCGCGTAGATTCCGCCCGGTCCGACGATAACGTGATCGACCACTCCAGCGGGTGTCGCAATGTCGTGAAAGATCCGGCCATGACCAACGGCGATCCGTTGCAATGAGTGACCTACGGCGATAGTCGCATCGCGAATGAAGCGCACCCTGCGACACTCACGGATTGTGCGAACGAGCCGATAAAGGGTGAAGCCGGCGGCCGCGAAGAGTGTCGATAGCAACAGATATAG
>JABAHS010126478.1_pt2 | contig 10243 bp, 6 predicted proteins | sample 7062111 | NCBI WGS metagenome assembly JABAHS01 (sample SAMN14534600, study PRJNA622989) | marine sediment metagenome | biome: marine biome [ENVO:00000428]; feature: marine pelagic biome [ENVO:01000023]; material: deep marine sediment [ENVO:00002113]; isolation source: pool of 4 deep marine... | reverse complement strand
CTACTGTCTCCCAGTGGGTAACACTGCCTCATACTATGGCTTACTACGGAGCAAACGGGGGTGGTGTGGATGGAAATGACGTTCGAGACAAGGAAATGATTGAGGACGCAATTGCCGCACTTGAAGATGACGGCTTTGACTTCGCACCATTCGACGTGGACGGAGACGAGTGGATAGATTCATTCTCCGTCATACACCAGGGCCGGGGCGAAGAAGCTGGCGGCAGCCCGGATACCATCTGGTCGCACGCCGGGGCAATTAATCCCGTAAAAGTGGATGGAATCTGGATTGGTCGATATCATACGGAACCGGAAATCCATGGCAGTGAACTCACTACGATAGGCGTTATCTGTCATGAGTTCGGTCACATCCTGGGACTGCCGGACCTTTACGACACCGACCAATCCTCATCAGGTATCGGCAAGTGGGCAATAATGTCCACCGGATGTTGGAACAATAGCGGCAGAAGACCGGCGCATTTTTGCTCATGGTCCAAAATTAAACTCGGCTGGATATCTCCCACAGTCTTATACAGCTCTCGAGACACAATTAATATCAACAAACTATCCGCCAATCCTCAGGCATATAAGATAAACAGCGGTATGGCAAGCAATGAATATTTACTCTTGGAAAATCGCCAGAGGACCGGAAACACCTTTGACGACAGCCTGCCCTATGCCGGCCTGTTAGTTTATCATATAGATGATAACAGGGCCAACAACAATGACGAAACACATTACATGGTGGGACTGCTCCAGGCAGATGGCCGTTGGGACCTTGAGAATAATACAAACCGTGGTGATTCAGGAGATCCCTTCCCGGGCTCAACCAACAACCGTCAACTGGGGCCGAACACAATTCCAAATACAAACAGCTACTATAATGGCCGGACCGATATAGGAATCGGAAATATAAGTTTGCCGGCGGATACGATGAGTTTCAGTCTCAGCCTCAGTAACGGTTACGTCATCTACGTCGATGCCAATGCCACAGAAGGTGAAAAAAACGGCGCCAGTTGGAAAGACGCCTTTCTGTACCTGCAGGATGCTTTGGAATTTGCAAGCGCTTTAAATGACGATATATGCGAGATTCGAGTAGCCGGCGGTATATACACACCGGATAAAAACTCGGCACAACACTATGGAAGTAGTGACCGCCAGGCCACGTTCCGGCTCATAAACGCTATTGTTATTAAAGGCGGATATGCAGGTCTGGCCGCTCCAAATCCTGCAGAAAGAGATCCAAACAAATATCAGACAATTCTAAGTGGCGACTTGGCCGGTAACGATATAGCCGTAAGCGATGTCACGGAACTGTTAGACGAGCCAACACGCGCCGAGAACAGCATCCATGTCATAACCGGCAGCAATACCAATGAAACCGCAGTACTGGAAGGATTAACTATCACCGGAGGCAGGGCAGATGATTCATACCCACACAACTCAGGATCTGCAATGTACAATAACTCCGGCAGCCCAAAACTGATTAACTGCACGTTCATACACAACTCAGCCCCTCAGGGAAACTGCATGTTCAACTTATCCGACAGCAATCCCACGCTAATCAATTGCACATTCACAAGAAACTATGGCGGAGGAATATGCAACTCCGACCGTAGCAGTCCGACGCTGGCCAACTGTCGCTTCATCGAAGAATATAATGGAGGATTGCGCAACTATGACAACAGCAATCCAACACTAACAGACTGCAAATTAACTGACAACTCAGCGGATACTTTTGGCGGTGGAATGTATAACCTGGACAGCAATCCAAAGCTTATAAACTGCAAATTCATTAACAATGGGGCCAACGGCGGCGGCGCCATTTTCAACTCCGGCAACAGCAACGTCAAACTCAATAACTGCATTTTCGTCGGAAACGCAGCCCTTAACTCCGGCGGCGCGATTTGGAACATCATGCAAGCCAACGCTACGTTGACCAATTGCGTTTTCAATAGAAACTCTGCCGGCTCAAATGGCGGAGGCTTATACAATGCTTCACCCGGCGTTGTGACTCTCTCAAATTGTATTCTATGGGATAATATAAACGGCCAGATTGAAGGTACTGCTTACGTCTCGTACAGCGCTGTGCAGGGTGGCTGGACGGGGCTGGGAAATATTAACGCTGACCCTTTCTTTGCTGATGCAAACAATGGTGACTACCATTTGAAATCGCAGGTCGGAAGATGGGATGCCGGCAGTCAAAGCTGGGTCAGGGATAATGTAACAAGCCCGTGCATCGATGCGGGAAATCCCGGCTGCCCGATAGGCAATGAGCCTGCCCCAGCAGGAAGTCGAAAAAATATGGGGGCATATGGAGGAACGGCACAGGCCAGTAAGTCACCGGAAAACTGGCGAAGTCTCGCTGACCTGACAAATGACTGGATAGTCGACTCTAATGACCTCAAAGCTTTCGTAGGCTTCTGGCTCAGAAAGGGTCAGTGTATTCCCGGCGACCTTAACCGCGACCGGTCGGTCGATTTCAAAGACTCCACAATCTTTAGCACCGAGTGGATGGAGAAAAGACCTGGACCCACAATATATTATCATATAGCCCCCTGTATCCCTCCCTCATCTACCACACAGCCCAGGTTCTCCGTTACTGTCGACACACCCTACATCCTTTTTTATGACCTAATGCAAGCCAACTGCTGCCCCGATGAAATAGAATTACAAATGACCGTGGATAATCACGTAATCACTATATACGAAACCGAACACACCTCAACGCCATGCCCCTGTATATGCGATTACCCAATCACAGCTACACTTGGCCCCTTCCAGCCGGGAACCTATACTTTCTATGTATATCAGGATGGAAACTTCATAGGAATGACTTCCGCCTATATAAGCACCGCAGAATAAAAACAACCTCCGCATCATTCTAAACGCAGCGAAGAATCTCGAAAAAATTATCATTAATCAATAATCCTTAATCATATAAAAAACGCCGGCCGTCCCGGCCTCGTTTACAATAATCACTTATCACTTATCCTTAATCATTTATAGGGCCTCCGGTAGAAATGCTGTATTAACCACCATTGCACACCCCCGGTCATCTCTGAAAGCGTGCTGTTTGTCAAGTATTTGTTTTTTGCAATATCCTACATCTTTTTCACTCCCGGCTTATTTGAACAACCCAAATTTGGTCTCGCCAAAAATATATCGCGCTCGGTTTTGTCGCAGTCATCTCTTCGCCGTCAAAGCGGCATGAATATCTTCCGGGGGCGAAGTCGAGGGATCTGGCCCCGGACTGAATAATCCCCCAGCATTTAACGCATACACGCCCCGGCTTTCTAAATTCTCAATTCTCCCTCCGCATTTCTACCTTCGGTTCGCATTTTCTCTATTCACTCCGGCCTACCGGCCTACGTGTACTTGTAAGATGCGAATCGCGGCCTACGGTAGAAATGCGGCACTTTTTTCACTTTTCCCTTTTCACTTCTCACTTTTTTTGATAATCTGCCCCCTGAATGCTTGATCTACAACTGCGGATTATCTGAAAAAACGCCGTATAAATCTGTCAACTGGCGACTGGTAACTGTTTTTTTACTATCAACATTAATCGCCTTAGAAGCGTCTATAAAGTGATAAGAAAAAAAAGTAGGGTGCGATACTTCGCACCTCTATGGCTTATTGTTAAGAATATAGGAAGAAACATGGTTATGAGGAAAGGTAAATCAATTATGGGTAATTCAATTTTACCGATACTCCCTGCGATACATGCAACAATATTAAGCATCATTTTTGCTGTGTTGATTGTGTTCTTCTTCTATTCATATCAGACTGTAAGCAATCTTAAAGATCAATTGAATGATTTGAGAACAGAAGTAGCTCAATCAATGAGAGGGCAGATTTGCTCACCACTAAAATTTGAATTAGAAGAATACTTCAAGGATGATACATTAAATCATTTAAATATTATGAAGAAATTAGGGGAAATCTCTTCTGTTATGGGTAGCATAGAAATCACAAAAACGGCCCCTCCTCATCCTCGTATGGACGAAGACTATATAGAAAAATCTATAATTGAATCTTCAGAACAATTGCTAGGTTTAATAACTGTCTTTACTTACATATACCCCTATTGTGAACGACCTAAAAATGAAAAGGGTGTCCCCACAGGGATATCTAACATCATGAGAAAAGAATACACACCAGAATGGAAAAACGACCTCGTACGTTTAAATTCATATCTATCTTGGTTTTGGCGAACAAGGGGTGAAGGAATTACTAAACTTATATCAGAGTATGACAAAATCTTTGCCAAAAAGCATACAACGCAAACATTTAGATTAAATTTCTCAAGATCTGTAGAAGATTTCTTCTCTCAAGTTCAATTTATTGAAACCAAGATTATCCCAGAACTAAGTGAGAAATCATATAAATTGAATTTTTATGAAAAGAGGTTCAGAATAAAAACTCATCTTGTCTCTGCTTTCATTCTAGCAATAACAATGCTAATAGTGGGTGTATTTTTGCCATTGTTTATCCATTTATATATCCAACATCCTCAGATCAAACAAATCGAACTTGTCTTTTTAATAATAACTGTTCTTCCTTATTTGTGCATCCTTTTGTATTATCTAAAGAAGACTCTTGAGCTGAAGTTAATATAATATTCAGTCTGGTTATGTGCAACCTTGTTTGAACACGCGGAATCATTCAAAGAAAGATATTGAGCAAAAAAACAAGAAGCAACGGGAACATGTTATACAGGCTGTATAATCATTGTTAAGGGCATAATGGCGAAGAAAAATATACGCAAAGAAAGGATTGTAAGTTTTATCTAGCCAGAGAGAAATATCAATTATTATGACTTATTGAAATGAGAAATCCTGAATCAGACATATATGACAACCAAGCATCATACTACATAAATAAACTCTATGATTTTATAGGGCCTCTTGCTGTTGAAAAGGAAATCAAAAAGCATAAACGAGTTCTTGATTTATCTGGTCCCATAGTAAGCGAAACCATATTAAGAAAAAGACATCCTTGGTGGGAAGCTTTTAGCACAGTTCTTGATATGAGAAAAAGGGGAATGTCAATTAAAAGACATTTGACTCCTGAAATCAAAATGTTAGCTGGAGATGCTCTAAAAATCATAAAACTTAAAAAGTTTATGCCGGATTCTGTGCAAAGAAAATATAAAAGAGATTTAATTACCAAGGAAAGAGCTTTTGATTACTTGTTCGAGATACAAATTGCATGGCATTATTACCTTAAAAACCATGAACTACAATGGTATGAAGATGATGGAGAAAAACATCCTGAGTTTTTAGTTAAAACTCCTAATTTTGATTTTAATGTTGAATGCAAAAGAATCAGCGTTGACATTGCAAGAAAAATAAAACGTAAAGATTTTAGTCGGTTTGCAGAGGCATTATTTTCTGAGATTGAAAAAAAAACTTATTCGGGCAACATAGATATAATTCTTAATGATAGACTAGAAAGTAATCAAATCGATCGTCTAGTTGTGGATACCTTAAAATTTGTGGATTCCGGAAAAACTAATGAAATATCTAAAACGCAACTGGGGGATTTTGATTTAAACTTGTACAGGAAAAACGGAGAAGGAATCAATCTTGTAGAATTGGAGAAACGGCTACAGGATGTGAGAAATTCTAGCGGAACACATGCAGCTTTTTTTGCACCGAAAAAGAGCGGGGATAATATCATAGATCCCATTTTTGTAAGTCTCAAGTCCAGGAAACCCGATAAGGTTTTGGATGGTATTTACGACAAAATTTACGAGGCGGCATTGAATCAATTAATTGATTCAATGCCAGGTATAATCGTTGCTTTTCTTGAAGACGTATATGATTTACGAGAGCTTGGAAGTGGCACAGGGCTTCAGATTATGACAAATGAGTTGCTAAGTAAAAAGAAATTTTCTCATATTGCTGGTATAAGTTATTGTTCTGAAACTCAAATTCATAGTCACAGTATGAGCGAAATATATAATAGTCAAAATCTATTCTTCAGAAATCCACATTGTAAATTTGAGAACGCTAAGACCTATCAGTTCATAGATCAACAATGATATCTATGAGACAAATATTCTACTCATAAACCACCCGGTAATTGCCGTGTATGGTGTGCAAAAATTGTTTTTGCGCAAGTAGAGTCCTTACTATTTACATTCTTATAAAGCATTTTTTTGACAATTTTTTTGCTTGCCCCGTGAGATAGTGAAACGCCTGCCCCGTGGGTTAGCAAAGCGTCATCCCACTGGGGTTATCTCATTGGGGTCATCTTCTGTGCATTTTCTGCCTAAAAAAACACCGTTTTCGCTCGTTTATCTAATATCGAGTATCCAATATCGAGCATCGAGAACCATGTTAAAATAGGTAAGAATTTCGCCAAATTTCAATCAAAAGCGCACATACCTAACGGCCAAAACGGGAAAAAATAAAAAAATTATTACTCACTTTCCATAAACAACTTACAGCAATCAGGCGGCGAGAAAACAGCCCGATATTCGTATCAAATGCGCAAATTTGTGCATTTATAGAGGGACATGTTTTTTCGCCCTCCGGCCGAAATACCGGCCAAAAACATATACGTTTGGTTTGTGCCGTAAGGCATCCTGTGGAGAACATTTGGTTTTTTAAAACTTGAAATTCGGATTTCAGTAAGCCATATAACTCATTTATCAACAATAACTTAGAAAGGGGATATCGCAATGTCTACAGAAGCTCAAAAACGAGCCAACCGCCGTAACGCAAAAAAATCAACCGGCCCGCGAACACGCGAAGGCAAGGCCACAGCCTCAAAAAACTCCATAAAACACGGCCTTTTGGCACATCAGACCATAATCAGTTCAGAAAACCATGCCGATTTCTGTAAAGAACGAGAACGCATACTAAGCGATCTGGTCCCCGAAAGCCCTATGGAATCTATGTTGGCAGAACGCGTTGTCATTCTTTCATGGCGGCTAAAAAGGATCGACCACATCCAGAACCAGACAATTGATGCCCTGAACAAACGTAATACATCAGGAACACTAAACAAACTCACAAAATCGCTGTTATTCAAAGGTCAACAACTGCCGCAGGCCGATTCCTCCGATCCCGCTCAGGATTTGGCCCTTGGTATCATGGCAATAAAGGATTTCTCAAATGCAAGGGTGCTCGACCGACTCTTGATGTATGAACGCCGAATTGAGAACAGCCTGTACAAAACATACCTCGAATTTCAAAGACTGCAACTTATGAGAAAGCTTCAAAATCCGGATGGCCCCGACCAGCAAACACAATATCAATCGCTACTCGGTGGCAAGGTATGACCTGTCTTTTCACATTTTCCACTTTAATCTTTAAATTTCTTGTGCTCCTGTGCTCTTATGCACTTTTCCCTTGCATCTTGCGCTTTGGATCTGTGGACTGCCTTCTGTCGTCTGTCATCTGTCGTCTGTCTTCTGTCAACCGGCAGCGTAATCCGCGATTAATAAACGACTTACGAAGTACGAAAGAGTTCGTACGAAAAAAATAACCTTTTTATGCAAAACGAACCCAATTTCAGAAAAAGTCAAGTCAACGTAAGTGACTTATTAACAAGGGAATACGTTCAAATGGACACTTGGTCAATTAGGAAAAACGAACCCAAAACGAACCCAATCGAACCCAAAACGAACCCAACTTGTAGTGAGCCTGTCGAATCTATTTTAGCCAATAAAACACCGGTACGAACCCAATTCAAACCCAAACAAACCCAATTTCAGAGGCAATTTCAGAGGAAAAACATGCTGAATTTGACGTTTAACACCCGGCCAAATCCTTTCGGCTGCTACGCAAACCGGCGTCTGTTCCCCGCCGATCATGCACTTAATCTGCCCTGTCTAACAGCCTTGATTCGTGCAAAAGCCCCCATTTACGGTAAAAAAAAGCTGCTAAGAAAAATACCAGATAAAGCCGGGGCCGCTCTTTGTCGATTTGTATATATAAGAAAATCCTTGTACTTACGTAACAAACAAGGCATAATATCAGCCGATTTTCGATTGAAAATCGAAAATAAATACGGGTAAATGACCGAAGGAGGTTCAGAAATGAACGATAGTCAGGCCACTGAAAGTAGTATCGTTGATACTACGGATTGTCTCGAAGCCATTGGGGTATTCAGAACAATGAAAAATGCATTTTTTGTAATTGCTCTCGTGTCCCTTTTGATACTGCAGACATCCTTTTTGTTGGTAAAATTCGACGTAATTGATGCCGGCGACACTCAGGCCGCCGGTGGACAGGGAGAAATTAAAAAGGCTGCCGAGAAAATCATCGTTGACCCTAACAAGCCGCTCGTGACAACAGAAAAAGCAAAAACTTCGATCTTTGCGATAACATTTAAAAAGTTGGCCGGGATGATTCAATTCTTCAACTTTCTCCTTATTCTGTCGGCCGTTCTTTACTGTCTGACGATGCTCTTTATCTTAAAGGTATCGCTACTGGGCCGACTCGGAGGAATAAACCATATATGCAGGGCCTTTTTCCTGGCTCTTGTCTTTGCCTTTTTCACGATGCCGTGGCAGCAGTTATTTCCCGGAGTATTCCGCGGAGCAATGTTCACCCCCGCCGAATTACAAAGAGCTTGTGCCAAAGCCGCCGAATACCCCAATATATTCGCCACAATCTGGCACTACTTAAAGTTCACCGGCTACTGGTTGCTGGTATTACTGCTCCTTATCTTTGCGNNGCAACCCTTCGTCGCCTGGAGGTAATATAAAAAAAACAGCCAAAAAGGTGGGCTCTGATTTGCCTTGATGCGCGACTTAGTGTGAATGGGCGTAATCAGTTAATACACGCAGGTTTTCGGCAGGCGTATTACGAGTCACCTCGCAACCGGCGCCAACAATAAAATTGCCCCCCGCCTCTTTATGGCACTGCTCTATCGCCTGATGTATGTGCTCCGGAGTACTATCCTGAAGAACCGATACGGGATCGATATTGCCGCAGATAATTTGACTCTGCCCCGTTTTTGAACGAGCCTCCGAAACGGGAACAAGATAATCCAGATCAACAATTTCACAACCCAGACGCCCGATACCTTCCAGAATGTCCCGGGTGTTGCCGCAAATATGCAGTCGAACCGCCGCCCCCAGTTCGTGGATGCCGTCTATCAGCTTCTTTTCACAGGGCCATACAAATTCCTCATATACTTTGGGGCCGACAAGAGAAGCCGCGGCATCTCCCATTCCCATCACATCAACACCGGCCTCAATCTGGAATTTCGCAAAATTCAGCTCCATTTCATTTACAAATTCGAACAGGTCACGAACAAAGCCTGGATCATCGTAGAAATCCATCATCAGAGCATTTATTCCTCGCAGGTCGGCACCTTCGGCACAAGGACCTTCAATCCAGCCTTCGATGATTTTATCGCTGCCAATTTTTTCCTTAAAAAGCGCAACACCTTCGACCCTGTCCTGCATTCGGCCGCCGCCAAGGACATCGGGCATTTTCAGAGATGCAAGTTTTGTTTTATCAGCCAGCAGATTATTTTGATTATCGATAGCCGGCGGCGAATCCTCCGAATATAGGATTGATGCCCCGCAGTCCGCCGACTCACGGGCAGGGTCGGATATCACGGAAACATGGTCGAAATCGAAATCCTCGGCAATTTTTAACTGGCCCTCGACCAATACCCTGTGATCTGTCGCGTACTCCTTATATTTTTTGTCGATACCGTCAGAGGCTAATTGCATAGTAATAGGCATAAGAGGCAAACGGTCTACCTGCCCGCCTTTGAACAGACTAAAGATGCGTTCCCGGCTATTCATGTTTTTCCTCATTCATTGTTTTCAGACTTTGCGTTACAATCGTACAATACTTAGCCTTTGTTTACCAGGTCTTTCTGTTCGCCGCCGCCGCGGTCATTTTTTGCCTCCAAGAATTGGGTTTGTTCCTGCTTCGCCAGAGACTACGACAGGATAAATTGGATTTGAATTGGATTCGTTCTGGTGTTTTATTGGCTAAAATTGGGTTCGTTTTGGCTTTGTTTGGGTTTGTTTGGCTTTGTTTTTTCCTAATTGACCAAGTGTCCAATTGGTCATAATTGCTTGTTAATACTTTGTTTACGTTCGATTTGACTTTTTGGAATTTGGCTTTGTTTTGCATAAAAAGTTTGATTTGTAGTGCGCTCATGACATGTGTAAAGGTATCTCTACAGTTGTAGAGACGTAAGTCGTTTATTAATCGCGGATTACGCTGATTCACACCGATTTTGCCAGCTTTGTGTACTTGGCAAAA
>JABAHS010128105.1_pt2 | contig 10249 bp, 10 predicted proteins | sample 7062111 | NCBI WGS metagenome assembly JABAHS01 (sample SAMN14534600, study PRJNA622989) | marine sediment metagenome | biome: marine biome [ENVO:00000428]; feature: marine pelagic biome [ENVO:01000023]; material: deep marine sediment [ENVO:00002113]; isolation source: pool of 4 deep marine... | reverse complement strand
GTTTTGAATCCCGCGACAAGACCTGCGTTCGTACAGTCCGTGCAAGAGCACAGACCCGCCGCCTGGGGGTCCTTCTATTACGACCTTGGGATAGGCGCCTTTTTCATGCCCGTCGGTTTGTTCTTTGCGGTGCGAAATCCCACGAATCGCAATATCTTCTTAGTTATTTTCGGCTTAACCTCCATTTATTTCGCTGGCTCCATGATCCGGTTAACTCTGCTCTTAGCTCCAGCCGTCTCTCTCCTCTGGGCATTAGCCTTGGTTCAGCTGTTAAGACCCTTTGTCACCATCATGAAGGAGGTTCCAGCTGTTTCTAGGCGGAAGACGCGTTTTGCGGCTCACGTGGGGAAAGAATTCAGCGGAGCCCTCCTGATCGTCATGTTTCTCCTGCTTATGTTCACCTTCGTTTTACCTAGCCCAAGAGTTTTCAGCCATGCGGATACACCTACAACTCTCGCCGCTGCCAGTGTACCCTTAAAGCCGGACGAAACGGTCAGCGATTGGATAGGCACTTTAGCTTGGATGCGGGAAAAACTGCCGCCAGACGCTGTGGTGGCGAGTTGGTGGGACTATGGCTATTGGATCACTGTAGGGGGGAACAAGACGAGCCTCGCCGACAACGGTACGATCAACTCGACCCAAATAGCGGAAATAGGATATATGTTCATGTCGAACGAAACCGAGGCAATCAAGGTTTTGGAAAGGTTTAATCGGAATGCTAAGCGTCTAGGTTTCAACCGCAACGTAAGTCACGTCCTCGTCTTCACAACCTTCGACACGAATGGGCAGGATGTAGGGTTTGGTGACGAGGGCAAGTGGAGATGGATGGCGAGAATCGCAGCATCCAGACAATACCCATTCGTAAATGAGACAGATTACGGAGAATACGACCAGCAGGGGAGGTGGACATGGAGTCCAAAGGGCATAAACAGCATCTTATACAAATTGATGACGTACGGAAAAGAAACAAAGCTAGGAAGTCCACCAAGCGTTGTACTCGAACACTTTGAGTTGGTATACTTTTCTAAGGGAGCGCCTGTCCAGGGGCAAGTCTATGCACTGGTGTGCGTTTACGAGGTCAAATATGGCTAGTCTACAACAGAAGGATGTCATGCCGAGTTTATGTAATTAGCATAAAAGGGGGCAAGTACGTTTTATGGGTCATCGAATAACTAGTAAACCAGTAGAGACCCCTCTGCTTAAATTTTATTAGTGCGCCGCATATTCTCAACTGGTCATCAAGAGGAGAAACATCAATTGTCGAAAACTCTAAGTTCAGGGGTGCGGGTTGCACGGGGCGCCACCTACATGTTTGTCGAGGGGATGATATCCACTGTCATCAGTGTAGTATATCTGCTCTTTCTAGTCAGGATTCCTCAAACTCGGATCCCCCCTCCGCCGAGTCCTGAGATGGGCATCTACTTTGTCTTGGTCTTCATCTTAGGTTTGGTGCAAATCGTCGGAACATTCGCCTTACAGTCAGCTTCAACAAAATACATCGCTCAATACCTTGCAGAAGGAAGACCGGAAAAAGCTAGATCTGTGGTTAGCCGCGTTTTACAGATAACATTGCTGTTTTCACTTATCTTAGGCGCCTCACTCTTCGTCTCCGCAGAGTCTATATCCACAATTTTATCTGGCACATCCGAATGGACTTCGCTGTTCCAGATTCTAGCGTTTGCATCCTTCTTCGCAATCTTTAACCTTCAGATGTTAGGGTTTTTACGAGGCTTGCAGAAATTTCGGGAATATGCGGCTGTAAGATTCACTCAATCTTTCATACGACACGCCGTAGGCATAGCTCTTCTTTACCTAGGCTGGGGGCTCTTCGGGGTGGTCTATGGATGGCTTGTCGGTTTCGTCTTCACCGTTTTCGCGGGCATGATCTTAACGCACCGATTGCTCGGCACCTTTGAAAAGCCTCACCCGGTAAAGCCTCTAATCAACTTTTCCTATCCTCTTTACATTTCAAGAGTCCTATGGTTCATTTCAGGATGGGTGGACCAGCTGTTTATACTACCTTATATGGGTGAAGCTTTTCTCGGTCTTTACGGCTGGGCTGTTCAAGCCGCCTCGGTCCCAACTTTGATTTCATCTGCCATCGTTACTGCCCTCTTTCCACAGCTCTCAGAGTTATATGCAAAACGAGGTGCGGATAGCCTGAGAGGTGCTTTTCACGTTTCAGCACGATATGCAGTTTTAGTCGGCTTTCCAATGTTCGTTGGACTCGCGGCCTTGTCGTATCCAGTGATGACTGTTTTTGCCGGAACAGAGTACGCTGAAGCTGCGTTGCCCTTAGCCATTATTTGTTTGGCTTCACTTCCCAGAACACTTGGGATTACGATTAGTCCGACGTTACTGACTCTTGAACACACTAAGACAGCCTCATTGGTCAACTTGATGACCATATTCTCCAGCACAATCGCAAGCTACATTACCTTGGCCCACCTGAGCATGGGCATAATCGGCCCGGCTTGGGCAAGATTCCTAGCGGCGTTCGTAGGGTTAGGACTTGGAGCATACGCTTTGAAAAGAGTTCTCAAAATCACTTTCAACAGAGAAGCTTTGTGGAAGGCCTCATTAGCCTCTCTTTTCATGGCAACAGCAGTCACACTTTCTCGTACGCTGGAAGGCTTCGTTTCCCAGCTGTACCTACTTCCATTTTATGTGATCCTCGGCATAGCGGTTTACTTCTTCTCTTTAGCCTTCCTGAAAGCCATCAAAAGGCATGATGTGGAATTGGTTCAGGAGTATCTTCCGAAGAGACTGAAGCGATTGGCTGTTTGGTTCGGCCGCATGGCTCTCGTCAAGTAAAACCTTCATTTCAGGTGCCTTAAGAATGGGAAGAAGCCTCAAGCCTCTTCTGGCAAACAAGCTTAAGCCTCACGAACTTGAGCTTCTGTACAAATCCTACGACATCATCGGTGACATCGCAGTCATTCGGGTTCCCGAAGGCCTTGAGCAACATAGCGAGGTCATAGCCGAGGCCGTCATGCAAACTCACAAACGTGTCAGAAGCGTGTGGCGTCAAGTCGGACCAGTTTCCGGTGATCTTCGGTTGCGTGAGCTTGAGTGGGTGGTGGGTGAAAGGAGGACTGAAACTGTCCATCGGGAGCACGGCTGCATCTTTAAAGTTGACCTTAGAAGATGCTATTTCTCACCTAGGCTTTCGTACGAGAGGATGCGAATCGCCAGACAAGTTCAACCCGGCGAAGTTATTGTTAACATGTTTGCTGGTGTGGGCTGCTACTCCATCATAATTGCCAAACACTCCGAAGCCAGCAAAATCTTTTCCATAGACATCAACCCGGTTGCGGTTCAGTACATGCAGGAAAACGTTGAACTCAACAAGGTTAAGGAGCGAGTCCTTCCACTAGAGGGAGACGCAAAAAGGATTGTGGAAGAGAGGTTGCGAAACGTCGCGAATCGGGTTCTTATGCCCCTGCCTGAAAAGGCATATGAATACCTTGACTTCGCCGTGTTGGCGCTCGGAGTAACTGGAGGATGGGTTCACTATTACGATTTTGAACATGCTGGAAAGGGTGAAAAACCCATAGAGAAAGTCGAGAGGAAAGTGGCTGAAAAGTTGGAAAACCTTGGTGTTAAATTTGAAACACCTTTTGCTCGAGTTGTGCGTCCTACCGGGCCTAACTGGTACCAAGTGGTTCTTGATGTGAAGATATTGCAAACTTAAAATAAGAGTGTTCGTTGCTTAGTGAAGCCAGAGGGTGTTAGATGAGTGAGAGAAAGTCGTGTCCCAATTTGGAGATTAACCTGAAGGATTGCAGATGCACCTACCTATCCTGTGAGAGGAGGGGCAGGTGTTGCGAGTGCATACGCTACCATAAGAGGAGAAACGAGCTTCCTGGCTGCCTGTTTCCACCTGAAATTGAAGAGACTTACGATAGATCAATTCAAAGGTTTGTGTCTGTCCATTCCTGTTGAGAGATGTTGAAGAACTGGATTTTTCCTTCAACCCTAATGATTTCTACCCTTTGAGAGTTCTGGCAAATCTTTATAACCTTTCCAATTTAACATTTATACCTGATGAGGAGGGACAAATCATCAAGAGAAAGCTGATGGACATTTTGGCTTGCCCAATTGACAAGTATTACCCTCTTGAGTTGCATGTGTTTGAGGAGAAAGACGAAATTGTAGAGGGCGTGATCATATGTCCCAAGTGTTTGCGCTGGTATCCAATTCGAGAAGAGATTCCCGAAATGCTACCAGACGAATTGAGAGAGGAAAAAGACGAGCTGCCCTTTCTACGGAAATGGAAGAAAAAAATCCCTCGAAAAATACTCTCAGAGGGCAAACCCTTTAACCTAAAGAGTGAGATTTAGACCAAAACTTTTACCTTCTAACTCACTTGTGTTGTGGTTTTTACACTCTCATTACTTTCTGTTGAATGGAATAGCGAGAATTGTTTCAGCCATAACAGGCATACGATGATTGGAACTCTGGCAACTTTAAGAATACTTATCTTGTTAAGTAATGGAAGTATAATTGGGGTAGGAACTCATGGTTGATCTGCTAGGTTGGCAGCTTATCTTTTTGATCGTGCAGGTTGTCGTGATAATTATAGCCAGCTTTATACTAGTAATAATTTTCAATCGACTGGTAAGGGTCGCTGAAGAGAGAATTAAGGTTAAGAAAGGACGCCTTATTCATATTCAGAGGTTTTTTCAGCTAATTGTCTATTCTGTGGCAGTTATTTTGATTTTATGGAGTTTTAACATTGATGTGACAGGGTTGCTTGCTGGTTTAGGTATTGGAGCCCTAATAATTGGTTTTGCGTTGAAGGACATAATTGAAAATTGGATTTCGGGGTTACTGATAATCTTGAGAAAGACATACAGAATCGGTGATGTGATAAGAATCGGGAACTTCACGGGTGTGGTTACGGACGTAAGCCTCAGAACAACCAAAATGAAGACATATGATAGAAACGAGATAACAATCCCAAATTCCGCACTGTTAAAAGAGAACATAATTAATCTAACTGGTGGGAAAAAGAGACTGTGGCATCTGTCACATCCTGTATTGACTACATCTTTGACATTGAAAAAGCTAAAAAAGCCATCGAGAGCGTTCTTAGAGGTCACCCAAACGTTGTGGTAGACGAAAAGAGAAGAAGAGAAATAAGATTTATTGTAAAGAGTAAAGAATGGACTACGGAGATAGAAGCCTTGTTCTGGATAAACGACCCTGAAAACGAGGAATCTATCAAGTCTAAAATCACAGAGTTGATAAAAAGAAAATTTGAAGAGGAAAAAATATTGCCACCAATCCCTGCATTTATGAGAAAAGATTTTCTAGGGAACAAGAACATTTTTGCGCACGGATGCGGTACCAGCCGTTGATAAGAGAAGTTGCCACATCTCTAAATTTGGTAGCTTATCTCACAAAGCGAGAAAAGAGTTACCAACAATCAAATTCTTTGCAGCAATGTTTTTTCTTTACCGCTCTTAACTATGGTTTTACCCTCTAGTTTCTGAATTGTTATAAAAAGTGATAAAACATAAATTAAACTTCTCTATGCAATTCTAAAAAGCAATATAAAGTTTCAAATGGGATAGTGAAGAATAGGAATGGTAAACGTCTTCAATAGATTAGAAGGAAAATGGTATGAGTCTCTTTAGTGACTTTTTTGATTCTATTTATGGGTGGGTTTCTTCTAACCTAGGTCGGGTCGTCTTTTTCGCTATAACAGTTGTCGTTGTTTATATTCTATACAAGGTTCTTACAAGGCAGATAACAAGGCTGAAAGAACAGCGAAAGCTTGAAGAAAACGTTGCCTTCACTTTGAAAAGAATTTTCCAATGGATGGCTGGTCTAGCGGTTTTGGCTGTTGTTGTTGCGCAGTTCGGTATTGAAATAGGGATCATCGCTGGTTTGTTAGCTCTTGCTGGAGGCACCATCATAGGTTTTGCTGCAACCAACACTATTGGCAATGCTATAGCAGGCATAATTGTAATGACCAGTAGACCATTCAAAATCGGAGATAGAATCTTCTTTAACGGTCAGTTCGCAGATGTGGTGTCCATAGATTTGATTTACACAAGGATGAGAACGCTGGATAATGTTCTCGTTTCGGTTCCAAATCAAGAATTGCTAAGATCAGAGATAGATAACTATGGAAGGAAGAGAATAGTGAGAAGAAGTTGTTCAATTACTGCTGGGTATGAGCTGAGTGCTGAGCAAGTTGAAGCGGCTCTTCTGGAAGCCGCAACTAAAGTAAAGGGAGTGTTAGGAGACCCCAAGCCTTATGTTTGGACTACCAACTTCCAAAATTTCGCGGTTGAATACACTCTCTATGTCTTCATCAGTGAAATAAAACGTCTTCCAGAGATCGACGCCAACCTCAAAAGAACTATCCTAGAAACATGCAATCGTCACAAAATAGATATCAGCACACCAACCCTAATCCGAACGACAGACTGAGAAACCTTCTATGTTTTGAAACCAACATGTAAATTCAGAGGGAAGAGAAGCTATAGGAGATCTATAAAGAGGAAGAATAGAGATAAGCAATGCAACAACACCGGAACCTTCACTTTATCTCTACAATAACAACAATACTCCAGAAAGTGCCAGCACAAATTGAAGGAGAAGTAGGAAACAAACAACATCTCTCTCGTAAACTCTCTTCTTCACTCTTTTCAACACCAAAATAGCGAAATGCGTCATATCGTACACTTTTTCATAGGGCATTTCTAAAGAATCGTCCTCATTAGGATTCCCGAATGCCTGCACATCACCCGCTTTATCGATGGCTCTGGCTCTAAAGTAGAGCAAGCCTTCAACGAAGTAAAGGGAAAAAAGCCACACAGCAAGTTTCTCCATGTCTCCAAGAATGGCAACTGCAGCGATCAGAGAGCCAATTGAATAAGTGAACGAATTTCCGGGAAAAACCTTTGCAGGATACCAATTAAAACGCAAAAAAGCCAGCAAACTAGCCGAAACGATAAAGGCCATTAGTGAAATCCAATACTTCTCTACGATCAACCCCGTAACTCCAAAAGTTGAAAAGACTATGAATCCCATACCCGCCTCAACTCCGTTATAGCCCCCAAGCATATTAAACCCATTAGCAGCCCCAACCACGCCAACTGGAACCAACACCAGGGGATAAATTAGGCCAAAATCAACCCGCCCAAAAATGGGAAGGTCCATAACCGAACGACCTGCATTTATCACCATCAGGGGAAGCGCGATAGGAAACGCCAGCAGAAACTTTTGTAATTGAGTTAATCCTTGTTTCCATCCCAAAATGTCATCAGTAAACCCTAAAAAGCAAGCCAGTAGGACGGTAGCCGAAACAGCTAAAGCTTCAACTAAATGCGTTGTTGTTTTCCAGTAGAAAGTCTTTAGGGAAATGTAAATCAGCAACGAAAAACAGATGGCGAGGGCAACAGCAATCCCCCCTGACTCCGAAATGAGGGGCTTTTTGTATTTGTTCAAGTCCTTTCCTAGAAGTTTCATTTTCTTCGTTGAACTAATCCACTTTTTTGTAAAAAACAGAGTGCAAAAAAGGCTGACCAAGAGAACAACTACGACAGCAACTATTTCATCAAGAACAGAAACCAATGGGGGAATCATCATTCAGGCCTCAACTTAATTTCTGTCTACGGTGCTTCAACACATCGCTCTATAACCTAGAGACTTGTGCATTTCTAGTACAAGTTGATCGGAATTTCTGTCTTTATATACTTTTGTGGTTTGCTGATTCACTTGGTCCCCACTCCTCTCCCAACGCCACGATAAACAAACCCTTCTCTTTCCGCCTTTTTAGGGCTAATAACCTGTCCCATGTCAACTATTGCGGCAGGCTTTTTTACCAAAAACTTGATTCTACTCAGGTTTAACCGTCTGAATCGATCGTGTCCTATGGCGATGACTAAGCAGTCCACTCCTTCAACAGTTTGTGTTAATGTTCTTTCAGCGGAATATCCCATCCTAATTAGCTCCTTGTGGGAGAAGAGGGGGTCATAAACTTTAACCAGCGCACCCTTCTTGTTCAGCATGCTTACAAGCTTCTTTGTCGAGGAACCACGGGGTTCCTTTATGTTTGGGTGACAAGAAACACCGAAGACTGAGATTTTGGCTCTCCTCATGGTTTTTCCACACGACTTTAAAGCGTCCCTTACCAGATGAAGTGTGTGACCTAACATTTTATCATTTATTTTCCTTGCGAGCGTTAACATAGGAAGCTTTATGTCCACCGCATCTGCCTCATCGAGGAGAAGATAAGAATCTCTAGAGACATGACTGCCAACAATCTTGGCAGTGAATAGATGACATTTGGGTTGCGTGTTAGCCGCCTTTTGTGCTTCAACGAAGTCTATTCCAGCCTTTTCACAAAAGTGGGCAAACTCGTTTGCCAGCGCAATGTTAACATCTCTATACACGTTTTCGAACAGCTTAACGGCTTCTGCTGTTTTTATGTCCCTCACCTTAATCATTTGTCCTTTTACAATTGTTCTCAGAAACAAACATGTAGCCTTCAAGCCTTGCTTACTAAGAGCGCCCACTGCTCTCGAACAATTAGCAATGTCCTGCAAAACTCGTCCAGGGGCGGCGTGAATCGGACTGTAGGCCAAACCGAAGTCGACTCCAGCCTTTAAGCCAGATGCGCTCTCCAGTGTCTCTTTCATCAGAGTTTCGGTTACTCCAGGGCCCATGGCACCCGCAAAGATGACTAATGACCGTGAACGTAATCCCATGCCCACGTCTTTGCAAGCCTTTTCAAGACGAAAATAGTTAGGTTTTTTCTTTCGGTCGATGGGTGTTTGAACAACGAATACGATAACGTCGCTTGTCGAGGCGGCTTTTTTAGCATCGCTTGTGGCTCTGAGGCGACCGTTTTTCACGTGTTTCTTTAGTAGTGCACTGAGTCTTGGCTCAGCGAAGGAAGCCCTGCCTCTCTTTATTAAACCTACGACGCGTCGATTTGAGTCAACGCCGATAACCTTGAACCCGGCCTCGGCGAAGAGGCAGGCGTGTGGCAAGCCCATTCGTCTACATCCCACAACGCTAACTGTGTATGCTATACGTTTTTCGGGGGTATCTATGTGACTTTTTTCAAGTGTCATTGCCTTGGACATTTCGCTTCATGCCACGCTGTTAAGTGTTTGTTAGTATGTATTTTGATTGCTTTGTTATAGTTTACGTAAATAAATGAGATTCATCCAAAACTAAGAGCTAGTTGTGCGGTGCATCGTCTCCAACAAACTCTGTGGTTAAAAACTGAAGTCGGTTACATTAAACATCGGGGTTTAAGCACGCTTTCGGAAACTACTCTCGAGGGGCACACAGTCACGCCTCGTGTGAGGACGACATTGTCCTGAATCACAGCGTGGTCGCCAATCATACATCTATCCCCAATTTTCACATGTCTCCCAATAATAGCTTCTTCGCCGATGATTGCACCCTTTATAGACGTGAAATCTGAGATCATGACTCCGGGGAAGATTATTGAATTCTGGACATGAACTCCCTTCCCTAAGATTGTGCGTTCTCCGATAGCTGTGTAGGGGCCAACTTTTGTTTTCTCTCCGATGACCGCTTTCTCGCCAACCACGGTGGGGTCTTTAATTTCCACAGCGCTCTTCATGCGGACACTCTTCCCCAATTGGCTCTTTTTGATTTCTGTGTCAAGCAAGAGTTTGTTTGCCTTCAGATAGTCCTCTGGCTTTCCGATGTCTATCCACAAACCCTCGAAATCATAACCGTAGAGTTTTCCCTCATCCGCCAGCTTTGGGAACACCTCACGCTCGATGGAGACCGGTCGACCGCCCGGTATGTAATCAAGTATCTCAGGGTCTAAGACGTAGATTCCAGCGTTTGCCAGGTTGCTGGGCGCTTTCTCTCGAGCGGGCTTTTCCACGAACTGTACGACACGATTTTTCTCGGTTAGCTCAACTACACCATAGCGAGTGGGGTCTTTAACCCTGTGGAGGGCTATCGTTGCCGTCGCGCCTTTTTCGATGTGCTTTTTGATGAGCTTCGAATAGTCGAAGTCAGTGAGTATGTCCCCGTTTAAGACGAGAAAAGATTCCACATGTCCAATTAATTCCTCCGCTTTTTTTATAGGGCCTCCTGTTCCCAACGGCTTCTCCTCTCTTGAGTAGAAGAGTCTCATTTCGCGTGTTGAGTCTCCGTAGCGTTGGATGAGGGCTTCAGCCATATAATTTACGGCCAACACGACATCTTTTATGCCACTCTTATCTAGCCTTTCCAGCGTCCA
>JABAHS010113082.1_pt1 | contig 10253 bp, 5 predicted proteins | sample 7062111 | NCBI WGS metagenome assembly JABAHS01 (sample SAMN14534600, study PRJNA622989) | marine sediment metagenome | biome: marine biome [ENVO:00000428]; feature: marine pelagic biome [ENVO:01000023]; material: deep marine sediment [ENVO:00002113]; isolation source: pool of 4 deep marine... | reverse complement strand
CAATAAAACCACAAATTATGAACAAACTTTTACTTCAACTCACTGACAGAATGTTATCAAACTCTAACTCTAAAGGTGGACCTATTTTCGGGGGTTTGACATCATCACAGTCTATCTCAAACAGGTTTTTTCCCTTCCCCTGACATAGGCAGAGATTTGGCTCGAATGAACAGTTCATAAATGGTATGGGAGTTGGAGTTGGGCTTGGGGTCGGAGTAGGGCAATTAAATTGACTAGCTTCTTGACAGGTATCGTTTGTTTGTCAATACTGACATTCCCCAGATGCACCACCGCAATCATTAAGGACACATGACTGTTCAGATCCATCACAATCGGAACNNCCTGCACAACAGCAGGTACGAAGTAGATTGAAATAGCAAAAATAAAAGTAAATAAGAGCTGTTTTATTCTCATAATATTATTCCTTATATATATTTTATTATTTTAATCGTTTAAGCAGACATCAAGGCACCTAACTTCGGAGCAGTCAAACTCAAGAAGCTCGGCAGAGTCGTCTGCATTGATATATTGTTTTACTTCACCCCGGCTTCTTTCACATGCCTCTTCTTCTGCCACATTTCCGCAGGTAATCACCTGAAATGTGTCCTTTCCCTTCTTTGTCTGGTTCTGGCAGAGGCAGATGAGGTTAGTAGATATGTCATTCGATGTCACAGTGCATTTGCCGGGAGGGGGTCTCCTTACTCACAGCTGTCACCGTCCCAATAACACCCCTCTGGCACTGATGAATCGCAAAGCCCCTCACACTATCCTTGGTCTCTACATGAAGAACAATCGATAGTACCCTCAGGGCCAGCATACGATTTATTACTTATGCCTTATTACTTATGCCTGTAAGAACGATTATAGGTAGTATTAGTGTAAATAGTCCAAGTATCCTTTTTATATTTATGATTTTTTCCTTATTAATAAGTGATAAAATATAGTGGTTGCTGCAAATCCCCCCTTACCCAAGTATGCTAGAACACATAAAAATTTTAATCAAGGAAACTATTATTCATCCTTTGCAATTGCCGATTTAAAATCACTGCCTGTGGGGTTCTGGAATACCTTCAGTCCGAATTCTGGGATAATGGCAAGAATATGATCGAAAATATCACTCTGGATTCCCTCATAATTGACCCAGCTGTTATCGGTTGTAAATACATATATTTCAATCGGTATACCCGTGGGGCCGGGATCGAGCTGTCTTACAAGAAGCGTCTGGTTCCTTGAAATCTTGGGATGCTCCTTTAAGTAAGCGACTACATATGCCCTGAAAGTACCTATGTTTGTCATTCTTCTGCCATTTGCAAGGTCAGTATCGTAGATGTCGTGCTTCTTATTATACTCGGAGAGCTCATCTCTTTTTGTCTCAATATAACTGGAAATAAATTTAATTTTCCTGAATCTCTCTATGATCTCAGCATCGCAGAATTTAATAGAGGAAATATCGATGTTTATTGCTCTTTTGACTCTCCTTACCCCGGACTCCGCCATCCCCCGCCAGTTTTTAAAAGATTCTGTCACAAGCGCATAAGGGGGGACAGTCACTATGGTCTTATCGAAATTCTGAACCTTAACAGTAGTAAGAGATATTTCTATAACATCTCCGTCCACTCCGTGCTTGGGCATCTCAATCCAGTCGCCCACCTGCACCATCTTGTTGCTTGAAAGCTGTATGCCGGCAGCAAAACTGAGTATCGGGTCCTTAAAAACGAGCATGAGGATTGCCGTTACAGCGCCAAGGCTTCCAATTAGAAAAGCGGGTGATTTGTCTATAAGTATTGCTATTATTATCACAGCTGCGATTAGGTAAAACAACACTTTAATTACCTGAATAAAAATGCTGGTAGGAACCTGCTTTGAGATCTCAAACTTGCCGAATATATCCTGAACGGCGGAAAGGAATGCGTCTATTGTAAGAAGGCCCGCAATCAACATATATATTGATGCCAGCCTTTGTGTCATGAGACTTATGCTTTCATTGTATTTAAATAAAACCGGCATAAGAAAATAAAACACGAGCGCGGGTGCAAGATGAGAGAGCCTTCTCAGCACCTTTCTTTCAACAAGCACATCGTCCCAGTCCGTCTTGCTCTTTTTGATCAAGCCTTCAACGGCTCTTAGCACAAAATTCTTGGCTACATAATTGGCTACGTATGCAATAACGCAGATGCCTATAAACAGGCCAATATCCACTCCAGCATCAATACCCTTTTGGCCGTAATCTATGTTCCTGAAATAGTCTATATACTTTTCCATAACCTCTATGCTCTGTAGTTTAAGCTATTTATAACCACATCCGGAATTTGAACGAGATTTGCAGTTATATTATCACAGCTATATTTTTTTAATAAAGCCCTTTTGTATAAATTCATCTGTTCTACATATTCATCCTTAATTTCTGCAGAGAGTTTATAATCATAAAGAGAGATATTGCCGTCCTTAAAAATCAGCAGGTCAATCTTTCTCCTCTCTTTTTGCCCGTCAAGCTCTATATAAAAAGGGAGCTCCCGTTTTATTTCGTCTGCATCTTTAATTTGAGCAAACAAATCCGAACCCAAAAAGTTTCCGGAAAGAACAATCAGCATCTGCTCCATTTTGGGGTCGACAACAAAAGATTCGTTAAGCACATAATCTATTGTGGCCTCAATGCTCTGCTCTGTAAAGCTCCATATCTGCAAAAACCTGTGCATTAAAGAGCCTGTCTGCACATTATTCAAGTCAAAGCTCAGATAGTCAGGAACTGTTAAGTCCCGATCCGCCAGCTTTTTAGTTTCAATATATGAATCAGCCGCCGATATGCTTTGGGTTATATCCGTTTTATATTCCGGCTCATCATCATAAGTAGGGTCAGGGACATTATTAACTTCGTAGTGAGTAACCGGTATCCGATAATCCTTGAATTCAACAAATTGCTGGTCGGCTTCTACGCTGGAAAGAGCAATGATGGGATTTAATATATCCAAATACGTACCCTTTTGCGGCCTTGTATTAGAACAAACTGAGATAATGAGTTTTTCCTTTGCCCTTGTCATAGCGACATAGAGCGAGCGCTTCTCTTCTTGGTATGTTTGCTGACTCTTTTTAACCGACATATCCTTCCAAATCGCAGACTTAACCCCCCTGCTTCTAACTATGATTTTATACTTATCGGAGTATCCTACAGAATCGGTATCCCCTTTCATACCGTGATTAATATCCGCCAATATAACTACTGGAAACTCAAGGCCCTTTGCCTTATGAACGGTCAGGATCTTTACCGTATCAGATTCATCGAGCTGCACCTGTGATAAGCCCTCGGTATTTTCTTCATAATTAAGATCGAGAAAGCTTATTATTTCAGTGAGTGATTTACCCTGCCGGTGCTGATAAGAAAAAATCTCTATAAGCTTTGTGATGGATTCATATTTCTTTTTACCTTCGGGAAGAGCAAGCATCGAAGACCAGTAAAGCGTTTTATCCAAAATATGCATGAGTAACTGAAGGGGGTTTAATGCATGGGACAGTTCCCTCAGCTCAGTGACGAACTTAAGGTAAGAATCTATAATCTCTACCTTTTCTCTTTTTACATAATAAGCTAGAAGCTGCTCATCTGTGACCCCCGCAAATGCAGACCTCAAGACAGATGCCTCGGATATCTTGTCATTTTCGTTTAGTATATATCTAAGCAGACTTACGATATCCCGCACCTGCCGGTACCTGTAGAAACCCGCGCTCTCAGAGCTGTAAAATGGAATCGATAGGTGACCGAGAGCCTTTTCAAAATATTCAATGTGTGACTTTGAGCGTAGCAGTACGGCAATGTCCTTTTTCCTGTATCCGCTCCTGAGCAGCTCCGACACTTTAGTCGCTACAGAACCTGCTTCTATAAAAACCCTGTCGTCCCCTTTGTTTACAGTAGAGTGAATTATTTCTTTTATATGTGCCGCGCTGTCTGAAGCTGATGCATGGCTCATCTCCTGATAGCTTTCTTTTATGATAATCCCAAAAAGCTTGTTATAGAAAGAGATTAGCCTGGAATCCGACCTGTAATTATATTTAAGGGCAGACTTATTGCCGCTGTTTGTGAGTCTGCTGAATATCTCCGGTACTGCCCCCCTGAATCCGAATATGGACTGCTTAGGGTCACCCACGATAAAGTGGTTAGAGCCTGAGAATAAATTTATAAGCTCGTACTGCAGTTCATCTGTATCCTGAAATTCGTCTACGAGGAAGTATCTGAATTTATTTTTATAATCTCCCAGTATTTCAGGATTGTCTTTTAGAAGCAAGAGCGCATTTTGCAGCAAATCTTCAAACTCCAGATACCCGTTTGAGCTTTTCTTTTGCTTATAGAAATCATAGAATTTTAAAAACAGATTCAAGTAGCTATCAGTATTTTGCAGCTCATAGAGGCTTATCATCTGATTTATAATATCTGCGCACGATGCCGCAAACTGCCTCTCTATATCCGTAGACGCCTTAAGCTCCAATATACCTCTGGGAGAGCCTGTATTTGAAAGTATCAACCCTGCCCTGTTCAAACAGTTCACCCTGTCTGTTCTAAGGCCGGTGTTTTCAAGATCATTAATTATGAGGTGAAACTCTTTTAGCCTAGAATCGATTTTTTTATTGCCCGATCCAAAAGGGCCTGTTTTAATAAGCCGTCCCAGCTTTTTATTAAGCTTGTTTATCTCTTTAGTTAAATCCTTATCACTAATCAGATTCTCCGAAACATCGATATGATGTCTGCACACCAGTTCAAGGATTTGCATTAAGGTTGTTTTTACAGATGCATAGCTGTAGTTTTCGTTTTCAAATATCCGAGAGAGGTTTTTATCTTTTGCAGAACTTTTGGCTAAGAATTCATCGATGGCCTGATCAATAAAGAGTTTTCTATCCAGCCCCTCCAGGATTTTTATCCTTGAGTTTATATTACACTCATAAGGGTTTTCCCTTATTATTCTTGCCGCAAACCCATGTATGGTAGTAATGGGGGCATCGGCAATATCTTTTAATATGCCTCTGTTTATATTTTCGTTCTCACCATATGCATCAATGTACTGATTTATGCAGCTGCGTATCCTCTCCTTCATTTCATTTGCGGCATTGATTGTAAATGTGATTGCCACTATACCGCCTGCATCCGAGCTGCCTGATTCCAGTATCTGCAAGTATCTCGACACAAGCACTCTTGTCTTTCCGGAGCCTGCGCCGGCTTCAACTACATGCTCTTTTTCTATGTCAATGAGCTTTTGCTGCTGAGAATTTAGCGATAGCAGTTTGGAGATTCTTTTCATGTTCATGATTAATTTTTAATTGTTCTGTAAACAGCGCCGCCTGCCCTGCAAAGATCTGAATATTCACAAAATCTGCATGGGGCTTCTTTTTCCTTTGCAAGCTCAAACGTATTGTCATAAAACCCTATATCCTTTTGCTGAGGACTTGGCGGGAAAACACCCTTTGTAATGTTATCTATATACGACTTCACAAATTCCAGGGACATTTCCAAACCTTTTTCAAAATCTTTGTGGGCAGCATCCATACCTACCTGCTCTTCCGGTCTTTCGGTAGACCTGTAATATGCCCCCTGCTGTGATACATCATCAGATGCCAGAGAGTTCAGATAAAGCGGGAGCTGAAGGTTTCTATAGTCGCAAAACTTCCTGCCTGATAAGCTTCTAAGCTTATAATCTATGACTACAGCGCCGCTATCCGACAAGTCTACTCTGTCAGCCTTACCGCTTACAGTGCTGCCATCAATTTGCAGCGACAGCTCCTTTTCAAACTCGGCAGGGAAAAACCCATTATCGTTTAGCTGTCTTATTCTGTTAGCCTCACTTAACACAAAAGCAGGCAGTATTTTCTCAGTAATGCTCTTTATGTTGAGCTGTCTCTTAACCTCCGTAAGCCATTTAAATTCACTTTCTATTTCCGATGACTCCAGGATATAGCCAAGCATCCGAAGAACTTCGGAATCGGGAACATCTCTCAAATCCAGCCTCTTGCCATATGTTTTGGAAAGCTCTTTGAAAAGAAGATTCAATACGCGGTGATAGACTGACCCCTGATCCAATGGTCTTGGCTCGTCCTCTAATTCTTCTGGGAATCTAAGCCTAAGAATGTGCGCGGCAAAGTATCTGAAAGGACAGATGCCGTATGCCTCAAGCTCAGTTACGCTAAATTTATTAAGACTGCTTAGATAATCACTCGGCCCTATAAAGCCTTCGTTGTCCTGCAGGGCCGAAAACCTCTTATGCCTTTTAATTTCTCCCCTTATACCGTTTGCTATAAAACGGAGCCGGGTTTGGTCTTGCCCCGGAGAATCAAAATCAACCTCAGTAAACCCGGAAAACAGTTTCTTATATCTGTCATGGTTCGTTATAATTTCTCCACAAATATTGTCACTCTTCTCATCTAAAGAATTAACCTTAAATTTATTTATTATAAAGCTTGGCTGCACGCACCCTGCCCTGCTGTCCTGATTCACGTAGCTTACATATACATTTTCAGATGAATTTATAGTAAGGCTTACAAGCTGCTCTTCTGAGTGAGCAATATCCCCGCTTGTCTTAAAAACCTGTTTGCGCAAGATTTTGTTTAAAGCACTCCTTTCTTTATTTTTAAGTACCGGATCGGAGTTTGCGGCCCCCGGTATTTCGTCTTCCCCCGCGCCCAGAACTAACAGGTAATCAAATGCGGTTCCCCTTGCCTCCAGAAAATCGAGCTTCTTTATTTTGTCTTCTTCATGCGGCCCGGTTAGTGAATAATTTTTTTGAGATAATATCTCTGCGATGGTTTTTGAATAGTGAAAAAGACTCTCCACTTTGCTCTGTCCAAAATACTTGTTAACAATAAACCTGTATTCAGTAAGAGTATTATAAGCGGAACTAAGCGCATTTATTTGAGACTGAGATTTTATAAGCTCATTATCTCTAAGTTTAGAAAGCACTATTTCTTCCAATATGCTCAGCAGATTGTCTGTAAGAACGGGCAGTTTATTTGAGTTAAATGATTTACTAATACGCAAAAGCAGTAGTTCTAGCACCCTGGAATACTTATTTGAGTTCTTAAGCTTTTTAAACCCATTATTATTTATAATACTGCCGAGTCCGCCCGTGATTCTTTCTTTTAAGCAAAGGTATTCCAGGTCTGAGGTATATTTAACGAAATCTGGACTGTTTCCCATATAATTAACCACATAAGGGTTTCTTAGAAATTCAAACAAATAGCTCTTTTTAAAATCAGAGAGCTTGAGGTTAATAAGGCACAGCATGAGCTTGCCTATATGACTTGTGCTGAGGCTTGCCCTGCCGTTCTCTGAGTAATCCAGGCCGGCAGAGCAAAAAAGCTCCTTTATAATGGCAGAGTTGTCATAGCCGCTTTTACAGGCAACGGCTATCTTTGACGGGCTGACATTTTCATGTTCTATAAGCCGCTTTATCCTTTTTACGCAGTGCTCCGCCTCGTCTACTACGCAGTCAAAGCCTCTAAGGTATATATCCTTTTTTTCATGGCCTTGCCCAAGATTATACTCACAGACCTCCACCTGAATTTTATTTTTATCCAGGCGCTCAAGAACCCCCATTTGCGTCTCTGTAAACTCGTAGAAGCCAAAGACCACAAGCTTTTTTAACTGAGGCAGGCTTGAACAAAGAAGCCCGGCATCTGGATTTTCTGTTATAAGCCTTAGAACATCAATATCGTCTGCAAGGTTTAATGCGCTTAATTTACTATCATACCGGCTGTATATCTCACAGATGTCTGCAAGTTTTATCTTAAATTTGGCTAACGCTACTTTATCCGCTGCCGCTCTCAGACCCTGCGGGCTTATCTTAGCGTGCTTTAGCTCGGCAATGACTGACAGCACAGAGTCTGCAAACTCTCTTAGATCTGCAATATCCCTATAGTAATAAAGCCCAGGCACTGCTCCGCGGATAACCTCTTCAGCCAGCAGAAGCCTTGCCGATCTGGATATGGGATTTGGCGGGTTACTCAGGCCAATACTTACAATGCCCGCAAGCTTTGCAAAAGTGAGTAGCCTGTCACCCCATATACCCCCCCCCTGCTCTATAAACTCCTGCTCGGCCTGTACTGTTGCCGGAATATCGGGCAGCAGGAAATAGACGGACTCATCACTTAGATCATAACCTTCCCTTCTAACCAGGTTCGCGAAATGCAGCGCCGAAGATACTTTGATAGTCTTCAATTTTTAATAGGATAAATAAAGTAAAACTTATTTATTATGAATATATAGTGATAAGGAAAAATATCTAGAAATTAAAGCACATAGAGAGTATATACACTCTGACATATTAAGGAATTATATCTATAGCCCTTAAAAATAAGCGAACAGCCGTTTTATTAATGTCTGTTCAGCCCTTGTTATCTGTCTGTCATCTCGGCAGCAATAAGCTCAGGCTCGTGGTCAATGAAAAACGGAATGGAAAATATCCCGATCCCTATTCCAACTACTATCAGTGTTTTAAGAATTGTCTTTTTCAACTTAATCTTACTCCTAAAAACTTGTTATATCAATAAAATATAACACGAAAGCTGAATTTCAATAGATAATTTATTTATTTGTGGTTGTTCAGTCCATGCACCCCTTTTGTCATGCTGAACAAATGTGAAGCATCTCTCTTTAGACTCTTGGGCTTTGTATCAGAATGACAAGATAGTTTGCGTCATCCTGGATACTGAAACCAGTATGTCCCGAACTAGATTCAGGATTCAGCACATTTTTATTTCAGGAACTAATACGAGATACTTCGCTAACACTCAGCATGACTGATAGTAGGTCATCTACAACCGTAGGTGAGAAAACCTTTTATACAGACTTGGCTTAATGATATAAAAAGATCTCTCGCTCTGCTCGAGATGACAGTTGTGGGAAGTGTGTTGTAGATAAAACAATCCCTCGTTTAATTTAAAAGATGCCAAACATGCTTTAACGGTAAAACCGTTCCCTTAGTAAGGACAGGAAAGAGGCGGAGTAGTATTTTAGTTTTTGTATGTTGCTTTTGTCTTTACGGCATTATTAGAATCACGTTAAGAAAATTCGGGAGATTTACGTAAAGAAAACAAACATTTTTGTTAAAGAAATGTTTGTCTATTTAAATATATACGTGGGTCGATTTCAATCATTTTAGTAAATATTCAGAATTTTTAATGATTATAATGTAGCCGGTGATATTTGGTACTTTTCATCCAGGAAAAGCACGTAGTTACTTTTTCTAATCACAATCACCCGAGGGGGAATAATCCTACCAATTGTCACTATTTTGACACAAAAAAAGGTTTCTACCCAGCAAGCAGAAACCTTTTTTTAAACCCATAGTAAAGGAGGGGTTAGAGATGGCTTAAATTATTTTATTATTGCTTTAGCAGTTTTTTATCTCCTATATAGAGATTTTTAACCCATTTGTCATACAGACCTTCCGGTATTGGTATCCAGATTGCCCCGCCATTGTTTTCCCTATTTATCTTAAGCGCCTCTTCGTATGTCATATCCTTTATCTCATCAATCATATATTTCACGCCCTCATTTGAAACCTGCCGAGAAAACATCCTCGCATATTTTCTCTTCATATCTTCTCACTTCCAATTTGCCAGTTAAAAGTGATAGGGAATGAAATATTTTTTTTCATCATCCTCCCTCTATCCGTCCCAACAATTCTTTAATTGTTAATAATTATAATATATTACAAATAATATTTCAAGTAATTTATCAGATAAAGTGAAAAAAAACATATATTTTCATCCTAGATATAGCTTTAACTTATGTATTTTGGCGATTTATACACAGGAAAACGTCTATTTTGTATGTATCAAAGATATTTAAGAGTGATAATTAAAGTTGTATATTAAGACAATTTCTGATTAACAAATGTAAATATTAGCCATTCCGGTCTTCGGGTCACCCCTCCCTGCACTAGACCCGAAACATCTGACCTTTTGACCCTTAGTACGGTAATTGGATCATAATTATACGCTCGCCAATGGGTAACGGAAACTAATGAATTTATATAGTTAGCCAGCTAGACCCAAAAACCCATAAACCCAGGCACTAGACCCCTAAACCTTTGGGTTTTTGGGTCTAACTTCTCTAACTGTTAGTAATTATTAGAATATATTCTTACCCGATATAATTTGTATGTTTTAGGGTCTTCGGGTCAAGGGATTAGGGTCTAGCAGAAGACCGTTGACCCCTTGACCCAAACCGGAACTGATTGGTCATCTTATGTCCAAACGATCAAAAAGTCATCCGA
>JABAHS010080375.1_pt1 | contig 10263 bp, 12 predicted proteins | sample 7062111 | NCBI WGS metagenome assembly JABAHS01 (sample SAMN14534600, study PRJNA622989) | marine sediment metagenome | biome: marine biome [ENVO:00000428]; feature: marine pelagic biome [ENVO:01000023]; material: deep marine sediment [ENVO:00002113]; isolation source: pool of 4 deep marine... | reverse complement strand
TAAGTGCAAGAGTTTATTAACGCTTGAAATGGCACCTAGGCTAGGGCAGAAAACCGAGTTCACGCAAATCATTGCGCAGTTTTTCTTCCCATTCCTTCATTTCTTCTGGCTGAAACTTCATTTGCCAATGTTCCGCCCAGTTGTGAACATTCCTATCAAAGTATTTCATTTCCAGAAGTTTTTGGGAACACTCATGCCAATTCACCATTGAACACGAATAGTTCTGAAGATGCTCATATAAAATGACCTGCAAGAAGATCTGCAAATTGCGCCGCGTCCAACCCTGGCGATTTTATGGTTTATTTCCTTGATGCTCACTTTTCCTGAAGAAAACGCCTAGGTTGCGAGGGAGACTATCTAGGTATCCGATCAGGTCGAGCTGCTCCAGTTTTCTCACTGTTGCAGCGCCCAGCCGATCACGAGACACTCCTTCCAAAAGAAGGGCAGTTTCTTCCTGAGAAAATTCTTCTTTTTCTTCAATCCATTGTAAGAAATCCCTGTTCTGCGGGCAAACCCTTTGACAGTGAAGACACCCAACTAGGCAGTTGTGCCAGGAAAGGTCTATCCAGGCCGGAAACGGAATATTGCCTGGCTTCTCATTGTGAAAGACGATACACCGCTCGGCGCGAAGTAGAAAACGATCAGAAGGGATAGCGCCAGTAGGACAGCCTTGGCGGCAGGCGTGACAGTTCTGGCAGCTTTTCATCATCTGTACTTCTCGCCAGTTATCTTTCTGGCAAGGTAGGTCGGAGTAAACGGCCACAAGCTGGAGGAAACTTCCCATGCCAGGGACGTAACAGATGTTGTTTCTTCCGTACGAGCCCAGTCCGCTCCGCACGGCCAAGAGTTTCAAAGGCAACGCAGTGCGCGCCACGCGATATCCTTTTGTGTTCAGAATCCCTGCCAGGAGATCTTTCACCCGTTTCCTTGTCTCCTCATAGGCTACATAGGTCGGGGGAAGGATGAGTGCCCGCGATTCCCCGTTCCATGTGAAAACGGCCTGACTCTGGGGGCGAGGGACGGCGACCACGATCAGGGACAAGGCTTCTGGCAAACTATCGGGGATCCGGAAATCAAACCAGGCAAGACGTTCCTGATAGAATTCTTTGTCCAATAGGCCCTGTTTATGGCGTCCTTCGATTTCCTCTTGCAAGTCACGAAGGTGTTGGATGGATACGATGCGACCTTGATAGCCATGCTCTGCCAATTGAAGAAGCAGTTCTTCCACGAATCGCTCGCGCGCGCGCATACCATTCAATGCTTATTATTCCTTTTCTGCCTTTCCAGACATCTCCATAACGCGGGCTACTAGATTTGAAACTCTCCATTCTTCAAGACCGTTATTGTTTCTCTGCTTTTCCTTGTCACCTTTACCGTGGGCTTAGAGATAAGAAAATCCATGTGGTTTTTCGACAGATTCCTTCCGCCAGGCATGTCAGTGTTGTTTCCAAAGGCAATGTGGATTGTTCCAAGAATTTTCTCTGCTTCCAAGAATTCTTCCACAAATCTTGCTTTAGGATTTATTCCAAACGCAAATTCGCCCACGACTTTCGCCCATTCATCTGTCTCCAAAGTGTTGTTGACCTGCCGCAAGATCTTTTCATCATCCGAACGAGTTTCTTCCACTCCACCGTTCTTTACTGTAACCTCAACTGGGTTTTTCAGAGGACCGATTCCTCCAATGGCCATGTCGCACATCAATTTGCCTTCTAAAGAGTGTTCAAGAGGTGCCACTATCACTTCTCCGGTTGGCAAGTTCATCCACTTCATCTCTTTCCAGTCAATAATAGTGTCAGTAAAGAACGGTCTTCCCTCAGTGCTAAACAAAAGCTTGGTGCCAGAAGAAGACGTGACCTCCACAGTAACGGTTTGACTTAACTTCCCTATGAGACTTCGAGCAAAATCTCGCATCCTCCTATGCTCTTCTACAGTCAATGCTAATGCTCCATTAGTAAGCATCTCCAAGGTTACTCCGGGACAGTGACCCAAACGAGACCTCTTATCCCTAGTCTCCATATGAATAAGCCTAATCCTAAACGGTGTTTCCTCCCTGATTCCACGTAAAACGTTAATGTACAAGTCAGGCTTCTTAGCAGTCAAAGATTCAAGAAGATGCTTAGGAATTTCCTTTCTGAATTCTTCGCTAGTTTCCAGAGTTATAAGCCTCGTCCAAAGCCCTGAAGCCAAGGCTCCATCAGCAAACGCCTTACCAACCTCAGCTTTCTCATCATCACAAACTATGATGACTCGTTCTCCGGGAACAGCCTCTAAAACGTATTCCAAAGCATTCCTAGCCGCTTCCCAAGCACGCATGAACAACATCTCACACAACTCAATTGCAATAAACAAAAATAAACTTTGGTCGCACGCGCGAATTAGAATTCGATTTCTCTTTCATTCTTCAAGGTGGCAAACCATCCACCCAAGACTTGGTTGTGATGCTCGATGATTTGTTGTGCCGTGAAATGCGAAGAATCCCAAGTACTATGCGCATCCTTAACTAAGATGACCTCGTAGCCAAGACTAAAGGCACGACGGCAGGTGGTATCTATGCAATACTCCGTTTGCAAGCCCGCAATGACCAGTTTCTTGATTCCCCTAGAATCCAGTACACGGTGCAAGTTCGTTTCATGAAAGGCGTCAGGGGTCTGCTTTTGAACCACCACATCTCTCTCAACCGGTGCGATAGACGGATAGATTTCCCATCCTGGCGTGCCATATGCATCAGGGTCACCACTACCGCCATTATTTTGAACATAAAAAATTGGAATTTGTGCAGAGCGTGCCCTAGTGATTAGGTTCTTGACTTTTGCGAGGAGTTCATCTCCCTCAGATATCGGGGCAGGTTCTTTGAAATTTCCTACTTGCATGTCGATAATTAGCAACGCAGTATCACTCATATTCTTTCACCTCTCGATGAAACCAATCGTTAGACCCATATTAACTATCATGTACGTGCATTATTTGGCGTTTTTCATCAAAGCACACGTATACAGTGATGACGCATAACGAAGAAAGATGTGTGATCGACTTATTAATCCAAAACTAGCATAGTCAGTTGGTTGCGTAGCAAACATGCGTGTCGCAGCGTTGGTCACGGGCGGGAAAGATTCTGCCCTAGCACTGCATCATGCATCAAGACTTGGCTACGAAGTGAAATATCTAGTCACTATGCTTCCACAGCGGGAAGACAGCTGGATGTTTCATTTCCCCAACATTCGTTTAGCCGACTTATTCGCTGAAGCGGTTGGACTCCCACTGGTTAAGGCTGAAACTTCTGGGGTGAAAGAAATGGAACTTGAAGACCTTAAACGCCTGCTCGCAACCCTCGACATAGAAGGGGCAGTTTCAGGAGCCATAGCCTCGCAATATCAGAAGAAAAGAATTGACAAGATATGCCGTGAACTGAACCTGAGGTCTATTGCGCCTCTTTGGCAGGAGAATCCCATAAAACTGCTGAAGGAGATCATCAACCTTAACTTTGACACCGTGATCGTGGGGGTTTACGCCCTTGGGTTCGATCAAAGCTGGCTTGGAAGAAGAATGGACTTAACAACCTTGAATGACCTCCTTGAACTCAACGAAAGGTATGAGGTGTCTTTGGTGGGGGAAGGGGGAGAATACGAAACCCTGGTTCTCGACGCACCGTTCTTCAAAAGGAGAATACGACTGCTTCAAACGGAGAGAGTTTGGGAGGACCACAGCGGATACTTGCTCGTTGGAAAAGCGGATCTCGTAGACAAGTGAAAACGAAAAAGAACGTTGTAAGCGGCCTCTAATGAGATCCTCTCGCCTCCAAACTCCATCGGCATCCTCGTTAAAACCGAATTATAAAAAAGGGAGATCAGCATTAATTCTGCCACACAACAACCAAACCGCATGGGATGTAACCAAGAGGTTGAACCGCAAGTCGGAGGGAAAAGTTTAGAAATGGCCTACAAGTACGTGGCGAGAGCTTGGAAGAAGCCGGAAGCCTCCTTCGTGAAGGAGCTGATGTGGCAGAGACTTATAGAATGGCGCAGACAACCTGTAGTTCTCAGAGTTGAAAGGCCCACACGTATTGACCGAGCGAGGAAGTTGGGATACAAAGCTAAGCAGGGATTTGTTGTCACTCGAGTCCGCGTCCGACGCGGAGGCTTCAAAAGAACTCGACCGAAAGCTGGTCGAAGACCCAAGCGAATGGGGGTCGCCAAGCTCAAGCTTGCGAAAAGCTTGAGGTTGATCGCTGAAGAGAGGGCGGCGAGAAAGTTTCCTAACCTAGAGGTTTTGAATTCTTACTGGGTTTGGGAGGACGGTCGCTTCAAGTGGTTTGAGGTCATCATGGTGGACTCAAACCATCCAGTTATACAATCCGATAAGGATGTCAACTGGATCTGTGAGAAGGTTCATCGAGGCCGAGTTTTTCGTGGACTAACCAGCGCCGGCAAGGAGGTCCGGGGGCTTCGCCACAAAGGGCGTGGAGCCGAGAAGGTTCGACCGAGTCATAAAGCAGTTCGCAAACGAAGGGAGAAGAAGAAATAAAGCATAATTGGGCCTAAAAAGGTGTTTTTAGTCATATACTGACGCAATTATGACGCACCTGTAATTGCCCTTGGATACCCTCAAAACCTCTATTCGATCCATTTCTCCATGTCTCCGCCACAAGTCCATAACTCCTGTCTTTTTCCATTTCCAGACACTCTGACGGTAACTAGTTTAAAAAGAACCGGGGATAAGTGATGTTTTATATCAAGCTGCTCATAAATAGATCGAGTTGAAGGATAATGAAGGTTCATTCGGCAGTGAGAAAAAAGGGCGGCGGAACTAGAGGAGGGAGAGGTTTCAGCAGGGGTGAACTGAAAGAAGCGGGAGTAGACCCTAAACACGCGCTTAAGTTGGGAATATCAATCGATCTGAGGAGAAAGACAAAGCATGGAGAAAACGTGAAGACGCTTAAAAAGCGTCTGCGAAGTTTGGCTAAGAAAAGAAAAAGAAAACGCCGGCCACGCACAGTTAGAAAGTCTTAGACGGGAAAGAAGTGTGAAACGATTGCGTGACGTGCCTATATCTCACATTCCCGTGACTTACGTTGACATCCGGTTCTTCGTACATGCAACTGAGGACCCGAATAAGGTTGTTGAAGCAGTACGTCGCCTTCTCCCGACCAACCACATTGATGAAATAGTTTTTAAAAGAAGCAACTTGAAGGGGCACTATGGCAACCCCATCACCCTCTTTGAAACCAGGGTAAAGAAGAGGGAAATAGTCAAGGCTGTGGTTGAAACTTTGTCTTCAGGTCTCGGTGAGCTGGATAAAGAGGCTCTACTAACAGAGATCGGTTCACACACGGAAAAGGGAAGCCTCTACACCAGATTGGACAAGCAAGCCGCCTCTCAAGGAGAGTTTAAGCTCTGCTCTGCTGATCCGATTCGCATGCGGATAAGATTCAGAAAGAAAAAACTTGAGGATATAATCAAGGCCGGTCGAGAACTTGGGATGCTGCCATGAGAAAATTCGTTGACCTGCACCTACAGCCTTCAGTCAAAGATTCGGATCAGGTGGAGAAAATGGTTACCAGATCCTCTAAGCTGGGCTACCGCCTAGTTGGAATACCCCTCCCACCAAAAGTTACACAAGACAAGGTTCGTCAGCTGCGAGGCATCTGCAAAGATGTTGGGATAGACCTTGTCACGAGGCTGGACCTTACCTCGAAAACACCTCGCCAACTGCTCCATGAACTGCGCCACTTCAGACGTAGATTTGAGGTCATATCGGTGGTGTGCACCTCAAAGGCCGTTGCTAGGCAGGCTGCCAAGGACCGACGAGTGGACCTCCTCTCCTTCCTCGCCATGAGTTCCCGCGGGCGGTTCTTCGACCACGCCGAGGCACAGCTCGCCTCCCAAGCATTGTCGTCCCTTGAAGTAGATGTGGCACCGCTTCTTTCGTCAAAGGGCTTTTCAAGAATTCGCCTTCTCTCTAGTCTCCGAAAAGAAGTGGCGATCGCAAAAAAGTTTGGTGTGCCCGTTGCGATTTCTAGTGGGGCAACCGACGTGCATCTTATGCGGGGACCCTATGACTGTGCTGCTCTTGTCTCGCTTTTTGGCATGGCTGTGCCACTTGCTTTGCGTGCCGTTTCGGAGACTCCCTTAACCATTGTGGAGCGGAATAGAGAGAAGCTTAGTCCAGATTTTGTTGCTCCAGGCATACGTCTTGTGAGGAGGAAAAAGGGTTGTCCGAGCGTGTGAGAAGAAGATATCTTGCTCTTAAGGTTTTGAGCGAGCAGCCCATTAGCAAAAGGCACATTGTGGACGCTGTTTGGAATGCTGTTTTTCAGCTCTTTGGGGAGTACGGCGCTAGCCAAACCAACCTCACTTTTATCGAGTACAACTCAGAGAAAAGTTGGGGCATTATGCGGTGTTCCCACAGAGCCCTTGAGATGGTCAGAGCTTCGGTTGCTTCTGTAACTGAGATAAACGGAAAACCGGTTGCCATAGACGTTCTGGGAGTTTCCGGAACCTTAAAGGCGCTTCGGAAAAAGGTGTTGCTGCAAAGGTAAGAAAACCATGACCTAACGGTGCAAAGTTTATTTGTTGGGGCGGCCTTTTTATGTTGGGGGATGATGTAGCCGTCCCAGACTGACCTTTTTGGAATGAGGATCTTATGACGGGCAGACCCCTCTAAAAAAGAATATTATTTTTTCCAGGCGAGTCGGATTTTGGAGGACTTTTCGGTTGCCCTCTCAACCGCCCTCATCAGTGCGGTTCTTATCTCGCTTCCTTCAAGTTCGTATATTCCCTCAATGGTTATCCCGCCCGGTGTGGTGACCATGTCCTTTATCTTGGCTAAGTGTTCTCGGGTTTCTAGTATGAGTTTTCCTGTTCCCAGAACCGTCTGAGCTGAGCTGTATAGCGATAGTTCTCTGGGTAAACCTACTTTTAAGCCTGCGTACATGAGGGACTCTATGATCACGGAGATGTAGGCTGGCGCGCTTCCGCTCAGCGCCGTTACGGCGTCCATGTACTTCTCTTCAACCTCCTGGCATATTCCCATAGAGTTGAGGATTTTCTCGACTTTCCGTTTGTCTTCTGAGGCTACGTCGCTGTCGCAGCAGTAGGCGGTGAAAGCTTCCTGCACTAGAACAGCCACGTTGGGCATGGTTCTAACAAATTTGGCTTTGGGAGCTATGTTCTTGTAGAATTCTAGTGGAATTGTGGAGGCTGTGGAAACCACCAGTTTCCCTACGATTTCCTTGCTCACCTCTTTTAGAACGTTTTCAACGTCGTTTGGTTTAACGCATATGAAGACGATGTTGGATTGTTCGGCGGCTTTCCTGTTATCTCGGGTTATGACTGTTCCCAACTCTTCCAGTTCCTTTAGTTTTTCCACTTTTCTTCTGGTGGCTATGATCTTTCCTTTGTATCCGCTTTTGAATAGGCTTTTCACTATGGCTCCGCCGATCACTCCTGCACCTATCACGGCGATATCGTCTTTCATTGTTCTCCCTCTACCATTGTGACTAAATATTTCTCAGTGGCTCACTCTTTAATCTTGCCTTTTCTTATTGAAGCTTGTTTGGCTGGAAAGAAGCTGAAAGTGTGGTGGACCGGGCGGGATTTGAACCCGCGTCCTCCTGAGCTCTCGGCCTTTGCTTGCAAGTCAGGCATTCATACCAGGCTGAACTACCGGCCCCTACAATGATAAANNTTAAGACCGTTAGATAAAGAAAGAGGCATAGGATGCGTTAAGACTTGAACCTTTTCAAACTACGTAATAGTCAATGACTTTTCTCAGCCGTTTCGGCGGAGAAGGAAGCTCCAGCTTAGAAAGCTTCTTAAGTATACTCACCACTTGGGGCTGGAAGCGCACAAGATCTGTCAAAGTTACGAGTCCAAGAAGTTTTCCTTTTCTCACTATGGGCAGTTTTTTGATCTCCATCTTGAGCATGAACCTTACGGTATCCTCGATATCCATGTTGGGGTCCACAAACACGAGGGGCGCTGACATGACCTCCCAAATCCTAGTCTTTTCTGGGTCTCTGGACCCGGCCAAAACTCTTTTTAACAGGTCTCTTTCCGTTACGATTCCGATGGGTTTCCTACTTTTTGTCACGATTAAGCACCCTATCTCATGCTTGTTCATAAGTTTCACAGCTCTCATCACGGTTTCATCTGCTTCGACAGTTATGACCTCTTCAACCATGATGTCTTCGACTTTTAACATCCAGATTCCTCAACTAACCTTCCTAGGTATCATATTTTATAGGTTATGGATTCTGAGTAATCCTCAGAGCTTAGGATTAGCAATCTACGGCGCATGAATGCGCTCTAAACCAAAACGGGATATTGCCCATACTTTTTTGCGGCTGAAACCATGGCCTTAACATTTTCAAAAGGAGCGTTTAAAGGAATCTCATCACCAGAGCTCAGTATGAATCCTCCCCCGTTAGCAGCCTTTTCAATGCACTCCCTAGCTTTTCTTTCCACATCGCTGGGCTTTCCGTTTAAAAAAATGCTTACTGGATCAATGTTTCCCTGAATGCAAACTCTTTCGCCGACCATGTCTTTAGCGAATTTAAGATCCACTTTATAGTCAAGTTCAATTATGCGCGCTCCAGTGTCCACCATCCGTTCGAGGATGGGTATAGTATTACCGCAAATATGTAATGATGGAATTCCACCTACGTCGCTAATGGACTTTAAAACATTTTTTATAGGCGAGAAGGCAAACTGATCAAACATCTTCGGGGAGATAACGCTAGAGGAAGCTATAGGATCTCCTACAACCGCTATGTCTGCTCCGTGTTCCACTGTAGCTGCGCCGTACAGCTTTGAGGATTCGGATGCTGTTTTCAAGATGTCGTAAACAAAGTCGGGGTTTCTAATGAGTTCCATCAAAAGCTGATCTGGGCTGCGCAAAACACTTGCAAGGGTTAGTGGCCCAGGCACATATTTGAAAATCGGTGCGTCTGTTCCAATTTTTTCTTTAACCAATTCAATTGCCTTAAGGTGTATGGGCAACCGTCCATCTCTTTCAGGATCTGGGACCTCAATTCTGTCCAGATCACTCGGTTCCTTTATCATTTGCTCCCTAACAAAAGCAATGCTATTCGGTTGGATTTGAAGTTTGCAACCCATGGCTTCAGCCATTAAATTGAAGGAGGATTCCCAACCAACGTAGATTCCGTCGTATCCAGCAGACTTGTAACCGGCTATAAGAGCTTTCGCCATCTTCTCAGCGCTGTATAGCGCTTCAGAAAACTGGATGCCTATGAGTTGTGCCGTAGCGTAGGTTGTCATAGGCACCACTGGAACGTAATCTGGCTCTTTCAACTCGACGGCTGCCATAACCCGCTGGAATGGTGATAGCATCGACATGGGCATCCCCTCACACGTACACAGATAGTATTCTATATAATATTAAAGGAGTGGGGCCGGGGCCGGGATTTGAACCCGGGCGCCAGGCTCCACAGGCCTGTAGGCTAACCAGGCTACCTCACCCCGGCCACATTTTCCGCCTTTGGGCTACACGCGCTGTTCGATTTAAAAGGTTCTCTCCTATATCAACTTTAATATCTGTACCAGCTAATCTACACTTCTGATAAGTCTTCACGCTGGGCATTCTCTTTTATTACAGAAGATTGATGGTTTAACAAGTTTACTTTCGTGTTCTATTACCTCTTCTTTCGTAGGTAGCTAAAACATTATATACGCGTACGATGGATAACTGAAGGCGTTCGGAAAGGGAGTGGAAAATGAGAAGATTGTTCCTTGTTGTGTCTGTTCTTCTGTTGTCAGCACTGATTTCAGCGCCGATAACAGTTCACGGTCATCCGGGTCCTAGTTTTACGTACAGTTGGAGGGGAGCCACGTACAGAGGTTATGATCCATTCTATGACCCAACATTGAGCACTTACATTTACGCTTATGAAGAAAATACAAATGCAATACTCAGCATAATCATAAAGGCTGATACAGCCCAATTGAACGTTTCGAATGTGAGAGTGGTATTCGATTGGGCGGATGGGACTTACAATGGAACGCATGCTGACAAGGTTATTAGCGCAGAGAATCTGCTCATAATAGCACCGAACGTGAGTCGCATTGTTGGCGTCAGCTTTACCGTTCCTTCTACTTCTGTTGCTTCGAACCTCTATTTGCATAGCTATACCATAATCGTGGAACACCTAAATGCCACATCAGGACCCACAAAAACGACACAAGACACGGAATTTGCTTATGATTTTGCTGTTTACTCTGCAGATCAGGCGGATGCTCGGGACCTATA
>JABAHS010147362.1_pt2 | contig 10265 bp, 11 predicted proteins | sample 7062111 | NCBI WGS metagenome assembly JABAHS01 (sample SAMN14534600, study PRJNA622989) | marine sediment metagenome | biome: marine biome [ENVO:00000428]; feature: marine pelagic biome [ENVO:01000023]; material: deep marine sediment [ENVO:00002113]; isolation source: pool of 4 deep marine... | reverse complement strand
CATTCCATGGGGTCCATCATTGCGTATGACGTCTTGACTGATGTTGCGTCCGATGTGAATATTCATACGTTCATGACCCTTGGTTCGCCCCTGGGTTCGCCTGCCGTCATGAAGAAGATGCTTGCCGAACAGTACGCTGAACAAACCAATGACTCCGAGTCGGAGAAAAAACTGGCCACTCCGGAAAACATCAAGAAAAACTGGCTAAATCTCTCAGATTTGAATGACAACGTCGCTTTGAATTACGACCTCGCTGACGACTTTGAACCAAACTCGCACGGGGTTGGCCCGAAGGATGTCATCGTCAACAACGATTATGAGTATGAAGGCAAAAAAAATCCTCACAAATCATATGGCTATCTCAGAACCCCTGAGGTAGCTGAGGTCATTCATGAGTTTCTGGCAGAAGAAAGGCCATCGTTAGCAGACATTCTAAGAGACTCGTGGGAGCGGTTCATCGCACTTTTTTCAAGATAATATCGTAAGCATGGTTGAGGAATTTTCTTTATCTTATAAATTATGAATCAAGAAAGTGACGATCTTATGGACCCCATCAAACTCGGAATCATCGGGTGCGGAATCGCAACCAAGCAGTTACATTGGCAAGCCCTACAAAAACTCAGGCACAAATTCGAAGTTGCGATTGTGTGTAATCACACCGAACCCAAAGCCCGAGAGTTTGCGCAAATGGCCGGTGGTGTGCCTTACGTTCTCGATTACCACAAACTTCTGCAACACCCCGAGGTTGAAGCCGTGGATATCACGCTGCCCATCCATCTGAATTATCAAGCTACCAAAGACGCATTAGAATCTGGCAAACATGTGTTCGTCGAAAAACCTCTGGCTGCCAATGTAGACGACGGCAAGAAGTTGGTCGAATTTGCCAGGCGATTCCCGCAAGTTAAAATGGTCGCTGAGAACTATCGCCATAATCCGGTCTTCCACAAGGTCAAAGAATATTTGAACCGCGGTATTATCGGTAAGCCGTACGCCGTATTCTGGGACATCTTTCACCTGATTGATCCTCGAAGAAACAAATATGCCCAAACCCAATGGCGCATCAAACATGAATACCCCGGTGGATTCGTTTTTGATGGTGGGATTCATAACATCGCAGCCCTGAGATTGATCTTCGAGGACATTGTTGCCGGTCAGGCGTTCACAAAATCCGTCAATCTGATGATCGGTGAAATGGATTCCATGAGTTTTCAATTCGCCACGAAGAATGATGTACACGGTGTGTTTAATTTCTTTGCCAGCGTGCAAGGGATGTCGAAAAACGAATTGGCGATATTGGGAAAAGACGGCACGCTGTTCCTCGAAAACCAGGAGCGGATCCGGATAACGATGAACGATAAAATCCAAATCGATGAAACCGTGCAAACGGAAAATGGCTTTGTAGAAGAATTTGAGGCTTTCTATGAAGCCGTGCGCAAAAATGGGGAGGTTATCAGCACCTTTTCAGAAGCATGTCGGGATTTGGAAGTCATGATTGGCGCTTTAGAATCTGCAAAACGCTGGGATGAGTTAGAATTGAACGGCTAAATAAGACGAACGAGCCTGTCAAATGAACCCCGAGTACCGACGCCAAAACCTTGCCCTTGATCCTTATTCTTATATTGCTACATTGATGAATTGAAACTAACTTAATGGTTGGTTACGTGAGGAAATCCAAATGTCAATGGAGTAAAGATTGAAAACCGAGACGGTAACGCCTAAATTGATAGGGTACATTGTTGAGAAGATCATCCGGGAGATTCAATTCAAGAAAGTTATTTTGTTTGGCTCGTATGCCAAAGGCGACTTTAATAAGGAAAGCGATCTGGATCTGTTTATAATCAAAGATGGTAAAGAATCAAGCCGCATGATGAGCCGTAAAANNTTGTGCGAAAAACAGAGGAGGTTGAATGGAAATTCAGAGCCAAAAATCCGTTTTATTTGTACCATATCTTCAAGGATGGTAAGGTACTCTATGAAAAAGAATGAGGAAGAAATCAAATTAGTTTTTGAACCGCAGTTCGAAAAGTTAAAAGAACAATGCACCCTCCTGAACGAATATATTACCGAAGCTCGTTATCCTGGCGATCTACCTTTTGAAAGCATTGGTGAAGACGAAGCAAAGGAAGTCATTCGCGCAGCAGAGGAAATAGAGCAAGTACTGAAAAGCATAGATCTTCNNAAGAGAACATTCGATAGATGAAACGCATTGACTTCCATTTTGGCATTGCCTGGGTGGTAATGTGTCTAGCCCTCGGACTTCACGTACTCGATGAAGCCCTAAACGACTTCCTCTCGGTCTACAATCCGACCGTAGAATCAATCAAAAGCCGACTGCCGTTTATTCCGCTGCCAACATTTTCGTTTGCGGGTTGGCTCACAGGGTTGATCGTCGCCGTCGTTATCTTATTTTTGCTCTCCCCTTTTGCATTCGACAAGGCAAGATGGATGATTCCCCTCGCCTATGTATTCGGATTCATTATGCTTGCGAACGGGCTGCTTCACATTGCCGGCTCGTTTTATTTCGGATACTTCATGCCAGGAGTGGTTTCGACTCCGGTATTGCTTGCGAGTTCCATTTATTTGCTTCTGAGCATCAAGCAGATCCGAGAGATATCCACGTCAAACATTTGAAACAAACTTTATGGAATACGTTTTCCTGATCTTTTTCCATATTTTGGGAGCGACGATCTGGGCAGGCGGACACCTGATTCTGTCAATCAGCATCCTTCCCGGCGCCCTAAAAGAAAGAAATGCAGAAGTGGTCAAGCATTTCGAAGCAAAATTTGAAAAACTGGGCATCCCGGCGCTCGTCGTGCAGATATTGACCGGCATCCGGCTCGCTCACCTTTTCCAACCTGAGATATCTAAGTGGTTCTCCTTCGATGAACGCATTTCGACACACATTGCTTTGAAGTTCATTCTCCTCGGCCTGACCTTGATATTGGCAGTCCATGCCAGACTAAAACTGGTTCCGAAATTGCAGGAACGCAACCTCAAATTCCTTGCGTTTCATATTATTGCCGTGACTGTAATTGCGACTTTGTTTGTCTTTGTTGGTGTAAGCATTCGTGTAGGCGGGCTTTATTAGTGCCTAATGCATAGAGAATATGTTAAAATTCATAAAAATTCCATTTTTACCGAAATAATACTGGCATTTTAGGTTTTGAAGTCTTATGTTAACAGTGAGAGCGAAGTCGATATGCCAGCCCTTTCATTTGACCCGCGACAAGAGTCAAATCCAGGTTTGCCTGCCTAATTTGGCCACGTCTTTTTTTCCGTTAAATGTAATCTGACATGGGATTCGCCAGGATCAATAAATTCAAAATCTAAAATTAAGGAGTTTTAAAATGGCACAAGCAAAACAAGGCGACACCGTTAAAGTGCATTATACCGGTAAATTGCAAGATGGGACGGTCTTCGATTCCTCGGTTGACAAAGAGCCTCTAACATGTACCATCGGAGACGGTCAAGTCATTTCTGGTTTCGAACAGGCCATTGTAGGCATGAATCCCGGTGACTCAAAAACCACCGAAGTTTCGGCTGATGATGCCTACGGTCAACACCTTGACGATTTAGTGATGGAGGTGGGGCGTGACGAACTACCTGAAGACATCGATCCTGAGGTAGGTCAACGTTTGGTAGGCATGCAAGGGGATGGTAAAAAAATCGTTTTTACCGTTACTGAAATGTCAGACAAGTCCGTGACGTTGGATGCAAATCATCCTTTGGCTGGCCAGGACCTGACATTTGATCTCGAGCTCTTGGAAATCGTTTAATCCCAAACCATTTTTCATTTCTCTTTAAAAGGAGTCAAGAATGAATATATATGTTGGCAATTTATCACTGGATGTGACCCAAGATGACTTGCAGAAAGCCTTCGAAGCGTTCGGCAAGGTAGAAACAGCCAATGTGATCCGAGACAAGTACAGCGGCGAATCCAGGGGGTTTGGTTTTGTGGAAATGCCTATTCGTGATCAAGCCGAGTCCGCCATCAAGGGTTTAAATGGAACAGAATTAATGGGAAAAACGCTCAAGGTCAGCCAGGCGCGACCACGTTCCCAAGCACGCAGAGGCGGAGGCAGACACGGTTTTGGAGGAGGAACTCGCGGGGGTGGACGTGGTGGACCGCGACGCTGGTAGCCTTTATCCAAGACTAGACAAACCCAAAAACACCTCATAGAATTTACCGATTCTATGAGGTATTGCAATTCTCTCTTCAAATGGACTGAGCCTCTGCACCCGAACAACCACACGCCTAATCATCAGCAAAGGTGCTCACCAATTTTTCCTTGACAATCCAGCCACCCATTTGCATATTAAAGAGATGTGCCCTTGCCTACGGTATTCATAGCACAGGTTGACTGAATCGTTAATGTCAGTCGTCTGATCTTTATGAATGAGGCCGGCTGAAGTACCGGCACCGATTTTCCAAAATTTTCCGTTTTTCTGGCATTTTATCATCTGATATTCTGTTGATCATCTGTGATCATCCTTTAAACCAAATTTTAAGAAGGGAGTAGAGCGAAATGTCAAATAAAACAGAAGAAAAATTTGATGCTATTGTCATAGGCGCTGGTCAGGGAGGCGGTCCGTTGGCTGGGGCTATGGCCAGGGCAGGCTGGAGCACGGCCATCATCGAGAAAAAACATGTTGGGGGCACATGCGTGAACGTTGGCTGCACACCGACAAAAACGATCATAGCCAGCGGACGTGTGGCTTATCTGGCCAAACGAGCCGCAGATTACGGGGTAAACACCGGTAACATTCGCGTGGATATAGCCAAAGTTCGAGAACGCAAACGCTCCATTGTGGAAAGTTTCCGGAACGGCAGTCGCAAAGGCCTCGAAAAAAATGAGGGCCTGGAATTGATTTTTGGTGAAGCGAGCTTTTCTGGGCCGAAATCCGTTCAAGTCCACACCAATGATGGGAATAGCCGGAATTTGACTGCGGAAAAGATCTTTATCAACACTGGTGGCCGACCGACACAACCTCGAATCTCTGGTTTGGACGAGGTTCCCATACTTGATAACGAGACCATCATGGAATTGGATGTGGTGCCGGAACACCTGTTTGTGATTGGCGGCGGCTATATTGGCCTGGAATTCGGTCAATTGTTCCGTCGCCTCGGTAGCAACGTGACCATCGTACAGCGAGGCAAGCAACTGCTGGCTCGCGAAGACGACGACGTAGCTGAAGAAGTCACCAACATTCTTGAGGACGATGGAATTGAGGTGCTCCTTCAAACTCAGGCACAAAAAGTGGAACACAGCAATGGCCAGATTCACCTGACTGTAACCGGCGAACGAAAGCTGACCGGGTCACACCTCCTGATTGCTGCGGGCAGAGTACCGAATACGGACCAACTCAACTTGAACGCTGCTGGCGTGGAGACGGACAAACGAGGGTTTGTGAACGTAAACGAGAGACTCGAAACAACGGCGCCGGGCATTTACGCCATCGGAGACGTCAAAGGTGGGCCGCAATTCACCCATATATCCTATGATGACTACCGTCTCCTGCGGACAAACCTGTTAGAGAAGGGCAACGCCACCACAAAAGACCGACTGGTGCCATACACCGTTTTCATCGACCCACAGCTCGGTCGCGTGGGCATGAGCGAAAGACAAGCGCGCGAGCAGGGGTACAACATCCGCGTCGCAAAAATACCCATGACGTACGTAGCTCGTGCTCTCGAAGTGGATGAAACCCGAGGCCTAATGAAAGCCATTGTTCACGCCGACACCGACCAGATTCTGGGCTGTGCCATTTTGAGTATTGAGGGCGGCGAGGTGATGTCGGTCATCCAGGTCGCCATGATGGGCAAGTTGCCATATACCGCATTCCGAGACGGCGTTTTTGCCCATCCCACGCTGGCAGAATCCTTGAACACGCTGTTCGGGCGTGTGGACGCTTGAAAAAACTTGGCTAACGCCAATGAAATCGCCGATTCGGCCATCAGATCCGGAACGTCAGTCTACTTAAACGAGTTAGTATTTGTTTACAAAGGCGTTTCACGACTCGAGATGCAGGTCGATCCGACACTCTCCCACAAAAACAACGAACCTGGAGGGATAATACATTATGGAAGCTATAAATCCGACGACGGGTGAGACAATCCAAACTTACGACGAAATGAGCCCACAGCAGGTAGAGGATGCGATTGAGCAAGCGCATGAAGCTTTTCTCGGTTGGCACCGGGTTAGTGTTCCCGATCGTGCTGCCTTGATGCAAAAAGCGGCTCAAGTGCTTCGAGACAATAAAAATGAGTTCGCCAAACTGATGGCTGAAGAGATGGGCAAAGTGATGCGAGACGGTCGAGCGGAAGTACAAAAATGTGCCTGGGTATGCGAATATTATGCTGAAAATGCTGAACACATGCTGCAAACGGAACTGGTCGAAACGGAGGCCAGCAAGAGCTTTGTGACCTTTCAACCTTTGGGAGTGGTTCTGGCGGTTATGCCCTGGAACTTCCCGTTTTGGCAGGTTTTTCGATTTGCGGCTCCAGGACTCATGGCTGGCAACGCCGGTGTCCTGAAACACGCTTCAAACGTACCTGGCTGCGCCCTGGCTATCGAGGACATATTCAGAGAGGCGGGATTCCCGGAAAATCTGTTTAGAACGCTTCTCATCGGCAGCAAACAGGTTGAAACCGTGATCGAGCATCCTCTCGTAAAGGCGGCCACGCTCACAGGCAGCACACCCGCAGGCCGGGCGGTGGCAAGGAAAGCCGGAGACATGTTAAAGAAAACCGTTCTGGAATTGGGTGGCAGCGATCCCTACGTGATCTTAGAAGATGCCGACCTCGAGGAATCGGTTGCAACGTGTGTCAACAGTCGACTCATCAATGCCGGACAGAGTTGCATCGCGGCAAAGCGCTTCATCGTGGTTGAGTCGCTCCGAAAACGATTTGAAAAGTTGTTTGTGGAGCAGATGCGTGCTCGCAAAATGGGCGACCCGATGGACGAAGAAACGCAGATCGGTCCACAAGCCCGCCATGATCTCAGAGACCAACTTCATAAGCAAGTCGAGCAAAGCATCAAAAACGGAGCGCAATGTCTGCTGGGAGGCAACCTCCCGGATAGCAAAGGCGCGTTCTACCCTCCCACCGTGCTCACAAACGTGAAAAAAGGCATGCCAGCCTATGAGGAAGAGATGTTTGGACCGGTGGCTGCCATTATTCGGGTGAGCGACGACAAAGAAGCCATCCGAGTCGCCAACGATTCGGTTTTTGGACTAGGTGCGGCCGTCTTCACCAGGGATGTCGCTAAAGGCGAAAATATCGCGACCAATGAACTGGAAGCGGGCTGCTGTTTCGTGAATGCCTTTGTAAAATCGGATCCGCGCTTACCGTTTGGCGGTGTGAAAGAAAGCGGCTATGGGCGGGAACTATCGCACTACGGCATCAAAGAGTTTGTGAACATTAAAACGGTGTATGTCAAATAAGATCGGTTTGTAGTTCAGCCTTCAGGCTGGTTTTCCGCAAGCTAAAGCTTGAACTATGAACTCGCTCATGGCAGTCAGAGTATTCCCCNNCCGTAGGACGGAACCTCCTACAACGTCTATCTTTCAGATTCAAGTGTACTTCTACAAAGAAGTTTTCTCGCTGCGCTTCTTCTAAGGAAAGGTGCTGGTTGGACGGGGACTGCTTCGGCAAAAAACGCCTCGCAGTGACAGGCCATACCATGTCATTGCGAGACTCGCACTTCTCAGCGAGTCGAAGCAAACTCCTCTTTTTTAGTTAGCTAAGCTTTCCTTACTAATAAAAATGACGACAGTCATCAAAGCTCGAAATGACAGAAGCATTCAAATAGCTAAACTGTTACCACGATTTCCTTGCCCTCCGAAGTTCACTATTTTATTTACTATACTATACTAAAATTCCAGGCTTTCTTATAAAAATACTTGACAATCGACATCAGTTCTATTATATTTTTCAGTAAATTCAGTAATTTTAGAACAGCTTGAATATACTGGAAAATTGTAGATGACAGAAAAAATTGAACAAACTCAACCGTGCTGCAAAGTCGAAGCCTTAACCACCGTGGACGAGCGCGGCCAAATGGTGCTTCCGAAGGAGTTTCGCCAAAGAGCAAACATTCGTGCTGGCGACAAGTTAGCGCTGATGAGTTGGGAAAAAGGTGGTGAGATCTGTTGCATTTCGTTAATCAAAGTCGACGATCTCACGGAAATGGTCAAGGGCATGCTAGGACCACTGATGAAGGATATTCTAAAATAAGGAGAATTTGAAATGGGCCGTCGAGATATCAAAACAGAAGTCAGGAAAGGCTACGCCAAAATTCTCAAGGATGAAACTCGTGGATGTGGCTGTGCCGATACCAAGGAAGAAACGAGCAAACGAGTCGGTTACACTGAAACCGATTTAGATACGGTTCCGGAGGGTGCAAACTTGGGGCTTGGTTGTGGCAATCCCGTGGCGTTGGCTTCGCTCAAGGGAGGCGAAACCGTGGTCGACCTCGGTTCAGGTGCGGGCTTCGACTGTTTTCTGGCGGCGAACAAGGTCGGCAAGTCAGGTAGAATCATTGGAGTGGACATGACGCCGGACATGCTCGACGAAGCCAGACAAAACGCCAGGAAAGGTGAGTATCCCAACGTCGAGTTCCGGCTCGGCGAAATCGAGAATCTGCCCGTGGCAGATAATGTGGCCGATGTGATCATTTCCAATTGTGTCATCAATTTGTCGCCGGACAAAGAGAGAGTCTTTCAGGAGGCGTTCAGGGTCCTGAAAGCAGGTGGTCGACTGATGATCTCGGACCTCGTCCTCACCAAAGAGCTGCCCGACACAATCAGGAACTCAGTCCAGGCTTATATTGGTTGCATCTCGGGGGCGTTGTTACGAGATGACTACCTTGAAGCCATCAAGAGCGCGGGATTTGAGAATGTCAAAGTGGTCGATGCGAACTCCTTTCCTCTCGACAATTTAGCAGCTGACCCAACGTTGCGCTCCATCGTCGAAGAAGCAAACATAACAGTTGAGGAAATCAAGCACGTATCAGGCATGGTTGTCAGTATCAAGGTTCACGCACAAAAACCAGCCTCATAAAAATCGGGCACTATTCAGACTAAAGTGCATTTGTGACAAAGCTCATGCAACCTGCCAAAGCTCTCAAGTGGATTGTCAACATCCTGAACAAGCACGATATCCCCTTTCAGGCCACCGGAGGTCTGGCGACGAAAGCCTTTGGTTCCAAACGCAAGTTGGTGACATCGACCTGTACATACCGATGGATAGAGTGAACGAAATCATGCCGGAAATCAGAGAGTACCTCGTGTGGGGCCCCGAGCATTATGTGGATGCGCATTGGGACCTCACATTTCTCAAGATCGATTATCACAATCAGAGAATTGAATTGGGCGATGCGAACTCCACTCGAATTTTCGACAAGCAGCACGGCAAGTGGCTGACGCTCGACGTGGATTTTTCGAAATCAAACATGCTGTCTGTTTTGGGGACCGTTGTGCCTGTCATGCCTAAGACGCAACTGATTGAATACAAATCGATCCTTTCCCGGAACGTGGATAGGACAGATTTAGCCGAAATTAAGTAATCTTCCACTTGCTATCAATTACGCGAAAAGCCATCTGTCAGTCTCACACGCGAATTGGGAAACACCAACCTATCTCCTTAACCCGGCGTAGCCGGAACCAAAAAGTCAAAATGATTAAAGTCGAAATAATTTATCTTGTAGAGCAATTCATCGGCCTATTTAGTGAACGAAAACGGATGTTTCTGTCATTCGAGTTTACATCCAAACCGATTTTTCTCTCTTTATCTCGCGGGGTAAATCTCAAAAAAAAATGCGGAAGAAATGTATATATAAGGCAAATATTCAAACCAAAGCCCCTTTCCTATGCTGTTTTCAACCCTCCACTGAAGTTTTTAATAGTTTTGCCCTAAATTGTTTTGCTTTTTTGTTTTTCTTTAGAGCTACCTGAAAAAGCGCTTTTTAATCATTTTGTCTACAATTATATCCCAAAATTGACGACTATTTTCGACGAAGCTCTGAAACAAAAGACTCATCTTGCAGTAAAAGATTGCTGTGGTTTGACTCATTAGTCACCGAATGACTGCTTAGTCATAATTTTTAAGGAATCTTTAAATAATATAATATGGAAAATCAGGACAAATTGCCGAGGAAAGAACGCGAACGGCTCGCACGCCGCGAAGAAATTCTGGATGCGGCCCGAAAGGTCTTTTCCGAACGCGGCTTCGAGCGTGCGACGCTCGACGAAATTGCCGTGGTGGC
>JABAHS010058754.1_pt1 | contig 10270 bp, 6 predicted proteins | sample 7062111 | NCBI WGS metagenome assembly JABAHS01 (sample SAMN14534600, study PRJNA622989) | marine sediment metagenome | biome: marine biome [ENVO:00000428]; feature: marine pelagic biome [ENVO:01000023]; material: deep marine sediment [ENVO:00002113]; isolation source: pool of 4 deep marine... | reverse complement strand
CTGGGCGTAGGCTACACCGAATCTTCCACCGGGTCAGCAGGGATGCCGACATTGCAAGACAGGCGTTCCCTTATGCGAAAGATGAATATGTCGGTAGCACTGGCCTTGGCGCTGCTGGTGGCGACGACCGCCATGGCGGAGACCCGGTCTGCATTGACACTGGACGAGCTGACGGGCGCCGCCCCGGAAACGCTCGGGCTTGTCGATAACAGGTGGTTTTTGCCGACCAGTAGTGCGCAAGAGGCGCTGCACCGATTCTCGGGCACCATCGAGATCCCGGACCATCCAATGCTCAGTGATCCCGCGCAAATCCTGCCGGCGGATATTCATGGCAAGAAGCCACAGCTGTTCCCCGGCGTTGCCCTCGAATTCGTCTCTCACGACGGCCACCTGGTGCCGCTCGAGCGCGACATCATCATTGCGCGTGACAGCGACANNCATGTCGCGTGCGTCGTTCCCCTTCCTCCTGACGAGCATCATCGAGAACGAGTCCTACAACGGCGTCGCCACTTTCCTCTACGACGACGACTCGGTCTCGTCACTTCGCTACCAGGTCGTCCATCACCTCTCGCCGTTCGTGATCCAGACACGCTTTACGGCCGCCGGCCAGTCGGCAATGAGTTACGCAAAGCACGCTGACATCAGCGAAGGTGTGATCGCGGACTTCGAGCAGGAGCTTGCCGATCGCCTGGTGTGGCGTGACTGGTCCGAGCTCGAGGAAGAATACGGGGCCGCAGTGTTCGCCGATTTCGATTCCGGCATCGATCCTTCGCTGACCCTGACCAGCGGCCTCGTCATCGACGGCGAGGTCTACGTCCGCTCGATGAATACGCCGTTCGGCCCGTACCCGTACCCGAGAGAGATGCGCCACGGCGTGTGGTCCGTGACCAAGACCGCGGCAGGCATGCTGACCCTGATGCGCATGGCAGAGAAGTACGGCGACGAGATTCTCGACGAACGCATTGCCGACTATCTCGACGTGACCGCGCAACATGACGGCTGGAAGGACGTGACGTTCCGCCACGTGTTCAGCATGACGACCGGGGTCGGTACCGGGACTCATGATGTCAACCCGAACAATATCGGTGTCGGCGACGCCAGCAACGCGGCCAATAATGCAGGGCTTGACGACTACATGGCCTGGTACTTCGCGCCGACGCTGGCAGAAAAACTCGACGAAGTCTTCAAGATCCCCAGCTACCCCTGGGGCCCCGGCGAGCACGCGAGATATCGTGACCGCGACATCTTCACCGGCTCGGCGGCGCTGGAGGCGCTGCTAAGGGAGAGAGGAGGCGACGACGCCGATCTCTGGCAGATGATGGTGGAAGAGGTCTACCGGCCGATCGGCATCCATCATATCTCGATGACGCATACCCGCGAAGCGAACGAACGCGGCACGCCGATGCTGGCCTGGGGCATATACGTGTCGATCGACGACATCGCGAAGATCGCGATGCTTATCCAGAACGGCGGCATGCACGACGGCGTCCAGCTGCTCAGCAAGCAGGGAATTGCCGAGGCCCTTTATCAAACCGACCGGCGCGGTTTGCCGACTGGCGAGACCAACGTGCACGGGCCGAAGTCCTACCACCTGACGCTGTGGCACGAAAACTATGTCACGGAGAGCGGCAAGGCCTTCACGGCGCCGCGCATGTCGGGATATGGCGGCAACATCGTGCAGCTGATGCCGAACGGCATCGTCGGCTTCCGCTTCGGCAACGGCGGCGACGTCGAACTGGAAAAAATGACGACCATCGCCGACATGATTCGCCCGTACGATCAAACGGATCGGCGCGGCAGGAGACGTCCAGGCGAATAGCTGCGAATCCAGCCGGTCGCTCGCCGGCTGATGGCGCAAAAAGTAATTGGCCAGCCTGTATCCTGTCTTTATCGGCACGGCCGCCGGTCTCCGGGAGAAAGCCTGATGTTCAACAAGATCCGAGAAAGCGTCCTTTTGTCGTTTGCGTTAACACTCACCGCTTGCGGAGGCGGCGGCATCAGCAGTGAAGAGATCAATGATCACGCGGTCCGCTACACGGCGGCGTGGAACAGCGGCGACCCGGCGAGCGTTGCCGGGTTCTTCTCCGCGGATGGCTCGCTCAAAGTCAACGACGCCGCGCCTGCAGTCGGTCGCGAGGCGATCACCGAGGTCGCCAGCGGGTTCATGAGCGCGTTCCCCGACATGCGCCTCGAGATGCTCGAGCTCAGGATCACCGAGACCGGCGCTGAGTATCACTGGCGATTTGTCGGCACGAACACCGGACCCGGGGGCACCGGTGCGCCCGTGGATTTCAGCGGCTACGAGGAGTGGACCTTCGGCGAAGACAATCTCGTCAGGCAGTCCCTCGGGCATTTCGACGAAGACGACTACAGCGCGCAGCTCAACGCACCTCGCCCGCTGGCGCCGGAATCGACGGACGCCGACATCGTCGCGCACATGATGCAGCACGAAAGTAACCAGACGCAGAGCGACGCGCTGACGGTCAGTTTCCCGGATCTGTCGCGTGAAAGAGCTTATGCCATCCAGCGGCTGCGAATGGAGCAGACGGCAACCGGCGACGACCCGCTGGCCGGATGGAAACTCGGCTGGACACGGATGTCGGACGCGACCGAACCGCTCGATCCGATCATGGGCCATTACCTGCAGTCGAGGGTGCACGCGTTCGGCCAGCCGGTGTCGACGAAGTTTTTCACGAATGGCACCGCCAGCGCCGAGCCGGAGATCGTGTTCTATCTGAACAGGGACCTGCCCGGACCGACCGTCACGCGAGAAGAAGTGATCGATGCGATCGACAGCGTCGGTATCGCGATGGAGTTCGTCAACTGGCGGGCGCTCGAGCCGCGTACCCGCGAACACGCGATCGCCGACAACGGCATCGCCTCAGGCGTTATTCTCGGCACCCGGCGATTCGATGTCCGCGATCTCGACTTCTCGCAGATCGAGGGATCGGTCACGGTGAACAGCGCCGAAACCAACGTCGGCAAGACGACGTCCATTATGGGCAAGGACCCGGTCGAGGGCCTGCTGTGGGCGGCAAACGAGTTGCCGAAGTACGGCATGCATCTCAGGGCCGGCCAGTTTGTCGTGTCGGGCACCGTCTGCCCGCCATTGCCGGTCTCGGCTGGCGACCGGGCAAGGATCGCCTTCACCGGCATGGGTTCGATCGACGCGATGTTTGTCGAATAAACCTGCCTATACTTTAAATGAGACATTCGACGGGGCCAGGGCCATGACCAGGAACAAAATCGACGACGAGATTTACGATCTTTACGACGAGTACTGCCACGGCCGTATCGATCGCAGACAGTTCTTCGAGCGAGCAGCGGAGGTCACGGTCGCGGGCGTTTCCGCGATTGCGATGGCCGAGGCTTTGTTACCGAACTACGCCGACGCCCAGGAAGTCCAGTTCACGGACGAGAGGATCAAGGCGAACTACGTGACTTACCCGTCGCCGGGCGGCACCTCCGGGGAGATGCGCGGCTACCTCGTGCAACCGGTCGGGGACGGCCCGTTCGGCGCCGTGCTGGTGATGCACGAGAACCGCGGGCTGAATCCTTATATCGAAGATGTCGCGCGACGCGCCGCGGTCGACGGCTTCCTGGCGCTGGCGCCCGACGGGCTGTCACCGATCGGCGGCTACCCCGGCAATGACGACGACGGCCGCACGATGCAGCGCACGCTCGACCAGGCGGAGCTGCGCCAGGACATGGTCAACAGCGCACGCTTCGTGAAAAACCACGAGCTGTCGAACGGCAAGCTGGGCGCGACCGGTTTCTGCTGGGGCGGCGGCACGACCAATTTCCTCGCCACCACGCTGGGTGACGAACTGCAGGCCGGCGCGCCCTACTACGGCCGCGCGGCAGACACCGACCAGGTCGGCAATATCGCCGCGGCGATGCTGATCCATTACGCCGAAGACGACGAACGGGTCAACGCGATGAAGGATGACTACGAGGCGGCATTAAAGGCGAACGGCGTCAGCTACGAGATGCACATCTACCCGGGCACGCGACACGGCTTCCACAACTATTCGACGCCGCGCTACGACGAGGAAGCCGCGAAACGCTCGTGGGAACGGACGATCGCGCTGTTCCGCGAACACCTGGCCTGAGACAGAAAATCCGTCAGTGATGGAGCGCCGGCGCTGGCGTCAGCGCATCGTTCTCCGGCGCGCGCCTGATCTCCTCGGCAATCAATGCATCCAGCTGCCGCATCCGCCAGCGGTCGAGCCAGTTCGTGATCAGCTCGAACTGCTCCATGTCCGGGCGCACCCGGCTCGGCGGCAGCTCGGCAATCCCCAGACCGAGCGCGGCCGCCTGCACGAAATTCTGACTGTCGCGTAGCCTGGCGATGACCGGGATGTCGAGACTGGTCAAAAACCGCGTCAGCATCTGGTAGCTTTTCGTATTCTGCTTGACGCGGTTGGCAACGATCGCGAGGTTTTTCTTGCGACGGTCCAGCTGCGTGAAGAGCAAGAGATCGGCGATGAATTTCGCAGCCGAGTAGATATCGATCTCCGACGGCACGATCGGGATCAGGATGCTGGTGGCATCGTAGACATGATCGAAGATCTGCTCGGGCTCCAACGCGGCCGGCAAGTCGACGATCACCTGTTTCGAATCCGGGAACCGGCTCGTCAGTTCGACGATGGAAGCGTCCTGGGCATAACCGCAAACTGCATTGACTGGCGGACGGCTGTCCGGGCGCTTGTCGATCCAGCGCAGGCTGTAGCCGCCCGGATCGCAGTCGACCAGGGTCGGCGGCGGGCCGTGCGCAGCAAAATAGCTGGCGAGATTGGTGGAAAGCGTCGTCTTGCCCGAACCACCCTTGGGATTCAGGATGACGATCTTGTGCTGACTAAACGGGTGCGCGGCATTGCTCATCGTTACCCTCGATTGCCTTCCCATGAAGGCAGGAAAGCCACGCGCAAGTCAGCCTGTGCGCAATTCGAGTCCCTTCCACGCCCAAGCGGAACAACGCGAACCTGCGAATATTACGAGATATTGCTTAAGGAGTCGAGCCTAAGTCATTGCTTTTCATAAGCAGAAAGGGCTGCCAGCCGGGAACCCGTTACTGGAAATCGCGGGGAATGGTCTCTTCCCAGGTCTTCTCTTTATATGGCTCGCCGTTGACCAGCACCCAGCGGTGAAAGCTGAGATGGAAGTTGTCGGCGTCGCTATGAAACTCGACGGTCTGTTCGAAGTCCAGCGTCCGGTCTTCGAGTTCCTGGGTCAGCTTGTAACGACCGGTGACCGAAGTATTGGCCGGGTTCGCATCGGAGGTGCGGTGCTCGATCTCCTCCTCGAAGCGCTCGATACCCCAAGGGCGCCGGGTTGCGCCGGAATTGGTCGCGACGCCAAACGCCTCGCCGGTCTCGGGATCGCGCTGGATCGCGGTGATGGAGGCGTAACCGGTGATGTTCCCGGCGTCGATGGTTTCATAGCCCGGCAGCCGTGGATTCTCGATCGGCGCCATGAAGTCCGGGGTTCCGCCGCCGCCAGGCGGCACGACGGGCATTTCTATCCGCGACCCGTCTTCGCCACCGATGACCAGGCTCGTCGTCATCGGCTCCTTCGTTGGCCACAGCATCGGCCACTGGCCGTTGCTGACCGCGACGCGCACGCGGTGACCCTCCGCGAATACCCACGAGGTAAAGTGCAGTTCGAACTCGAGCGAAAATTCCTCGCCGGGGACGATGTCTTCAGGCACGCGCGACGAATTGCGGTGCGTGCCGTTGATCGCGGCGCCGGCCACCTGGGTGACCTGGCCGTCCGGCGCGACGTCGGAGATCCGCACGACCCAGTTGGCACGGCTCGCGTCCGCCGACACGCGCAGCTTCGCAAGCGGCCTGCCGAGAATCTCGACCGGCGCGGACAGCGGCGCGCTGTCATAAACCAGGCTGTCGTCGTCCATCGGCTGCTGGTCGGGGGTCACGCTGCCCCACCACATCGTCTGACCGCCGCCTTCCAGCCCGCTCGAGGGCGTGTAGACGAGATCGTGCTTCGTGGCGTCCGCCTCGGCCGTCGAGAGCGAGTGGTCTCCCTGCGGGTGCCAGGCCTGGTGCTCGATCCGCTCGATTGGCCAGCCCTCTTCCCAGCGCCATGCCCCGGGGATGGCCTCGATCGCGGGATCGGGCGGATAGTAGTGGCGCACGTAAACGGCGAAGTCCGGCTCCTCGAGGATGCCCGTGTCCACGCCCTTGAGCCATTGATCGAACCAGCGCACGGCCTCGTGTCGCCACTCGACCTGCGGCGCCGGCCAGGCATTGTGCGGAAAGTAGTGATCCCACGGTCCGATCATTGCCTTCACGGGCGCGTCGACGTGCTCGAGCATGCGCGGCAGGCTGTTGCGGTAGCCGTCGAACCAGCCGCCGATGTGATAGCCGGGGATGCGCATCTTCTCGTACTGCCCGCGCGCGGACGCGCGGTCCCACCACGGACCGTCCCGCTGCTGGCGCATGTAAGCGTAGACGCTCGGCTCGACATTGAAGCGGTTCGCTTCCCATTCCTCATCGAGGACGAAGTCCGGCGCGCCGGGCATCGAGTTATAGAGATCGTTACTCATCATCCAGGAATCGGTATGCATGATGCCGTCGATGTAGTGGACGTCTTCGGCATAGAGATAGTCGGTCGCCATGACGGCGACGAAGGCCTTGAGCGCCGGCGGATTGCGCATCGCCATCTGGATCGAGTTGAAGCCTCCCCAGGAGATGCCGAACATGCCGACGTTGCCCGTTGACCAGGGCTGCTTGGACAACCAGTCGATCACGACTTCGCCGTCATCCAGTTCGATGTCCGAGTACTCGTAGGGAATCGTCCGGCCTTCGCTGTTGCCGGTGCCGCGGATGTCGACGCGGGCAACGACATAGCCGGCGTCGAGAAAATAGGAATAAACCGAGTAATTCCGGCTGCGGGATTCGTCCTTGCGATACGGCAGGTATTCGAGCAGCACGGGAAACTGATCGGCGTCTGTCGCGCCGGCCGGCAGGTAAATGTCAGCTGCCAGCCTGACGCCGTCATGCAGCGGGACCCAGGCCTGCTCAATCGATGGGCCGTCGTCGCCCGATGAAGAGCAGGCTGCAAGTGCGATACCGGTCAGCAGCAGGGCCGCGGCCAGCCGCCTTAAATTCAGTCGTGCCGTCAAATTCTTCTCCCCCGGGTTATTGCCTCGTTATCCCGAGCCCACATCCTGCTAAAGCCCGGCCCGGCGGGCAAGCGCATACACGGCCCCCTGTGCCCGGACTACCGGCCGGGGCGCCGACCGGGCATTGAACTGGTCATTTTTTGCGCAACGAACAGGCCTTTTGGGAGGGGTCGAACACGTTATAAACGTCTCCCGGCAGCCGCTGGCGGCCCCTGCCGGGCGGCATTTTTTAATTTGGAAACAGGAAATTAGGGCCCTGGGCACATTGCGCCCCCGAAACTGTTACAAATTTGCCATTGACAACGCTGTCATTTTTTCGGTATTTCTAAATGACAACGCTGTCATCCGGATGCGGATGGCGTCAGGTGCGGCTGAAAAAAACAAGACACGGAGATCCGAAGGCCGCTCAAGTTCCTGCAAACAGTTTGGGGATTCAACAATGAAGATGTCCAGAATAATCACGGCCGCCTGCCTGTACCTGCCTGCGGCTTTCGTATTTTCGCCGACGGCTGCTGCCCAGACGGCAGCGGCCGGACAGGCCTCCTCCTCTGCGGCGGCGGCTCCGGTAGTCGTCGAGGAAATCGTCGTTACGGCGACGCGGCGCGAGACGCTGCTGATGAAGACGCCTATCGCCGTGACGGCGGTGGACCAGGCCACCCTGGACCGCAACGGCGTCACGAGCGTATCCGAGCTCGCCAACCTGGTCCCGAATATGGACATCTCCACCATCAATGGTCAGTCGACGCCGATCATCTCGATGCGTGGCGTCCGCTCGACCAACGAAACCGAACTGGGTGACCCCGCAGTCGGCGTCCATCTCGACGGCGTGTATTCGCCGCGAATGCAGGGATTCCTGGGGCTTATGTTCGACAATGAGCGAGTAGAGGTACTGCGCGGCCCGCAGGGGACGCTGTTCGGCCGCAACTCGACAGTCGGCACCATCAACATCATTACCGCGAAACCGAAGACGAGCGGCTTCGCCGCCAACGTCAGCGCCGGCGTCGGCAACTGGAACGCGATGGACCTGTCCGGCATGGTCAACATCCCCCTGTCGGATACGTTCGCAATCCGCCTCGCCGGCCGGATGAGTCAGCGCGACTCCTACATCAACGGCTACTGGGATCCGAACCAGTATGACCAGCGGCTGCTGCCTGATGGCGTAACCGACGCCCCGGTGATCGCGGACAGCTCTTTCTCGGGCATCGGCGACGCGCGCACGCAGCACTCGAATTGGTGGATCGACTGGGTAGGCGCGGACAACGGCTGGATCGGTTACGACGTCCGGGCCCTGGTGCCGGCAGACGCCGAAAATTTCTACATGAACAATGACGAGCAGGCGTACCGACTGAGCGCGGCCTGGCAGCCGACCGACAGCCTGTCATTCGACCTGAGCTTCCAGCAGTACCGCAAAGAGGATGCTGGCGGCATCGACCTGGTCAACTGCGAGAAACTCCGCGGGCGCCCGGTTCGCGATGCGAACGGAGTCATCATCGGCACCGACGACTGCTCGAACCTGTTCCCGGCTGACGATACCTACCAGGCCGTCGTGAACGTGCCGGGCCGCCTGTTCCTCGATATCGAGTACCTGCGCGGTCGTATGGACTGGCAGCTCACCGACAATATGTCGCTGGCCTACATCGCCGGCTACGAGAACCAGGATCGCGAATCCGCCCAGGACATGGAGCAAAGCCTGAACGCGTGGGACGGCTCGATGTTCTTCCTGCCGGGCACCGGCTCGGAGTCCTCGTCGCACGAGATCCAGCTGCAATCCGGCGGCGAGCGCTTCTCGTGGGTCGCGGGCGCGAATATCTTCGAGGAGACCACCGTCACCAAGGGCTTCTACGACAACCCGATCAACGACAAGGCTTTCTGGGACCAGGGTGACCGCTCCACCGAGGCCTGGTCGATGTTTGCACAGGGTACGCTGGCCATTACGGACAGACTGCACATGACCCTGGGCCTGCGCCACAGCGACGAAACCAAGCAGGACGTCGGCGGCGTCACCTACACCTGCACCAACGACAACGGCTGCGCGCCGGGCTGGTGGAACCGCGACACGCTGAACGCGCTGCCGGCGGACACCTGGTGGGACACGAGCGTCTACCCGGAATCCAGCGGCAACGACAACAAGGGAAACTGGTCGCAAAACGACTGGCGCATCGGCCTCGACTATGACATCAGCGACAACACGATGGTCTATGCCTACGTGGCCACGGGATTCAAAGCGGGCGGCATCGGCGACGTATTCCGGGAGGTCAATCCCCGCACGGGTGAGCTGATCGAGGTGCAGACCTCGTTCGATCCCGAGGAAGTCACGACCTACGAACTGGGCTTCAAGTCCGCGAACCTGCTGGACGGCAACCTCGACCTGATGGGCACCTACTTCTACTCGGACTACTCGGACATGCAGTATGCATCCGTCGGCGCCATCGCGATGACGGATCGCTGGGTAGCGCTGCAGAATCCGGACGGCACGCCGATCCTCGACCCGGTGACGGGCGAGCCGGAATTCGGCTGGGTGACCGCGCCGATCATCGCCTATTACACGCAGAACGTGCCGGGCGCTGACATCCAGGGCATTGAGCTCGAGTTCGACTGGGCCCCCTATGACGGCGGCCGGGTCTGGGGTTATGCCACCTGGCTTGACACCGAAATCACCGAGGACTGGATCACCAAGTGGAACTACGATGCCGTGTCCTATTTCGGCATTACCTACGAGGAATCCATCGATCCGACCAACCTGATTCTCGAAACCAACCTGAAGGGCAACGAACTTGCGGTCTCCCCCACCTTCAAGTTCAACCTCAACTTTGAGCACACGTTCGAACTCGGCTCACTGGGCACGCTCGTGCCGTGGATCAATGTCCACTGGGAAGACGATTCGTACCTGACCGTCTGGAACGTCGACAAGCATACGGATGACATGGACTTCGTCATCGCCGATGAAGACATCCGTTACACGGATGACCGTCGTGACTCCTTCTACACGGTCAATTCGACGGTGCGCTTCTACCGGGATAACTGGTATGTCGAAGCCTATGGCTACAACCTGACGAACGAGGTCATTCAATATTGGGGTGGCGCCGCGGAAGGCGTCGCGAAGGGCAGCTTCAGTGCGCCACGCAC
>JABAHS010001703.1_pt3 | contig 10275 bp, 14 predicted proteins | sample 7062111 | NCBI WGS metagenome assembly JABAHS01 (sample SAMN14534600, study PRJNA622989) | marine sediment metagenome | biome: marine biome [ENVO:00000428]; feature: marine pelagic biome [ENVO:01000023]; material: deep marine sediment [ENVO:00002113]; isolation source: pool of 4 deep marine... | reverse complement strand
TGGATCGACGCTTTCCCCGGTCCGCTCGGACCGCACGCAGACGAGGTGAAACGGCGCGTCGCCGCCATCGTTTCGAGTGAACCGGCTGAAGCCGTGACAGCGGAAGAGGTCGAACCCGGCGGCGCCCATCCGATCGAGCAACTGCTCGAACCGTCTCCTGCCGAGCCCAAGAGCACTGCAGCCGCCTTGCGCCGGCGGCCGGCCTTCTTCAAGTGGATGGTGATCGGTGTCGTTGCCGCCCTCGTCCTCGGCGGCGGGCTGACCGCACTCCTGCTGACGCGAGACGGCGGCCCCTACGAGTACGGTGACGACACCCGGCTCGACTGGTTGTGGGATCGGTGCGACGCCGGAGACATGGAGTCATGCGACGCCATGACGGCGGAGGCAGACTCCGGCACCGACTACTTCTTCTTCGGGGAGACCTGCGGTGAACGGGTCGTCGGCGGTGGCGACTGTGCCGGCCGGGGCATCGATGATGAAGGCTCCTTCGGCTACGGGGACGATCCCGGACTCGACGAGCTCTGGGACGCCTGCAATGCCGGCACGATGGTCGCCTGCGACGAACTGGCCGCCGAGGCGCCACCGGACAGCGAGTACGCCGCGTTCGGACATACCTGCGGCGAGCGCACCGACGGCGGCGGCGAGTGTGCATCTCGCGGAGAGGCGTCCATCTCTCTCACATACGGTGACGATCCGTTCTTCGATGAGCTGTGGGATCGCTGCAACGCCGAGGACTTCACCGCCTGCTCCGAGCTCTTCGAACTCGCTCCGCCGGAGACCGAGTATGAGCGGTTCGGCGGGAGCTGCGGTGGCCGCACCGAGTTCCCGCAGGGCTGCGGTCCCCTCCTCATTGAGGGGGGTGAACTCGACGCGCTCGCGGAGGCCTGTGCGGCGGGTGATATGGAAGGCTGTTGGATGCTCTACGAGCTGTCGCCGCTCGGATCCGAGTATGAGGAGTTCGGGTTGACCTGTGGAGGGCGGACGGACGGCAGCATGCCCTGTGTGTTCACCTATGGAGACAGCCGGTACCTCGACGAGATGTGGGATGGATGCGCGGAGGGCAACATGGAGATGTGTGATCTCCTGTACGTGGAGTCGCCGGTGGACTCGGAGTACGAGGACTTCGGATGGACGTGCGGATGGCGCACCGACGGAGGAGAAGACTGTGCCGGCGGCTAGGACCTTCGGGCAGGTTGCCTACCCCGAGCCGCATGCGGGGGGAGGTGCACTGTGACGCGCCGTGTCTTTCTCAGCCACCACAGCAGCGATGTGGAGATGGCCCGGGCAGTTCGACTGGACCTCGAACAGCACGGGTTCGTGTGCTGGATGGCACCCGACAGCGTGACGGGTGGTCGGTCCTGGCCCGAGCAGATCGTTGCAGCAATCAAAGACTGCGATGCCGTCGTGGTCCTGGTCTCTTCGGCGTCCAACGCGTCGAGTCACGTCTCCAAGGAAGTCGAACTCGCCGTCGGAAACAACAAGAAACTGCTGCCGGTCCGAGTCGCGGATGTCGCGCCGTCCGGCAATCTCGAGTATCTGCTCGCCCTCGCACAGTGGACCGATGCTTTCCCCGGATCGATCGACCGCTACCTCGGGGACATCCGCCGCCGCGTTGCTGAGGCTTTTGAGGATCCTTCTCAGGGTCTGCCACCGGTGGCGACTGCGGCAACCTCTGCGTCAAGGGTTCCGGATGCTGCACCGTCGCGACGGGGAAGGGTTCTCGGCGCCCTGGCGGTCGTGCTGGTCATTGCGGCAGCCGTCGGCATCGCGGCCGGACTCGGAGATCAGGCGGACGCTCCGACGGAGGCTACAGGTGCTGCGATCGCAACGACCACGGCAACCCAGACGACGGCCGCCCCTGCGGTATCGATCACGAACTTCGGGCCGACGGGCGCCGCGGATCCCGACGGCTGTGTGACGTTGGGTTGGTCGGTAGAGCATGCCGAGCAGGTTTCCCTGGTGGCGCCGGACGGCTCGCTGCAACGCGTGGATGCCGAGGATGAGATGCTCATTTGCGGTCAGACGGGCGAGGTGGCGGCTCTGAGGTGCGAAGCCGCCGATGGATCGGTTGCCACCGCCGAGTATGTATTCGCGGTGGATCTCATCGTCGAGTCCGTTGAGACCGACGTGCGCGGTAGGACGCTGCTGGTGGACGTGATCACGAATCAGGCCGCCGATGTCACGGTGTCGCTCTTGGGAAGGACGGCCGAGAAGACGTCGACCGGCAAGAGCGTGCACCATCTTGAATTCGGAGAACAGGCGAGCGGTCCGGTCGAATGGCGGGTCGTTGCCACTCGAGCTGATCTCGCCGATGCAGTTGCGGGCGGCGCCACGGTGATTCCCTACTACAGCATGAGGGTTTCCGTGGTGGACGGCCCGAGCGTCGTTGCGACGACCACCACCAGCACGACCACGACGACGACGGTTGCGGCGGGCACCGTGCCTCCGGCTCTCGTCGTGATCGGCACCGTCGACCTCACGCCGGTGCCCATCATCATCAACCCCGATCTGCTGCAGGTCGCGCTCGGATACTGGTTCACCTATGCGGCTCAGCCGATCCCCGCCTACTTCGGCAGAGTCTGCGAGACATCGTTCGCCGGCGACGCCGTCGACGCGTTGCTGGTCCCGACCGAGTCGGATGGATCTTCGGAGGTAGTCGTGTCGGTGGATTGGTGTCCTCCCGACGGATCGGTCGGAGGGCCGCTTCCATCGAATCCGGACTCCGGGCAAGTCGTGAGCCTGGGGCCTGGATTCGATCCCATCTCGTCGGAGGTGCTCCTTTCGTTTCCGATGAACGACGTGGCGGTCGAAGTACGCCTCCTGGTCGAGCGGATCAGCACGGAGGAACCACCGGACTACGACTGATGCAAGTGGACATCGGATGGGTCCGCACTTCTCCAAGGGGCGATCCGGTTTCGCTCAACGCGAAATCTCGCTAGCACGCCGGGATCGTCGTCCGCCTACGCTGGGAGGGACCAAACGAGGGAGGACTCGATGTTTGGGAATGCATCGCTGCATGCGACGCTGCCTGCAGCCGATCTGGACCGTGCCAAAGCCTGGTACGCAGAGAAGCTGGATCTGAACCCGTTCGAGGAGGACGAAGCCAGCGGTGCCTGGTATGAGATGGGTGGGGTGCCGTTTCTTCTCTACGCCTCTGAGTTCGCCGGAACGAACCGGGCGACCGCCGCTTCCATCGCGGTGGAAGACTTCGACACCGCATTTGCCGGGCTGCGCGGCCGCGGCGTCGTCTTCGAAGAGCTGGACATGGGTGAGTTCAAGACCGAGGACGGCGTGCTCACACTTGCGGACGGTCGCAAGGCTGCCTGGTTCAAGGACAGTGAAGGCAACACCCTGGCGATAACGAAGATGTGATGCAGGGCCGAGGGTCCTGATCGCCCGCTGCTTTCCACGGACGCCACCTGCGGCGTGCCCGTAGCGCATCCGTTGTTCTCGAGCGGTTTCCTCGGTGAGCCCACTCCGAGTCCCGGTGCGCGCTTGGCCGCACGAGGCGGTACTGCCGCGCCCCCATCAACCGGCGAGACGGCCGTCGAGGTGCCGGTGGAGGGTAGAAGCGGTCTGAGGCCGGCTTCAGCGGTGTTCGCCGGCCCCTTGATGGCCCAGCGGTGATTGATCGTCCGCGAGCATGCGGGTGAGAGCCTGGGTGCGCGGGGTCATTCCGAGGTTACGGGTTGTCGGCCATTCGTCGATCTCGTCTCGCGCGAACGCGATCCACCGTTCGATCGCCTTGAAGACCTCGATCTGGAACGTCGCGAAGAGCACGGACAGGTGGGTGCGCTCCGGGAACGGATGCCCACCGTCCAGGTAGGACGCCATCAGTTCGATGATGGCGTGGTGGTGTTCTCCGATGTCGGCTTCCAGTTCGTCCAGGGCTCGGGAGAGGTCGTCGTGCGATCCATGGTCGGCGAAGAGCAGCCGCAGCAGGGACTCGATCTCGAGACGCGGTGGCTGGGTGCGTGTCCGCGTCCACTCCTCGAGCGCTCGGCGGCCCTCGTTCGTGATCTCGTAGACGTTTCGGCTCCGGTTGCCCGAAGTCTCCTTGTGGGTGGTCGCATAGCCGAGCTCAACGAGCTTCTTGGGTTCGGAATAGAGCAAACGCTCCGACTTGGGCCAGGCGTAGCGGAGACTGCGTTGAGCCTGCTGGGTGAGTTCGTACCCCGTCCATCGCCTCAGGTCGAGGAGCGCGAGGATGGCATACGACGAAGTGGTCATTTTCGGTGCCATGGGTTGACATTACTGCATTCTGCAGCATACTGTATGCTGCAGAATGCAGTAGTTGGAGTGCGTCGACACCCTGACGCACGCATAGACAAGAGCAAGCCCATCCGACGGGGAGAATGACATGGAGACGGCGAAGCACATAGCGGCTATCGGCCGGGAAGCGAAGCTCTTCGCAGATGCCGCCGCTCAGGGCGGGCTCTCAGCAGGAATCGACACTTGCCCCGGTTGGGACATGCGAGACCTGGTTCGGCACCTGAGTGAGATCCATCTCTGGGCCGCCGGGCACGTCGCACGACGCGCCACCAAGATGTGGGTCGACGATCTCGCCGACCTATCGGCGCAATGGCCGGATCTGGCGGTGTTCTGGCCGGACGACGAAGATCTTGTCGACTACTACCTGAAGACGAACGCCAATCTCGTCCAACAGCTGGAGTCGGCGCCCGCCGACGTGGAGGCGATGACCTTTCTTCCGGCACCCTCGCCTCTCGCCATGTGGGCACGCCGGCAGGCCCACGAGACCGCCATCCACCGATTCGACGCACAGAACGCAGCCGGGACTCTCTCCGGATTCGAACCGGACTTCGCCTCGGACGGAATCGACGAGCTCCTTGCCGCCTTTGCTCCCCGGCGCTCGGCCTTTCCGGTCGATGAACCCAAGACGATGGCCGTCCATGCAACGGACACCGGTGACCGGTGGTACGTCACCATGGGACCCGATGGCATCCGCACCGCACGAGGAGACGGCGCCGCCGACCTGACACTCGCCGGCCGGGCCGCCGACCTCTACCTGGCCGTGTGGAACCGCGGTGACGACGGCGCCATCGAGCCGATCGGCGATCGAGGCCTCCTCGAAACCTGGCATCTGAACCACAGAATTCGCTGGTCGTAGCCGGCCAACGTGGACGGCCGACCATCAGAGAAACCCGAGAGGAGTGTGACCATTCGACCCCGACCGCGGCGTCCGTTCAGCAACGAGAAGGAGACATTGTCATGAAGAGCAATATCGAGAACCTCCCCATCGCCCACGAGTCCCTCGGTGAGATGATTCGTGGAACAGAGTTCGGTGGAATGACCACCGCCTATATGCAGTACCCGGCCGGTCTCGACTTCCGCCCACTGCTCGAGGGGCTGGAGCGGGACCACTGCCAGTGCCCGCACTGGGGATTCGTCATCGAGGGCAGCATCCGCGTGTACTACGAGGACGGCACCGAAGAGGTCGTGGGTGCCGGAGAGATCTACTACTGGCCGCCCGGTCACACGGTCGTGGTTGAGGAAGCAGTTCGGATGGTCGAGTTCAGCCCGCACGATCAGATGTCGGAGGTGCTCGCCCACGTCGTCGGCAAACTGTAGGCGCCGATCGCGGGAGATCGCCGAACTCAGCGATGCGACTCGGTCCGCTCGAGGGTCCGTGTGATCGCAACGGTGGAGAGCCCGGAGATGGGCCGGCCCGCCGGGCCGTTCGCGGTGTGGGGCACGGGCAGCATGTTTGGCGATGGTCGGTTCATCGACATGGACCGTGCACTCGGCACGCCTCAGAAAGACAGCAGCCGGACGATGAACATCTACCGGGGGCCAGTCGGGTTCGGACGACCTCAGCGAGAGCGATGACGCGTGCTCGCCGAAGAGGTGGCCTCGCCGAACGGCTGGACACCGGTCGGCGCCGCGCGTCCGGCGGTGCCGGACTCTTCGTTCCATCTGGCAGCCTGCAGCCGGTTCAACGCGCTGTCACGTGAGCGGCCGGACCACGGTTGGCCCGGCCGCTGCTCGTGAGGGTTGAGGCCGGAGTTAGGGGATCCAAGCGTGGAACGTGAGACCAACGATCCGGGGTTCGTCGTTTTCGTAGTCAATCGAGACGTACCAGACGAACCATTCGATTCCGTCGTGTCCGCCATCGGCGATCGAGACCGTGTTGAAACGGCGCAACTCGACCGGGATCGGATTGGCTTGCTCGGGGATGCCCTCGTCGTCCAGGTTGCTCCACTCATTGCGGAGGAACTGGTTGGCGGGGTCGTCGAAAGCTTCGAGGAAGCTTCCGCCGATCTCCTGGGCGAAGGTGCGATACGGTAGATCGGCCGCAGCCGGATCGTCTGCCGATACGAGATGGGACGGCCATTGGCGGGTTCTCTCATCGGCCAGGATTCCGGCGAGATCGTCCCGGGAGTAGAGGATTGGCTCGTCGTTGTACACCAGATACAGGCCGCGTTGGGCGACCAGCGGGCGGAGGTCTCCGCCCGACTCGAAGGTCGCGGCCAGTTCGCTGATCAGGTCGTCAACGCGCTCGTCGTCGCCGAAGGCGACGGTGTCGATCGGCGATCCTGCGTCGGTTGCCGTGTCGCCGGTTTGCCCCTCGGACGAGTCGGTGAGGGTGACCTCGGGCTCGGAGGGCTCGCCTTCCGAGCTCACCTGGGTGGTGAGCAGATCATCGAGCGTTTCATCGTCGGTGGTGTCGGGTATTTCGGGAAGGTTTCCAGCGTTCCCGACGGTGCCGTATCCGCAGGCGGCGACGAGCAGAGTCAGGACAACGATGAGAGTGGCGGTGCNNAGGTTGCGCCGCCGTCACCGGCACGTAACAGAACCGCTACAGAACCATCCCGCCGGGTTTTCTCGGGAGGGCCGTACTGCGCCATGGGCAGCCGGTCGGTGCAGACTCCGTTGCCTTCTCCGCCGTTCTAGGCTCGACCCGAGAGGTAGATCGGGAAGGTGTATCCGGATGTCGAATGAGCGGGAAGTAGGTCCGGCGTCCGAACTGGCGCCGGGTGTCGTGAAAGGCGTCGGGCGGTATGCCGTGGGCAACTCGGACGGTGACCTCTTTGCAGTGACCCGGCGCTGCCGCCACCTCTACGCCGACCTGGCCGACGGGAGCGTTGACGACAACGGATGCCTCACTTGCCCATGGCACGGGGCCAAGTACGACGTCGAGACGGGCCGGATGGTGCGGGGACCGCAAGGCATCTTTGCCAGGATTCCCGGTCTCGGGCTCGCCTTCAAAGCGCTCACCGTCGTGCTTCCACTCGGTCGCGGCACGGTCACCGAGCGCGACGGGACGGTGTACGTCGAGTAGTCGCACTTGTCGAGGGGCGGACATCCGCCGTGTAGCGCGGATTCCTTCCCGGCAGATCCTCGTCCGGGTTTTGCCATCAGGCGGTCGGGCGAGTCGAAGCGTGATCGACGAACACGTGGGAGACGGGTCAGTCAATCCCGGCTGCTGCCGCAGCACGCCCGAACCATTGCGCCAGGCTTTCCGTCGTCTCGTGTGTGTTGATGCCGCTCGGGTTGGGGACCACCCACACCGAAGACCCGTGGATCGTGTGGCGCTGGCGACCCGCCCGTGCCTTCGGTCGGGAGTAGGCGGTCCGATAGGCGGTCACACCGGCGAACGCTACGACGGCCGGAGTCGACTGCTGCACCAGGCGCTCGACGCGTCTGGCTCCATCGCGAAGTTCCCGTGTGGTGACTTCGGACGCACGGGCCGTCGCACGGTTGACGAGATTCGTGATGCCGATGCCCCGGTCGACGAGCAGGCGACGATCTGCGTCGCTCAAGCCGCCGGCTGCGTCGACGCTGTGGGGAATGATGCCGACCTCGGCAAGTGCCGGGTAGAAGCGGTTTCCCGGATGGGCGAAGTGAGTCCCGGTTGCGGCCGTCCACAGTCCGGGGTTGATGCCGACGAACAGCATGCGTATGTGCGGTCCGATCAGATCGGGGACCGATGAGTCGCGGAACGACTCCAACTCGGCTCGCGTGAAGCCCATTCGGCGAGGGTAGCGAACCCTTGGCCGGACAGATCAGTCGGTGGGTCGACCCTCGATGAGGGTCCGGATTCGATCGAATGACCTGGACAGCAACCGGGACACGTGCATCTGCGAAATGCCGACGATCTCGGCAATCCTCGCCTGGCTGAGGTCTTCGAAGAACCGGAGGTAGAGGATCCGACGTTGTCGCTCGGGCAGGTCGTCGATGACGCTCGACAGGTCGGCCCAATCTGGCGCCCGGCGGAGTCTCTCATCGTGCACGGGTATGGCGTCGACCAGCGACGATCGTTCGTCACCGATGGAAGCATCGAGCGAGGCCGCGGAGAACGAGCGGCGGGCGAGCAGCGCTTGCGAGATATCCGAGTCGTCGGCATCTACCGAGTCTGAGATCTCCTCCAGTGTTGGTTCGCGCCCGAGTTCCTGTGACAGGGCATCGTGGACGCGCACTGCCTCGAGCCCGAGTTCCTGCAGGCTGCGAGGCACTCGCACAGACCAACCGGTGTCCCTCAGATGGCGTTTGAGTTCTCCGTCGATGGTCCTCGAGGCAAAGGTCGTGAACTTCACGCCCCGGTCCGGGTCGTACCTCTCGATCGCCTTGAAGAGCCCGAACAATGCCGCCTGCTCGAGGTCTTCACGATCGATTCCACTCTTCGCGTACCGGTGCGACAGGACACGGGCGAAACCCTCGTAGCGCTCCACGAGGGCCTCGTGGCCGCCGGAGTCGCCGGCGGCGGCGAGCGTGAGCAACTCCTCGTCCGACTCGTCACCGCTGAAGGGGACGGTGACTTCCAGTTCGAAGCCGATCAGTCCGTCGGAGCTGTACCAGTCGGTAGCCAGGCGGTCGAGGAGCACAGCAGCAGAAGCGTCGATCTCCAGATTCGGGCTCCCGGGTCCGTGGTGACCGAACTCGACCAGGAAGCCACTCTCGGTTCGCCAGATGTGAAGGTCGAAGGTCTGCCAGTCGCCGGTAACGGCCAGATCGGTGACTTCGCTAACGAGGACGAGCAGGATCAGCCGGTCCAGTGCTGGGAGAGCAGCGGCGATGTCGGATACCGCGGCGCGCGCCTCCCGCGCCGCTCCGAGCCCGGCCGACAGCTCGAGGTGAAGGGCCGGAAGACCCGGCGCGGTCAAAGCGGACGCTTCCACATTCGGTGCCTCAGCGTAGGCGAGTACGGATCAATCGCGGTTTCGGCGCCTATCGCCGGAGTCGGCCTCTCGTTTGGTCGACCAAGTCCCCTTTGCTGCGGTCACCAATTCTGCGGTGGATAACCAGCCGGAACGATTGCAGGCCCCGTTCCTCGACGATGCCGCTTTTCGTTCGGGTGCGCGGCTCACCGCCCCCACCCATGCAACACACTTCGACGCACTATGCGTCCCCGGCGGGAGACCCGATCCGGACGAGTCGGGTTGTGAGTGTCCGGTCTCGGGTGTATCTCGACGCCGGTGACGCGGCGTGCCTGCGATCTGTCTTCGACTCCGGGTCAGCCGTCGTCGGCTCCCCGGCGGATGATCAACACGACCAGCAGCAGCAAGGTCGCTACGCCGGTCAGCACGGCGCCGGTTCGCACCGGATGTGATGCGGCGGTCTCCGCCTTCTCGGCGACTCCGGCGGCGGTGTCGAGTGCCGTCTCTGCCTTTTCTAGCGCGGTCCTCGCTGTGGCGAGCGTGTCCTCAGCGGCGAGGATTCTCTCGCTGGCGGTCATCTGATTCTGAGTCATGGTGGGATCCTTTTCTCGTGTATTGCTGCTCCTACTGTCGCCGGGAGGGGACCCTCCCGGCGGAGCATGAGGAGTGGTTGTCGGAGTTGTGGACTTGCTTCAGCTTTTGAGCCACGTCCACGCTGCGGATCGGTCTCCGAACTGTTCGACGTCGATGCCGAGTAGCTCACCGATCGGTTTGCCGAGATAGCGAGACATGTTCTGCCACAGCGGTTCCGAGGTGACGACGGCCATGTGGCCGATGTCTCCGGCGAACTCGCCGGCGAACTGGAGGTCGTCGCGGATTGCTCGAGGTTCGAGACCGTCGATGTCGGAAAGCTCTACGAGCAGATCGAATGAATCCATCTGCTGGGCCCTCAATTTCATCTCGGGACGAAGCTTCTCGTAGTCGTCGTGGCTCAACTTGCCGGATATGACGAGAGCAAGGGTGTCCTGCTCGGATTCGGGCAAGATTTCAATCACTTTGATCCTCCTTCGTGATCGCTGTCCATTACATACCCGATTGAGGCGCGTCTCAAACATGGCGGCCCGCTGCCCGGTCCGCTACGCCCTCGGGGCTTGCCGGG
>JABAHS010058756.1_pt3 | contig 10279 bp, 8 predicted proteins | sample 7062111 | NCBI WGS metagenome assembly JABAHS01 (sample SAMN14534600, study PRJNA622989) | marine sediment metagenome | biome: marine biome [ENVO:00000428]; feature: marine pelagic biome [ENVO:01000023]; material: deep marine sediment [ENVO:00002113]; isolation source: pool of 4 deep marine... | reverse complement strand
GAAGCGTGCCCATCCTGAGTAACCATCAACTAAGAGCGGTATAATGATGCTATTCAAATCGTTGTCGTTAAATACCGATACGGAAACAGCGAACGGTAATGGATACTCATAATCAAAACTCCCCACCGCATCTTCAATACGGACCGTATCCGGTATACCCGCATCCTGGGCATGGGCGATAACCATGGATATGAAAAGCATGTAGAATGTTACGATAACTGAGATTTTGCCAAGAGCGCTCATTGATAACCTCCTATTATGAAGTAGTTACCGAATTTCCTCCCGGCAAAGCAATTGTGGTCAGAAAATCAGCTTCATTAATAATATAGAGGAGTATATTACTTCCGCAAGCATAATCGACTGTTTATATCGGCAACATTGCATTTTCCATGACGAAAATTGACAGTCTATTGAAAAAAGCCCACAAAAAAAAGAATACAGAAACAATCTTTTTTCAAAGATCACTGTTATAGTATTTGTATTTAGATAAACAAAAAAGGAGCTACTGGTGATAAATATTAGAAAATCCGAAGAAAGAGGTCATGCCGATTACGGCTGGCTGAATACATATCACACGTTCTCATTCAACACTTATCATGATGAACGCTATATGGGATTCAGGTCGTTACGTGTCATAAACGAGGACAGGGTGAAGCCCGGCAGGGGCTTCGGAACTCATCCCCACCAGAATATGGAAATAATCTCATATGTGCTGGAAGGGGAACTTGAACACAAGGACAGCACCGGTACCGGTTCTGTGATTCGTCCCGGCGATGTACAGTATATGAGCGCAGGAAGGGGAATTCTTCACAGTGAGTTTAATCCGTCGAATGAGCAAGAGGTTCATTTTTTGCAAATCTGGATAGTTCCTGATAAAAGAGGAATTGAGCCGGTGTATGGACAGAAAAAGTTCTCAAACAAGGAGAAGTTGGGCAGGCTATGCCTGATTGCGTCCGGAGACGGACGTGAAGGCTCGATCAAAATCAATCAGGACGCCCACGTTTATTCGACAATCCTGGAAACTGATGGCTCAATGCGTATTCCCGTCAAAAAGGAACGTCATCTCTGGATACAGGTGGCCCGAGGCCAAATTAAACTCAATGATATAGAACTATCGCAAGGTGACGGGGCATCTGTCAGTGATGAAACGGGAATAGAGATTACAGCCCTGGATAAAGCGGAAGTTCTGGTTTTCGATCTGGCCTGATGTATATTATAATTCAATCACTCTCTGGAGCGGAACATTATTCTCGGCCAGACATTTCTTTAATATAGATGATCATAATCAAAAAGGAGGCGCTTTATGATTGCTATAAAGCGATACACAATATTAGTAATTATACTGGGGGCTGTATCAGTTTTGCAGGCTCAAGACGAACCCATAGCTCCATTGCTGGAGGGTATGGGAGATCACCATCATGAGATTACAACTGATGATACCCTGGCACAAAGATACTTCGATCAGGGACTGATACTTCACTACGGCTTCAATCATGCCGAGGCGGCACGCTCATTTCGAGAGGCCCAGCGGCTTGATCCCGACTGCGCCATGGCATACTGGGGTGAAGCCCTGACTTTCGGTCCTAATATCAATGCCGGAATGTCTGCAGCAAGTCTGCCGGTGGTCTGGGAATCCATCCAGAAGGCGCAGGAACTGTCAGCGAATGTTACCCAGAGAGAAAAGGACTATATCGACGCCCTGGCAAGCCGCTATGAAGAAAATCCTCCCCCAGACCGCTCGCAACTGGATCGAGATTATGCCGATGCGATGAGGGAATTGGCAAATAAATATCCGGATGATCCGGATGCTCAGGCTTTATTCGCCGAGGCCTTAATGGTTACCACAGCCTGGAATTACTGGCTCGATAACGGTGAGCCAAACAGCACAGCGGGGGAGGTACTTTCCACGCTGGAGACGGCTTTGAAAAAATACCCTCAGCATCCAGCCCTGAACCATTTTTACATTCACCTGGTTGAGATGGAACACCCCAAGTGGGGCGTCGCCAGCGCCGACAGATTACGCGGCCTTGTACCTGGTATCGGCCATCTCGTACACATGCCATCGCATATCTATATACACATTGGGAGATTTGCTGATGGTTCAATCGCAAATCAGAAAGCTGTCGAGGCCGATCAGCGCTACTTGAATCAACACGGCGCCCATGGTATGTACCGTATTTCCTATATGCCGCACAACTCCCATTTTCTGTGGTTCACTTCATCGATGGAGGGGCGCGGTCAGAAATGTCTGGAAGCGGCCAACATAACCAAAGATTATATAATTGAGGACCTTCTGTATCAGCCCGGCTATGGCTCGCTTTATGAGCATTATGCTTTGCCATATCTGGCAATGGCGCGTTTTGGAATGTGGGATGATATTCTCGACGAGCCGGAACCGGATGACGAATTGCTTTTTCCTGTCGCCATATGGCATTACGCACGCGGGCTTGCATATGTCCGCAGTGGTGATTTACAAAGTGCCCAGCAGGAACTCGATGCTTTGAAACAAATGAATAATCAGGAAACCCTGAGGTCCATGGGGGTCTGGGGCGTGTATACTACTGGAAATGTCATACAGATAGCGATTAATGTCTTGAATGCAGAAATCTGGGCCGCGGAAAGTAATTATACGGGAGCGATTGAGCTTTTGCGTGAGGCTGTGGACCTGGAGCACAGTCTTGGTTATCATGAACCTCCAGCCTGGTATGCCCCGGTCCGTCAGACCCTTGGCGCGATTTTACTGGAGGCTGGAAATGCCCGGGAAGCAGAACAGGCATATCGCCGTGATCTCGAAGAATGGCCGGATAATGGCTGGTCTTTGTTCGGACTTTACCAGGCCCTGAAAGCACAGGGGAAGGATTCTGAAGCGCAAACAGTGTACGACAGATTTCAAGAGGCATGGTCTCGTGCCGACGTTGAGCTAACAAGCTCAAGGATGTAAAATTAATACATTGGGGTACAACAGCTTGTGATTTCTTGCACTGAAATCATATCTAACTGGCCTAGATCTTAAATAAAAGAAGATAAAAAATATCGGAATTATGTTGCCCTGGTCATGCAAACGGGTTATATTGGTAAAAAAGATTACCGTTTGTAATCATGGCAAATAACATTAAACAGGAGAAAAGCATGGGGCCGGTTAAGAAATTCAGGAAAAGGGATCAAGCCAGTTCTATCAGTAGTGAGGATCTGAAGATTTTCGAAGCAGGTTTGAGAGGAAAACTTCTTCAGCCCAGAAATGACGGTTATGATGAGGCACGAAGTATATGGAATGCGATGATTGACCGCAGGCCCGCTTACATTGTCCAGTGTAAAGGAGTTGCCGACATCATTAGCTCAGTTAACTTTGCACGTGATAATGCTCTGCATCTTGCCATTAGAGGAGGGGGGCACAACATTGCCGGAAGCGCGGTTTGCGATGATGGCCTTATGATTGACCTCTCGCAGATGCGCTCTGTGCGAATTGATCAAGAGAAGCGTATCGCTCATGTTGAACCGGGGGCGACATTGGCCGATTTTGATCACGAAGCGCTGGCTTTTGGTATGGCAACTCCCCTTGGAATAAACTCCACAACTGGTGTTGCCGGATTGACGCTGGGGGGAGGGTTTGGATGGCTATCCAGAAAGTATGGCATGACAATCGACAATCTGCTGGCGGCTGATGTAGTCACTGCAGATGGAAGGTTTATTACCGCCTCCAAAAATAAGAATCCCGATCTGTTCTGGGGATTGCGCGGCGGGGGCGGAAATTTCGGAATTGTGACGCGTTTTGAGTTTCAGCTTCATCAGGTCAGAAAAGAACAGCTCTGTGGTTTGGTTTTTTATGGAATAGATGATGCTGTTGAAGCTCTTAAGAAATATCGCGCTTTCTTGGAAACGATTGGAGACGATACCGCTGTATGGGGAGTATTGCGTCAGGCGCCACCGCTTCCTTTTTTGCCGCAAAGTGTTCATGGAAAAGAAGTCCTTGTCTTTGCATTGTTTCATGCGGGTGATCCGGAGGAAGGAAAAAAGATACTTGAGCCGGTCAAAAATTTCGGCAAAGTTTTAGGTGAGCAGGTTGATGTGATGCCGTATGTCTTGTGGCAACGGGCGTTTGATCCGCTTCTGACCCCTGGTGCTCGGAATTACTGGAAAACTCATAATTTTGCCAATTTGGAGGATGAAATTATTGAAGCCGCCGTGGAATTCACGAAAAGGTTACCGTCTGCCCAAAGTGAGTTATTTTTCGGTTTGCTGGGAGGGGCTGTGGGTCGTGTTCCCCAGGATGAAACGGCATACTTCCATCGCAAGGATAATTTCATTCTTAACATGCACGGGAGATGGGATGATCCCCATGATGATAGTAAATGCATTGAAAGCATGAGAGACTTTTTTGACAGCACTTCTAAATATGCCACAGGCGGGGCATATATAAATTTCCTCACCCAGGATGAAAAAGATAGGCTGCGGACAGCCTATGGCCCTGCTTATAATAGGCTCTTGGAGGTGAAAAAGATATATGATCCCGAAAATCTGTTTTCAATGAATCATAATATTGATCCCAAGGGCTAATGAAACATAGGATAGCTCTAATTTTCCTAAAGAAGTTATTGCAAAAACCTGTAATAATAATATTCTCCGGCGATTCCGTCATCCGCATTGACTGAATCCCGCTTGATGTGATTTGGGTAGTGGCCTAAAGCAACCTGTTCGCTGACGGTCATCAGCTGGTCCCAGGCGCCTTGTACGCTGAGACCATTCAAAAGCAGAAGCCAGACAATTGCATGGGCCCACACCATAGCGTTTAAAGTTCGCCTATAGTATTCTCAAGTAATACCTCTTCAAATTTTGCCTTGTCATGCATTCATTTTATTTCTTCAGATATATACCGATATCATTCTTCTCATGTCATTTTGTAATTAAAGGCTCTCTATATACTTTCGTATAATCANNCTTATTGTTCTCAACTGTTTCGAATTCATAGACAGTTGATCCCCCCTTGCGGCTGAGATGGATTCTATGAGGAAACAAGACGCCGTCAACCTCGCGGTAATCATGAATCTCCCAGTTGTAACCGAATCCAATCAGGAGACCCGAATTAACATCAAAGAATAACGGCTGGTGAAGAGCAGAAGTCTCGAGAGCATATACTTCATGATCATGTACCACTAAAGTTCCCTGCATTCTCAAATCAGGAAAATATTCTTTGATGCGAAGCGCATTTTGGGGATTTAGAAGCCAATCCAGCCTCCGTTTTTCAGCGCTCTTGTCCGGCTTGACACCGCACTTGTCACTAATCCAGCCTTCATTACCATCATAAGCCCGGATGTAATTTCCCTGGTCTGACCACGTTTTTGTGTAATAGCTCGAGGGTACTTTGGCATATGCCTCAAAATATCCCGATTCGTAGATTGGATGCTCCCGGGTGCTGAGGTCGGTAATTACTCTACCGGTGCAAATCCTTGTCGAGAGTTTCTCGATCGCCTCGCGTCCGCCCATCGCTTCAGCATATCTCTCAAGTATTTGCTCAACATTAGGAATTTTATCGGATTCGGCTTTGCATTCTTTTCCTGAGAGCAGAAATTGTATGAGCAGGATTAATATGGCGGCCATAGTAATAAGTAGATGAGTACGATTGAAAGTGTGTGATCTTGATCCCATAGCTTCCTCCTTTGATATTTTTTCTAACCAAACAGTGAATCAGCAAGAGGTATGCCATGAAGCTTAAGTCGTTAATAAATAATAGGATGTAGTTTGCAGGTCGAATCAGTAAGCGTATAGACTGTGTAATCTCAGACACATATTGGAATAAAAAGTATGCTGGAATCGAAATCTTTCTAATCTTATGTGGTTATAAACCCATTGGCTCCTTTGCAGTGAAAACCCATCCGGGAGCTGAATCGGTTTCCCGCCTCAGGATCAAGTTAAGCTGTGCGGCATGATGCTGAAGATGCCGCATTATATACAGAAGCAATTCGCCGTGGCTTAGAGAAACATTCACGAATTTATACTTCAGGGCAGTCCATTCATCGGTCATATTTTCAATAGTTGCCCGTGCTTTCTGTCGGCCATGCTTGAGATATCCCAGCAGCTCATCTTTGCTGTAGACCCGATCTGGCATAACCCCGGAGGGATCCAGTTCGCTTAATGTGAATGGCTCGGGAGGTCTGAAATCCTCATTCTGCCTCGACAGATAATAATCCAGAAAAAAGATTGTGTGGTAGGCGATGTACCAGAATTCCGGTTTGCGGTTACCGTCGCCCCAGAGATCATCGGGACATGCCCGAATTGCGTTCTCCAGCGTATCTATTGCCGCCCCGAATTGGCTCCAGATGATTTTTTTATAAAGATCGCTCATACATACTCCCCGTAGCTTGATAGTAATTATGGATAATTTTAATCCACTATAGATATTTTGTCAATCATATTTTGAATCATATCGTCCTGCAGTCTGCAAATATTGATCAAAGGAATATTTATCTTCACCAAAATACACGTTTGTGTAAGCTCTTACTAATAATTTGTAACAATATTTCTTACTGGTCGTACTCTATTTTATGGATCTCAATTTCATATTTGTGGGGTGTTTATATGTTTGTTAAGCGAAATGTCAAGTTGCTGCCGAACCGAACAGGAAATGGCATTGAAGCGTGTCAAATTCCAATTACAATAATCCCTGCGCTGATCATCCTCAGCGTCTTTTTAAGCTGCAGCGGCTCAGATAATTCCACCGGTCCTGACCCTTCCAATGGCTTTGAATGGACTACCGCTCCTCCGGAGGAATATGGCTTCGATCCCGACCTGCTGGATACATTAACCGAACACCTTGCCTCCGGGTATCTCGGACGGGTCACCAGTGTGCTTATTGTACGCGACAAATATCTGATCTATGAAGAATACTTCCGAGGCAATGACCGCCATGATGCAGTGAGCATTTATTCATGCACCAAAAGTATATCTTCAGCCCTGATCGGCATCGCCATAGGTGAGGGACATATTCCCGGTGCAGATGCTCATCTTCTGGATTACCTGGAAGACTATGACTGCTATCCGCCTACTATGATGGACAGCCTCGGCAGGGAAAGCCTGATGATTGAGCACCTTCTGACAATGACGGCCGGTTTTGCATGGGACGAATTCTCCTATCCATACGGAAGCGTGCATAACAGCTATACCCAGATGGTCGCTACTGACGACTGGATTCAATTCACTCTTGACAGGCCGATGACATCAAAGCCGGGTAATACCTTTGCCTACAACACCGGGCTCTCAGGTTTTATGGCTATAGTTCTCGAAAAGAGCACAGGACAATCTGTGGAGTCGTATGCGAGAGAGAGGCTTTTCGATCCGATCGGGATCGGGACCTGTACCTGGCGCTATGATCCCAAAGGCAATCCTGTGACCGGGAATGGCATTAGAATGAAGCCGCGAGATATGGCCAAATTCGGCTGGCTGTATTCGCAAAATGGAGTATGGGATGGCGATACTATCGTTCCCGGCTGGTGGGTGGACGAGTCTCTCCAGCCATACACAGAATTCGGGGATGGCCGTGGCTACGGTTATCAGTGGTGGATGGCGACTGTCACTGACGGTCAGGGAAATCCATTTTATATGCCCTATGCCATGGGATGGGGCGGGCAGCACATTTTTGTCCCGCCTGTGCTGAATCTTGTTATTGTCGTTACCGGCGACGATGATATATACATTAATAGCAATTACATTGCCGGCATTCTCGATCTTATCGGACAGGCCATGCAGGAATAGTCATTCTCGAGTAGCTTCCATTATGTCAACTTAACCGGTTTCCCAAAATAGCTATTGGTTGGAATCGGAAATCGAGGTTTAATGAAAATGAAAATGCGCAGATATCAGGATGACCGCGATTATTGGAGGATCCGAGAATTCTTACGCCAGATATTCCGATCCAATGATTATCGTGAATTCTCCTGGCAGGTTTACCGCTTTGATTACTGGCGCTGGCATGGTGTCGAAAATATGGGACATGGCAGATTGGAAACGGATGTTTTTCTCTGGGAGAAGCCGGATGGAAAACTGGGCGCAGTGCTTAACAGGGAAGCCCCAGGCAGTGTCTTTTTGCAGGTGGATCCTAATTACAGATCCGGACAGCTCGAGGAGGAGATGGTTGAAGCAGCCGAAAAGAACTTGACCACAAAATCCGCGAATGGAAGGAGAAGATTGCATATTTGGGCTCTTCATGACGATATTCAAAGGCAGCAAATCTTGTCAAAAAGAGATTATATAAAAGGTCCCCAAGCAGATTATCAAAGGTATCGCGATCTATATGAGCCAATCCCGGATGTGGAGCTGTTTGATGGATACAAAATAAGATCTCTCGGCAATGAAGGTGAACTTCCTGCACGCAGCTGGGTATCATGGAAAGCATTCCATCCCTATGAGCCGGATGAGGCTTATGAGGGCTGGCAATGGTATCTCAATATTATGAGGGCGCCGCTTTATCGCCGTGATTTAGATTTGGTGGCGGTAGCTCCTGATGGAGAACTTGCAGCATTTTCGACAGTCTGGTTTGATGATGTCAACCGCACTGGTGCATTTGAACCGGTGGGCACCTCACCGGCGCACCAGAGAAGTGGTCTGGCCAAGGCTATCATGCATGAAGGGTTGCGGCGTTTAAGAGATATGGGAGCAACTAGAGCATTTGTGGGGTCATGGAACGAAGCCACCCATGCCCTGTATAGATCGGCGGGATTTGAGAACTATGACCTTTTGGAGTCATGGCATAAGGAACTTAAGTAACGAATTAAAACACTTTTCTAAAATCCTATACGATATTATATTTCACGGTAAGCCGTGGTGAATCTGTCATTCGGACGTCCCGTAGAATTAGGTTATATAATATAAATAAGAATAGGAAAGGTGTGTAATGAGTAATCCCTTGCGAAATTTCATGATACTGCTGTTCCTGCTTGCTGCTGCAGGCAGCTTGCCGGGCGAAAGCCTGACCGATTCCTATGAAATCCTCAATCGCCATTACGAAGCAATGGGCGGACTGGAAAAGTTGAAAGCCCAGGAAACATCTCACCTGGAAGGTGAACTGGTGCTGGAAGGTACCGGCCTGGAGGGTACCGGCCTGGAAGGTAGCTTTGAACAGTGGTCAGAAAGCCCCATAAAGAGCCGCCAGGAGGTCGATCTGAAAATCATAACACAAGTATCGGGTGATAACGGCGAATTTGCCTGGACGGTCGATCAGAACGATAAACTTCAAATCCACAATGATGCCAGGACGCTGGATCAGCGCCAGCTGCAAATCCTCTTAGCCGAATACGATCACCTTGATCCGAACTCTGAAGTCTTTAATCTCAGCTATGAGGGTCTCGATACTGCCTCCGGCTCCGACTGTTATGTCGTTAAAATCGCCAATAATATAAATGAGGATTACTCCAATCAATATTACGACACCAGCAGTTTTATGCTGCTCAAGACAGTTGCATTCTCTCCTGAAGGGGAAAATCGAACATGGTACTCGGATTATCGTGATGTCGACGGTGTGCCGTTTGCCTTCATGCAGAGATCGATTCAATCCCCAAGCGGCATGAAGTCCATTGTCAACTTCACAAGGGTCGAAATCAATGTGCCGATCGATCCGGCACTGTTCGAGCCGCCTTCCACGGATGTTGAGGATTTCCGCTTCACAAACGGAAAGTCGGCCGAGGATATCCCTTTCAGATATATCGACCATCATATTTATCTTCCTGTGGAAGTCGGCGGCAAGACAAAATTATGGATTCTGGATACCGGCGCCAGCGCTTCAGTCATAGATGAGGATTTTGCCCGAGAGCTGGGGCTCGAGCTCGAGGGGCAGATGAAGGGACAGGGGGCAGGCAAACTTGTCGATGTCTCATTTACCACGCTTCCCGCATTCAGCCTGCCCGGTCTAGAATTTGATGAGCAAAGTGTAGCCTCGATCAAGATCGCACCGCTTTTCAGGCGCTGGCTGGGCATGGAGGTAGTGGGGATTCTCGGTTATGATTTCCTCTCACGTGTCGTTACAAAGGTTGACTATGCCAACGAAATGCTGTCGTTTTATCACCCTGACAGTTTCAGTTACCAGGGAGACGGAGTTGTGCTTTCCACGCCGATCTCTCAGCGCAATATGCTCGAGCTTCCGGTTATTGTTGACGATGAGTATGTCGGCCTCTGGTCGCTGGACCTCGGCGCAGGAGGTATGAGCTACCATTATCCCTATGCGGAAGAACATGGTCTTCTGGATGCTTCCGGTGTCGACTGGCTCGGTCACGGCGCGGGGGGATCACATCCG
>JABAHS010003411.1_pt1 | contig 10284 bp, 12 predicted proteins | sample 7062111 | NCBI WGS metagenome assembly JABAHS01 (sample SAMN14534600, study PRJNA622989) | marine sediment metagenome | biome: marine biome [ENVO:00000428]; feature: marine pelagic biome [ENVO:01000023]; material: deep marine sediment [ENVO:00002113]; isolation source: pool of 4 deep marine... | reverse complement strand
ATGTTCCGGGCAGACGACGACGCATGCCGGTTCGAGGCCGACCTCGACCCGGTGGACGCAGTAGTTGCACTTCTGCGCGGTCTTCGTGTTCGGGTCGATGTAGAGGGCGTCGTACGGGCACGCTTGCATGCACGACTTGCATCCGATGCACCGGTCGGTGTCGAAGTCGACGATCCCGTCGGAGCGCTTCTGCAGCGCCGACGTCGGACAGATGGCGACACACGGGGCGTCGGTGCAGTGATTGCAGCGCATCACCGAGAAGAAGCGCTTCGTGTCCGGCCAGACGCCCTTCTCCACGTACTTGACCCAGGTGCGGTTGACGCCGAGCGGCACCTCGTGTTCGGTCTTGCAGGCGACCGTGCAGGCGTGACAGCCGATGCACTTGGTCTGGTCGATGACGAATCCGTATCTCAGCTTGCCCTCCCAGGTTCAGACGTGTCGTCGGCCCGACCTCTCCCCTTGCCGGCTGGGCTCGAACTCGCTCGTCTACGCCTTTTCGACGATGAAGTGGTACTCGTTGTCTTGCTCGAACTGCTCCTTGAGCGGATTGCCCGTGTCCTTGGACCAGGCCGGGATGTCGCTGAGTGCGCCGCGATCGGTTGCCACCAGTTCGATGGTCTGACCGCTGGTCGCTCCACCAACTGCCTGGCTGAGCTTGAGGACGGGCATCGGGCACTGGAGGTTTCGAGCGTCGACGGTGATGTCGGCCACGTGTTCTCCTTCCTAGATGAACAAACTGATCGATGCCTCTTTCATGAGGCTAATGGCGGAACCTGCGCCGACGGGGGGTTCTAGCCCGTCGATGAGGTGCTCGTCCTTGAGTCCCATGAGGTCCATGGTCATCTGGCACGGCCACAGTTTCACTCCGAGGTCCTTGGCCATGTCGAGGAGTTCCTGGACCGAGGCGACGTTGTGGTCCTCGGCGAGGCCGCGCATCATGGCGGGGCCCATGCCGGCGAAGTGGAGCTTCGAGAGGCCGAGCTTCTGGGGTGAGGCGTTGTGGAACATCGACAGCATCTTCTGGCGCCAGTCGTCGCCGGTCAGGCCGGCATCCTCTCGCTTGAGGATCCCCAGACCCCAGAACGTGAAGAACACGGTGACGTCCATCCCGTAGGCGGCTCCGGTCGTTGCCAGGATCAACACCGGCCACGCCTTGTCCAGGTCACCGGAGGCGGCGATGATGACCATCTTCTCCTTTTCGGGAGGGGTGGGTTCTGCCGCCGGTTCGGTCTGATGATTGGTCATCGTCCCTCCTTTGCTGTGGTCGCTCCCCGAGTGCATATATGCACGCCGGCGAATCTTGCTATGGCACGCCGACGCCGTCAACCAGAAAGCAGGTTTTTCTGTCATGGCCGGTACAAGACCGGGCCTCTACTATCTTGCGCCTATGCATTCCATCGCCGACGAGTTCCTCGCCCTCCACGCCAGCGTGTGCAAGGGCATCGCAGATCCGAAGCGCCTGCAGATCATCAACGCCCTGCGCGATGGTGAGCGGTCCGTGACCGATCTCTGCGACGAACTCGAGCTTCCTCAGGCGAACGTTTCGCAACACCTGGCGGTACTGCGCGACCGCGGCCTCGTGGACACGCGTCGCGAAGCGCAGCGGGTGTTCTACTCGTTGACCTCCTACAAGATCGTGCAGGCCATCGATCTCCTGCGCGAGGTGATGGCCGAGCAGATGACGCTCCCCGGCTCACGCGCCGCCGGCGAGTAGCGATTCCGGTTCCCGGGCCGGTCCGGGCGTGGTCCGGCAAGAACCCCTTGCGGTGGCGGTGGCCCGCTCGTACGATATATGCGCCGTTCTGCATGTCAGATTCTCAGCCGCGCCCATGAGGAGGGACCATCGAATGCCCGGCTCGATCACTACCGACGAACTCGCCCTGAAGATCGAGGACGCCGACAACGCTCCGTACATGCTCGACCTGCGCGCCCCCGACCAGTTCGAGCGCTGGCGCATCGAAGGCAAGCTCGCCCTCGAGACCGTCAACATCCCCTACTGGACGGCGCTCGGTGACCTCGAAGGAATCGCCGCCACGCTTCCCGAAGACAAGGACGTCATCGCCATCTGCGCCCACGGCGGGTCGTCCGGCATGGTGGTGGAGATGATGGACAGGCCGAACGTCAAGAACCTCGACGGCGGCATGGACCTCTGGGCCAACACTCTGATTCCGAGGGTGCTGTTCGACGACGGAACCCATTTCGTCGTGCAACTGGACCGTATGGCGAAGGCGTGCCTGTCGTACGCGGTCGGGGCTCGCGGTCACAACATGGCCGTCATCGATCCGGCCGCCGACGTCGACCGCTACCTCGCCCTCGCCGGCGAGTACGGCGCCACGATCACCGACATCTTCGATACCCACCTGCATGCGGATCACATTTCGATCGGCGTGGCGATGGCCGAACGCACCGGCGGGACCTACCGCATCTCCCCGGGAGATGCCGAGGACGCCGTATTCGAGTTCACGCCGTTGGAGGACGGCCAGGTCTTCACCTTCGGTGAGATGGAGATGGTCGTTCGTTCGGTGGCGACCCCGGGCCACACGCCGGGTTCGACCTCGCTCGAGGTGCACGGCCGCTACCTGATGACCGGCGACGCCGTGTTCGTCACCGGCGTCGGCCGGCCCGACCTCGGCGGCGAGACCGAACCGTGGGCGAAGGACCTGTTCAACACGATTCACGTCAAGCTGTCCCCGCTGGATCCCGAGCTCGAGGTCTGCCCTGCCCACTACACGAGCCGTGCCGAGTCGCTCGAGGACGGAACATTGCGCCGCAAGCTGGGCGACCTGCTCGAGAACGATCCGGTGGTTTCGATCGCCGACGAGACGGAGTTCGTCGACTACGTCGTCTCGCACCTCGGCGAACCGCCGGCGATCTATGCCGACATTCGCAAGACCAATCTGGGCGTGATGAAGCCGGATGCCGAGAAGGCGAAGGAACTCGAGGTCGGCCGCAACGAGTGTGCCCTGTCGAAGTAGCCGGACGCAGCCGCCGGCGATGCCGGTAACCTCGGTCCGGTGAAGAGGACACCGATGCCCAATACCGGGAGCCTCGCCCGCGACCACCTCGCCAATGAGCGGACGTTCCTGGCGTGGGTTCGCACCGCTCTCGGGATCGTCGGATTGGGGGTCTTGCTCGAGAAGTTCGTCGGCACCGGCGAGCAGGTGATCGCCACCGTCGCCGGATTGGCGATCATCATCATGGGAGGCGTGTCGCTCATCTACGCCATCGTCCGCTACGAACGGGTCCGCAAGCTCCTCGACGACGGAGTGTTCGAGGCCGCCGCGACCGGGCCCCTGGTCATCGCCGCGGTGTCGATCATCGTCGCCGTTGCCGCCGTGGTGTTCGTCGTTCTGTAGATGAAGGCTCGCTCGATGCCCCGCCCCCGGATCGGAGATGTCGTCGCCGGCCTGAGCGTGGCGTTGATCCTGATCCCGCAGTCGCTCGCCTACGCAGAACTGGCCGGCCTGCCGGTCGTGGTGGGGCTGTACGCAGCGGCGCTGCCGCCCCTGGCGGCGGCGTTCTTCGCTTCGTCCCCGTATCTGCAGACGGGGCCGGTGGCGATGACGGCGCTCCTGACCTTCGGAGCGTTGAACGAGTTCGGCGCCGAACCGGGCACCGCCGAGTACGTCGGTCTCGCTGCGCTCCTTGCGCTCATCGTCGGGGTCGTCCGCATGGGCATCGGGATGGCGCGGGGCGGTTTCCTGGCGTACTTCATGTCGCAACCGGTACTCATTGGATTCACCTCGGCGGCGGCGATCCTGATCCTCTCCTCGCAGCTTCCGACGGCGGTGGGGGTGGTGGCATCCGGCGACAAGATCCTGGAGAAGCTGTGGTGGACGCTCACCCACATCGCCGATTGGGATCCGGCGGCCGTCGTGCTGTCGGTGGTCACGATCGCCCTGGTGGTGCTCGGGCGCCGGGTGCACCGGCTGTTTCCCGGGGTGCTCGTCGCCGTTCTGGTCGGCGTCGTATACAGCACGGTCACCGACTACGACGGGCTGGTGGTGGGAGACGTCCCGGCCGGCTTGCCACCCTTCTCGCTGGATCTGCCCTGGGGGTCGGCTCCGGCACTGCTGGTGAGCGGCATCGTCATCGCGCTGGTGGGATTTGCGGAGGCGGCGGCGATCTCCCGCACGTTTGCGGCTCAGGACCGGCAGACCTGGGATCCGAGCAAGGAGTTCATCAGCCAGGGCGTCGCCAATCTGGCGTCGGGGATCTCCGGCGGCTTCCCGGTGGGCGGCTCGTTCTCGCGTTCGTCGGTCAATCGACTCGCCGGCGGGAAGTCGCGCTGGTCGGGTGCCATCACCGGACTGGCCGTGCTGGCATTCCTCCCGGTGGCGGGCGTGCTGTCTTCGCTCCCGCAGGCGATTCTCGGCGCCATCGTGATCTCGGCGGTCGCCCGCCTGATCCGCTTCACCCCGCTGTGGACGATGTGGAGGGATTCGAAGCCGCAGACCGCCGTGCTGTGGACGACGTTCGGCTTGACGTTGATCCTCAGTCCGCGGATCGACGTTGCCGTCATCATCGGGATAGGCCTGGGCATGGTGATCCACCTGTGGCGCGAGATCAAGGTCGGCGTCCAGTCGAGCTACGAGGGGACGACGCTCCGCCTGGTCCCGACCGGCGTGCTCTACTTCGGTTCGGCCCCCCAGCTCAGCGACGCGCTGCTCGAACTACTGACGACCTACCCGGAGGCAACGCATCTCGTCTTCGATCTCGGGCATCTCGGCCGGATCGACTACACCGGCGCGCTGGTCCTGAAGAGCGTGGCGGAGGAGGCCGAACGGGCGGGCCTCGAGATCGAGTTTTCCAACCTTCCCTCCCACACGCGGCGGATCCTCGGTCGTGTGGTGAGCCCGACCCTCGGGGAGCAATGACCCCTTCCTCTTCCTCGTTCTTGCGTACGCCGCCCCCGCAGTGCAGGGCCCTTGGACGCACGAACGAACGAGCCGGCGCGCTTCCACGTTCTTGCGTCCGTGGACACCGCTCTGCGGGGCTGCTGGACGCACGAACGGGGAGATCGTGAGCGGCGCGCCCCTCGGAGCGATCCTCGCCGGTGGGGCGTCCACCCGGATGGGGGCCGACAAGGCGCTGGTCGAACTGGACGGCCGCCCGTTGGTGGCGCATGTTGCGGGAGCGCTGGCAAGCGTGTGTGACGACGTCGTGGTCATCGGACGAGAGGAGTCGGTCGCCGGCATCGAGTCGGTCCCCGACGACTTCGAGGGGAGGCTCGGCCCGGCGGCAGGCGTGGCGACGGCGCTGCGACTGGCGGGGCAGCGGCCGGTCGTGGTCAGTGCCGTCGATCAGCCATTCCTGCGGGTTGCCACGCTGCACCGATTGGTGGAGTTCGGCGTTTCCGCCATTCCCCAGGACGGCGTGCTGCAGGTGATGTGTGCCGTCTACGGGCCCGACCTCCTGGATCCGGTGACCTGGGCCGTCGAGGACGGTGTGCCCCTCTGGAGGTTGATGCGCATGAAGGCGCGGATCGTCACCGACGTCGAGTGGCGTTCGTGGGGCGAGGACGGCCGGTCCTGGTTCAGCGTCGACACTCCCGACGCGCTCCGGGAAGGGGTCCGCCGGTTCGGGTCGTCACGCGAGGTCTAGATCGGTCTGCGCGAAGTCGTCGCCGAGACACAGGACCGGGTGGATGCCCACAGCACGGAAGCTCATGGCTCTCTAGCGTATGAGTGTGGACTTCCGCGATATCTGGGACTTTCAGGATCCGGTGGCTTCCGAACACCGGTTCCGCTCGCTGCTGGTCGACACCGGAGCACCGGAGAACCGGCTCGAAATCCAAACCCAGGTGGCCCGCGCGCTGGGCCTGCAGGGCGCGTTCGATCGTGCCCATCGACTGCTGGACGAGGTCAAGGAGGGGCTGACGGACGACACTCCGGTGGCCCGGGTCCGCTACCTGCTCGAGCGGGGGCGGGTCTACAACTCGCGCGGGGAGTTCATGACCGCGCGGCTGCTCTTCGAGACGGCGTGGGATCTCGCCCGTGCGATCGGCAACGACGATCTGGCCGTCGATGCCGCCCACATGGTGGCAATCGCGGCGCCCGCGGAAGAGAAAGAAAGGTGGAATCTGCGGGCGCTGGCACTCGCGGAGGAGTCGGACGATCCGGCGGCGAAGCGCTGGTTGGGTTCGCTGTACAACAACATGGGGTGGGATGCCCACGACGCCGGCGACTACGCCGAAGCGCTCGATCTTCTGGAGAAGGCATGGGCGTGGCACAAGGAACGCAACGCCGGGTGGGGTGAGCGAGTCGCCAAGTGGTCGGTGGCCAAGCAGCTCCGGTTCCTCGACCGACGCGATGAAGCCTTGAAGATGCAGGAGGAGCTGCTCGAGCAATACCGGCGCGACGAACCGGGCGGAGAAGGATTTGTGCACGAGGAGATCGGCGAACTGCTGCTGGCAGCCGGCGACGTCGAGGCAGCCCGGCCTCACTTCGCCCGCGCTCACGAGTTGTTGTCGTCGATCGAGTGGGTGGAACCTGCGCGTCTTCAGCGGATGAAGGAATTGGGGAGCTGAGGTAGCGACCTGGTAGTCGCCGGGGAGCACTCAGCGAAGAGGTTCCAAACGTAGAACTCAGAACCTGGAACCCGGAGAACGCGAATTCCAGACTACATTTCAATCGGCAACAAGGTGCTCTATGCTATAAACTATCGCCGACTATCCGAAGGAGTTGCAGGTGGCTGAGGACTATCCACCGATCCTCGACGCAGCGCAGGTCGCCGAGTTGCTGGGCATGAACGTCCAGATGGTGCGCATGTACGCGCGGGAGGGTCGGATCCCCGCCTACCGCCTACCCGGCGGGCGGGCATTCAAGTTCTTCAGGGACGAGGTCTTCGAGTTCCTCAAGGCCCATCCGGCCGCCGAGACGCTCGAGGAGGAGGAAGAAGAAGCTCAGCGCTGAAGTGCGAACGCGATCGTCGACAGCGGGACGAACCATTCGGTCTGGTCCCGATCGACGACCACGAGGTGATCGACGCCGACGACGGTGATGGTGCCGGCCAACGGGTGTGGGGAGGCTGATGAACGTATCTCGAGAGATTCTCCGGACATCTCCAGTTCGAGCATGCGGGCTCGAAACGATGGAGACCCCGACGAACGACCATGCCCACCGGCATCGGCCCGACGGAGGATGCGCAGTGCGACGGGTCCGGAGAGATTGACGTTGACGAGGGAGTGGGGAGTAGTGAGGATCGCCAGGTCGCCTGCCGCATGTGAGATCGAACCGGTGAACGATGCGCCGGCACCGGAGATGCCGATCTCGTCCCCGCGGTTCATGAGTTCGAATGCCACGTCGGTCAGCGAGCGGCGGCGAAGTGCGTACCGGGCTGCGTCTTCCTCCAGGGCCTCGGCCTCCGCCCGGAACTCACCGCCCATCCTGCCGCGAAGCTCTGCGGCCAGATCGTCGAATTCCGCGTTTTCCCACTCATCCATGTCCGCGCCACCGGGAGGTCGGAGCCGATGACAGGCTACCGGGATCACGAACACGCAGAGCGCAGGACGCGCCCGGGACTCTTTGGCCGGCTCTCGTTCGGCCACACGCTGATGATCATGGCCGGCCTCCTCGCCGCCCTGGTCAACTTCGCTCTGCTGCGATCACGGGACGACACCTTTCTGGTTGCGGTCGCGGATAGAGATCTCGTTCGCGGTACGACGGCAACCGCGGATGCCTTCCGGTTCGTCGAGGTCCGGGTGGGTGCAGATGTGCTCTCCACACTCGTCGAGGAGAGAGACGTCGCCGCGCTCGACGGCAGGATCGTGTCCCGATCCGTCTATCGGGGCGACCTTCTCGCCCTCTCCGATTTCGCCGAGGCTGCTGCCCCGATGGAGGGACGGGCGATGAGCGTCCCCGTCGATCGGGTGCACGCCGCCGGTGGGATGATCAGCACGGCGGATGTGGTCGACGTCGTTGCCGTCGTCGACGGTGTCGCCGAATACATCGTGCTCGCCGCTCCCGTGCTCGACGTGGCGCCGGACGGTGCCTCGGGTCTCGGCGCCGGCGGTCAGTTCTACGTCACTCTGGCGGTGGATGGGCTCACCGCACTGAAGATCGCCGGTGCCATGGACGCAGGCTCGATCGAGGTGATTCGTTCGACGGGCGCCGTTTCGCCGGGCCAGTTGGTGTATCCCGCTGCGACGGCGGTGGCCGATGGGGGAGAATCCGGTGCGGGAGGCTGAGCTCGGGATCGTCGTCTCGCCGCGTGATTGGGGTGAGCGGCTTCATCGGTTCGTAGCCGACCACGGCGGTGCGAGGGTCCGCACCAGGGTGATGCGGCCGGAGGACGTCCTTTCCGAGCAGTTCGATGTGCTGATCATCGACGACATCACCTCGTTCTTGACCCGCCGCCTGGTCGGTCGCGCCCGCTCCGCGGGAAAAGCGGTGCTCGGCGTCTACGACGGTGCAGAGTTCCCCGAAGGGAACGATCGCCTCCGTGATCTGGGGGTCGACTCGACGATCGAAGCCGGCGCGTCGCCGGAGGAGTTCCTCAGGGCGGTGGGTGGCATCTTCGTGGGCGACGATCGCGGCAGCGGCGTCATCGATGTCGCCCAACCCCTCGATGGGCCACCGGGCCCGCGGCACGGTCGTGTGACGGTGGTCGGCGGCCCGTCGGGCGGAGCGGGTCGTACCGAGATCGCCCTCGCACTGGCGGGGTCGTTCGCGTATCGCGGAGAGTCCGTTGCGCTCGTCGACGGTGACGATCTGTCGCCCTCCCTCGCGCAGCGTCTCGGGTTGTCTCTGCATCCGAATCTCCGCACCGCGGTGGACGCACTCCATCACCGTCCGGGCGGTTTGCACGATTCGACGCAGGTGCCGCGCCGCCTCCGCGTCGAGACGCTCGCCGGCCTGGCCAATCCGAGAGACTGGGTCGAGCTCCGACCGGGCGATGTGGTCGAGGTAGTGCGTGAACTGGCAGATCTGCGCGACCGGGTGGTTGTGGACATCGCGCCGAGGATCGAGGACCTGTCGTTCCATGGTGGACCCGCCCGTTTTGGACTGGCGCGAGCGCTGCTCGCGGCCGCCGATGAGGTGGTGGTGATCGGATCTCCGTCGCCGGTCGGTGTGGCCCGCATGGTCGAGTGGATGGCCGAGGCGGTGCCGTTGCTCGATGCGGCCATCGTGCACTGTGTGTTCAATCGCGCCGGACGTGGGAGTTTCGAGGAGCGAGAGATCGCCCGGGAGTTCACCAGGAGCTATCAGCCGGCGACGTTGACCTTCCTTCCCGAGGATCGCCGCGTGCTGGACGCCGCCTGGGCCGGAGAGCCGGTAGCGAGCGGCCCGTTCACGAAAGCCGCCATGGCGCTGGCGGAGACGGTGTCGGCGATGGCGCCCGCAGGAGCCTCCCGGTGAACGCCTACGACGCGATACGGCGCACGGCCGTTGAGTCGATTGAAGGGCAGAAACTCGATCCGCGAGCTGATCGAGATGCCGTGGAAGCGCTGGTTGCCGGCGCAGTCGACGACTACCAGCGCAGAGCGCATCTGGGCGAGGAGCGTGCGCTGCACGATCCCGGCGAGATGGTCGCTCGCGTGATTCGCTCCATCACGGGATTCGGACCTCTGACGGACATCCTCGCCCGCTCCGATATCGAGGAGGTCTTCATCGAAGGAGCCCGGGTGACGTACATCGACGGGACGGGGAGGTTGCAGGCGCTGGCTGCGCCGACGACCGAGGCCGAGAACCGTCAGGTCGTCAACCGTTTGCTCGCCGATACCGACCGGCATCTCGACACCTCGAATCCCATCGTCCAGGCACGGGTGCTCGAGGATTCCGCTCGCCTGACCGCCGTCATCCCGCCGATCTCCGACCAGTTGTCCGCGACGATCAGGCGGTATGCGCTCCGCAAGGAGTCACTCCCGTCGCTGGTGGAGATGGGGGCGATGACCCCGGCCGCCGCCGGGTTCCTGTGGGCCGTGATGCAAACCAACCTCTCGGTGCTCATCTCCGGCCCGCCCGGGTCCGGCAAGACCTCTCTGTTGAGTGCGATGATGACGGCGGCTCCATCTACGCATTGCCTGCGCTGCTGCGAGGAGGTGCGCGAACTGCATGTGCCGATCGTGCACGGTTCCTACTACGAGGCCAGGCCCCCCTCGCTCGACGGCGAGGGCGAGATCTCGCTCCGCGACCTGGTCAAGGTCGTGCTCGCCATGCGACCCGACCGGATCATCGTGGGCGAGGTCCGTGGATCGGAGGCGTTCGAGTTGACGAGGGCCGTGAACGCCGGCTGCGGATTCGCCTGCACCGTCCATGCCAACTCGGCGCCGGATGCGCTGAA
>JABAHS010097578.1_pt2 | contig 10288 bp, 7 predicted proteins | sample 7062111 | NCBI WGS metagenome assembly JABAHS01 (sample SAMN14534600, study PRJNA622989) | marine sediment metagenome | biome: marine biome [ENVO:00000428]; feature: marine pelagic biome [ENVO:01000023]; material: deep marine sediment [ENVO:00002113]; isolation source: pool of 4 deep marine... | reverse complement strand
TCAGGATCGGTCCCTACTGCGTCGTCGGGGCCGGCGTGGCGCTGCAGGCGGACGTCGTCCTGCACAGCCACGTCGTCGTCGAGGGGCGGACCACGGTCGGCGCGCGAACCCAGATGTTTCCCTTCGCCTCCATCGGCCATCGGCCGCAGGATATGAAATACGCGGGCGAGCCGTCGGAGCTGATCATCGGCACCGACACCATGGTCCGCGAGTACGTCACCATGAACCCCGGCACGGCCGGCGGCGAAATGCTCACGCGGGTGGGCGACCACTGCCTCTTCATGATGGGCGTGCACGTCGCGCACGACTGCCACATCGGCGACCACGTCATCATGGCCAACAACGCGACGCTCGGCGGCCACGTCACCGTCGAGGACGATGCCATCATCGGCGGCCTGTCGGCCATTCACCAGTTCGTCCGGATCGGACGCTTTGCGATGGTCGGCGGCATGTCCGGGGTCGAGCACGACGTGATCCCCTACGGCATGGTGCTCGGCGAGCGGGCCCACCTTCACGGCCTCAACATTGTCGGCCTCAAGCGGCACGGCTTCGCGCGCGCCGAGATCCAGGCGTTGTCGGACGCCTACGCGATGCTGTTCGGCACCGAGGACACGCTCGCCCAGCGGATCGAGCGCGTCGACCGCGAGCTCGGCCGTTCGGGGGGCGTCGGCGACATCGTTGCGTTCGTCCGCGCCCCGTCCTCGCGCGCGCTCTGCCGCCCGAAGTCGGAGAATGGCGGGTAAGCTCGGGATCATCGCCGGCGGCGGCGATCTGCCGGCGCGCCTCGTCACGGTGTGCCGCGCCAGCGGACGCGAGGTCTTCGTCCTCGCCTTCGAGGGCCAGACCGAGCCGGCCACGGTCGAGGGCGTGGAGCACGCCTGGGTCCGCCTGGGCCAGGTCCGGCCGGCGCTCAAGGCGCTGAGCGGCGCCGGGGTGGAGGAGCTGGTCCTGATCGGCCCGGTCAAGCGGCCCGCCCTGAGCGAGCTGCGGCTCGACATGCGCGCCGCCCGGCTGCTGGCCAGGATCGGGGCCGACAGCCTGGGCGACGACGGGTTGCTGCGCGCCGTGATCGGCGCCCTCGAGGGGGAAGGCTTCCGGGTCGTCGGCGTGGACGAGCTGGTGAGCGACCTGCTCGCGCCCGCCGGGCCGCTCGGCGCCCACGTGCCCGACGCGCAGGCCGAAAGCGACATCGCCCGCGGCCTCGACGTGGCGCGGGCCTTGGGCGAGGCCGACGTCGGCCAGGCCGTGGTCGTGCAGCAGGGCATCGTGCTCGGCGTCGAGGCCGTGGAGGGCACCGACCGGCTGCTCGCGCGCTGCGCCGAGCTGCGCCGCGCCGGCCTCGGCGGCGTGCTGGTCAAGATCAAGAAGCCGCACCAGGAGCGCCGCGTCGACCTGCCGACCGTCGGGGCGCGCACGGTGCACGCCGCGGCGCAGGCCGGCCTGCGCGGCATCGCGCTCGAGGCCGGGGGAACCCTGATCGTGGAGCGCGAGGCCGTGGCCGGCGCGGCCGACGAGGCCGGCCTGTTCGTCTTCGGCGTCGAGCTGCCGGGCTGAGCCCGCCGCGGCACGATGCGCGCGCGGCCCGGCCCGGGCGGCGCCGGAAAACGGGGTTCCGGCGCCGTGGTCTGGTCCGGCGATGCCAGGGCGGGCGTGGCTCAGCCGCGCTGGTCCAGGGGGACGTACTCGCGCGCCCGGTAGCCGGTGTAGAGCTGGCGCGGCCGGCTGATCTTCTGGTCCGGGTCCTCGATCATCTCGTTCCACTGGGCGATCCAGCCGACGGTGCGGGCGAGCGCGAAGAGGACCGTGAACATCGAGGTCGGGAAGCCCATGGCCTGCAGGATGATGCCGGAGTAGAAGTCGACGTTCGGGAACAGCTTCTTGTCGACGAAATAGTCGTCCTCCAGCGCGATGCGCTCCAGCTCCATGGCCAGCTCGAGCAGCGGCTCGTCCTTCTTGCCCAGCTCGTCGAGCACCTCGTGGCAGGTCTCGCGCAGCACCGCCGCGCGCGGGTCGTAGTTCTTGTACACCCGGTGCCCGAAGCCCATGAGCCGGAACGGGTCGTCCTTGTCCTTGGCGCGCTCGATGAACTCCGGGATCCGGTCCTTCGAGCCGATCTCGTGCAGCATCCTGAGCACCGCCTCGTTGGCGCCGCCGTGCGCCGGCCCCCACAGCGAGGCGATGCCGGCGGCGATGCAGGCGAAGGGGTTGGCGCCGCTCGAGCCGGCGAGGCGCACCGTCGAGGTCGAGGCGTTCTGCTCGTGGTCGGCGTGCAGGATGAAGATCCGGTCCATGGCGCGCGCCAGCACCGGGCTGACCTTGTACTCCTCGCACGGCACCGCGAAGGTCATGTGCAGGAAGTTCTCGGCGTAGCTCAGGTCGTTGCGCGGGTAGATGAACGGCTGGCCGACCGAGTACTTGTAGGCCATGGCCGCGATGGTCGGCATCTTGGCGATCAGGCGGTGCGAGGCGACCATGCGCTGGTAGGGATCGCTGATGTCGGTCGAGTCGTGATAGAAGGCCGACAGCGCGCCGACCACGCCGACCATGATGGCCATGGGGTGCGCGTCGCGCCGGAAGCCGCGGAAGAAGTACAGCATCTGCTCGTGCAGCATGGTGTGGTAGGTGATCGCGTGCTCGAACTCCTTGCTTTGCTCCTTGTTCGGCAGCTCGCCGTGCAGCAGCAGGTAGCAGACCTCCATGAAGTCGCTGTGCTCGGCCAGGTCCTCGATGGCGTAGCCGCGGTGCCGCAGGATGCCCTCGTCGCCGTCGATGAAGGTGATGTTCGAGTCGCAACTCGCCGTCGAGGCGTAGCCGGGATCGTAGGTGAAGAAGCCGGTGTCGGTGTAGAGCCGACGCACGTCTATGACGCGCGGGCCTTCGGTGCCGCCGAGGATCGGCAGGTCCCACGACCGACCGGTCTGGTTGTCGGTCAAGGTGACGGTGTCCTTGCCTGCGGCGGTCGTCTCCGCGGATGTGGTGTGAGCCATGTCGCCTTATTCCAGAGCTGATTTGCGGGATGTCATTTGGCGCTGCAGCATAAAGACTCTCGGCCCTGTACGCAATTCTGCGCCCAGGAATCGGGTCCCCGGGGCCGGCTGCCGCGGGCTCTATTCCGGGGCGGCCTGATCCGCGATCCGGGCGAGCGATTCCGCGCGGCCCAGGATCGCCATGACCTCGAAGATGCCCGGCGAGGCGCTCGATCCGGTGAGCGCGGCGCGCAGCGGCTGGGCCGCCTCGCCCAGTGTGCAGCCCTGTGCCTGGGCGAATGCGCGCAGCCGCGCTTCCAGCGCCGCCTCGCTCCACTCGTCCAGGGCCGCGAGCTCGGGCATCAGCCGGGCGAGCCGCTGGCGCGCTTCGGGCGAGAGCAGCTTGGCCGCCTTGTCCGCTATCGCCAGGGGGCGCTCCGCCACGTAAAAGAACGCGTTTTCAGCTAGTTCGTTCAGGGTCTTCGCCCGCAGCTTGAGGCTGGGCATGGCCCGGCGCAGGCGCTCCGCGCCGGCGGCGTCGAGGGCTCGGCGCTTGCGCGTCTCGAGCCGCCCGCGGACCAGTTCGACCAGGCGCGCCGCGTCGGCCTCGCGCATGTAGTGCCCGTTCAGGCTGTCGAGCTTGGCCAAGTCGAAGCGCGCCGGCGAGCGCCCGACCCCGTCCAGGTCGAACCATTCGATGGCCTGCTCGGTGGCGATGATCTCCTCGTCGCCGTGCGCCCAGCCCAGGCGCAGCAGGTAGTTGCGCATCGCCTCCGGCAGGTAGCCCATGTCGCGGTAGGCCTCGACGCCGAGCGCGCCGTGGCGCTTGGAGAGCTTGGCGCCGTCGGGCCCGTGGATGAGCGGGATGTGGGCGAACTGCGGCACCGGCCACTCCAGCGCCTTGAACAGCTGCGTCTGGCGGAAGGCGTTGGTCAGGTGGTCGTCGCCGCGGATGACGTGGGTGATCCCCATGTCGTGGTCGTCGACCACGACCGAGAGCATGTAGGTCGGCGTGCCGTCGGCGCGCAGCAGCACCATGTCGTCGAGCTGGTCGTTGGCGACCGTGACCTCGCCCTGGACCAGGTCGTCGATCACGGTCTCGCCGTCGCGCGGCGCCTTGAAGCGGATGACCGGCGCCACCCCGGGCGGCGCCTCGGACGGGTCGCGGTCGCGCCAGCGGCCGTCGTAGAGCATGGCCCGGCCCTCGGCGCGGGCCCTGCGGCGCATCTCCTCCAGTTCCTCGGGCGTGCAGTAGCAGTGGTAGGCCTTGCCCTCGGCGAGCAGCCGGCGCGCCACCTCGGCGTGGCGGGCGGCGCGCGGAAACTGGTAGACGACCTCGCCGTCCCAGTCGAGCCCGAGCCAGGCCAGGCCGTCGAGGATCGCCTGGATCGCCTCCTGGGTCGAGCGCTCGCGGTCGGTGTCCTCGATGCGCAGGAGGAAGGCGCCGCCGTGGTGGCGCGCGAAGAGCCAGTTGAACAGCGCGGTGCGCGCGCCGCCGATGTGCAGGAAGCCGGTGGGCGAGGGCGCGAAGCGGGTGACGAGCGGTGGGCGTTGCGAACTCATCGGACTCGGGCGACGGAGGGCCTCGTGCGGGATCGGGCGGCTCTTTAGCACATCCGGCCGAGGCGTACCACGGCACGCCGGCGCCGTCGCGGCACGGCCGCCCACCGGCGGACCCGGATGGGCTCGTGCCGGCGCGGCGCATGGGTTAAGCTCTCGGCAAGAGCGAGTTGCGGGGCGCTCGAGGGGGGCGGCAGTGACGACGACGGACGCCACCGCTGCGGCGCATCACGACCGGGTCGCACCGCTGCGTGCCGCCGGTGCCGCGCTGGCCAGCCGGCTCGAGGCCGAGCGGGACCGCTGGGCCCTGTGGATCCCGGTCGGCTTCGGCTCCGGCGTCGGGCTCTATTTCGCGGCAGACCGCGAGCCGCCCGGCTGGCTCGGCCTGGCCTGTCTCGCGGCCACGGCTCTCGCCGCGCTGGCGCTGCGCCGCCGGCCGGGTGCATGTCTCGCCGCGCTCGCGCTGTTCCTGATCGCGGCCGGCTTCGGCGCCGGACAACTGCGCAGCGCCCTCGTCGCGGCCCCGGTGCTCGATGAGCGCCTCGGGCCGGTGGCCGTGACGGGCCAGGTGATTGCGCTCGAGCCGCGCACCCGGGGCTGGCGGTTGACCCTGGGCGAGCCCGAGCTGGCGCGCCTCGAGCCCGAGGCGACGCCGCGCAAGGTCCGGGTCAGCGTGCTGGCCGAGGTCGGCGGGCTGCGGCCGGGCGACCGGGTTCGCCTGCGCGCGGTGCTCAGGCCGCCGCCCGAGCCGGCGGCGCCCGGCGCCTTCGATTTCGCCCGCCGGGCGTTCTTCGACGCTCTGGGCGGGGTCGGCTATGCCCTGGGCGGTGTGACGCGGCTGACGCCGGAGGCGGCCGGGCCCGCCTCGGGCGCGGGCGCGGCGTCCTGGTCGGGCCTCTCGCAGCTGTGGTGGGCCCGCCTGCGCCACGCGCTCGCCGGCCGGGTCCTGAGCGCCTTGCCGGGCGAGGCCGGGGCGGTCGCCGCCGCGCTCATGACGGGCGAGCGCGGCGCCATACCGGACGCCACCCGGCGCGCGATGCGCGAGTCGGGCCTGGCCCACCTGCTCGCCATCTCGGGCCTGCACGTCGGCCTGGTGGCCGGGCTGCTGTTCGTCGGCCTGCGCGCGCTGCTCGCGCTCGTGCCGTGCCTGGCGCTCAACCATCCGATCAAGAAGTGGGCGGCCGCGATGGCCGGGCTCGGCGCCTTCGCCTACCTGATGCTGAGCGGCGCCTCCGTGCCCACCCAGCGCGCCTTCCTCATGGTCGGGCTGATGCTTGTCGCCGTGATCCTCGACCGCGCGGCGCTGTCGTTTCGCCTGGTCGCCTGGGCCGCGGTGGTGGTCCTGGCGCTGGCGCCCGAGAGCCTGTTGTCGCCGAGCTTCCAACTGTCCTTCGCGGCGGTGGCCGCGTTGGTCGCTGTCTACGAGGTGGTGCGCGACCGCCGCGCCCGACTGTTCGCCGAGCGCAGTCTCGCGGCCAGGGCCGGGATCTACCTGGCGGGCGTGGCGCTGACCTCGGCGGTGGCGGGGCTGGCGACCGCGCCCTTCGCGGTCTACCACTTCAACCGCATCGCCTGGTACGGCCTGGCGGCCAACCTCGTGGCCGTGCCGCTCACCGCGCTGTGGATCATGCCCTGGGCGATCGCGGCCTTCGTCCTGATGCCGTTCGGCGCGGAGGGCCTGGCGCTCGCGCCCATGGGCTGGGGCATCGAGGTCCTGCTGGCCGTGGCTGGCTGGGTCGCCGCCTGGCCCGGCGCGGTGAGCGTGGTTCCGGCCATGTCCGGCGCTGGCCTCGTGCTGATCGCGCTCGGCGGGGCCTGGCTGTGCCTGTGGCGCCGGCCCTGGCGCCTGCTCGGCGTGGCGCCGATGTTCGCCGGCGCGCTCACGGTTTTCCTCGAGCCGCCGCCCGACGTGCTGGTCAGCGGCGACGCCAGGCTGTTGGCGGTGCGCGGGGCGGGCGACACGCTGCTCCTGTCCACCGTGCGCGCCCAGCGCTTCGAGGCCGACATCTGGCGGCGCCGGCTCGGGCTGAGCGAGGTCGCAGCGTGGCCGCGCCTGGGCGAGGCGGCGGGCGGCCGGCTGCGCTGCGATCCGCTGGGCTGCCTTTACCGCGCCGAGGGACAGCTCGTGGCGCTCAGCCTCGACGGGCGCGCCCTCGCCGACGACTGCGCCGCCGCGACCGTGGTGATCAGCCGCGAGCCGGTGCGCCGCCGCTGCGTCGGCCCCGGCCTGGTGATCGACCGCTTCGACGTGTGGCGCCACGGCGCCCACGCGCTCTGGCTCTCGCCCGAGGGGGTGCGGGTGGAGACCGTGCGCGGGCGGCGCGGCGAGCGGCCCTGGACCCGGCGCCGCGGGGCCGGCTAGCCGCGCCAGGCGCCCGCTGCTCTCGCGCAGGTCGGCCGCGGGCCTGTTGCGCGCGGGATCCTCCGCCCGCCCGCGGCCGGACACACTCGAGAGAGCAAACCGCTCCCCCGGCCGCGGCCCGCTCGGGCCCGGCGGCTCTTCGTCCGTCATATCCTGGAAAGACGCCCGCTCGCGCGCTCGTGACGCGAGGCCGGTCGCCCCGGCGGGGCCGTCTTGCACCCGCCGCGTTGGCACTCCGGACGCCTTTGGATTTCTCGCGCCGGCGTCCACCTCATCGCTGGACGGCGGGCCATCGCCGGTGCGCCCGCGCGTTCGACGCCGGTCGGAGGCAGCTCGGATGGACAACGCCTGGATCATCGCTCTCGCGCTCGGCTGGCTCTCCATGCTGGGCGGTGCGCTGTCCGGCGCGCTCCTGGGCCTGTTCTTCCACGATGACGGCTGGCTGGGCGGCTACGGCTCGTTCCGCCGGCGCATGCTGCGCCTGGGGCATATCGCGTTCTTCGGGCTCGGCTTCGTCAACGTGCTCGGCGGCCTGAGCCTGCGCGCGCTGCCCATCGGCGGCGGCTACGCGGCCGTGGCCACGGCCGGACTGGGGCTCGCCGCGCTCGCCATGCCGCTGTGCTGTTTCCTGGCCGCCTGGCGCACCCCGCTCAGGCGGCTGTTCCCGGTCCCGGTGGCCGGCATGGTCGTCGGCCTGGTGAGCCTGTTGGCCGGATGGTGGGTGGCATGAAGCTGGGCTTGATCGCCATGAGCGGGATCCGCGCCCAGAACGAGGAGCTGACGCGCCTCGGGCTGACGCTGCCCGGCTTCGTGGAGCGCAGCCGCGTGATCGCCTCGCTGCCCAGCCTCGGCCTGCTGACGCTCGCCGGGATGACGCCGGGGGACATCGCGGTGGACTACGTGGAGGTGCCGGACATCCGGGCGCTCGACGGCCTGCCCGGCGAGTACGACGCGGTGGCGATCTCCAGCTACGCCGCGCAGATCAAGGACGCCTACGCGCTGGCGGCGCGCTACCGGGCGGCGGGCACGCCGGTCATCCTGGGCGGGCCGCACGTCACCATGTTGCCGGCCGAGGCGATGCGCCACGGCGAGAGCATCGTCCTCGGCGAGGGCGAGCTCGCCTGGCCGCGCGTGCTCGCGGATCTGCGCGCCGGCACGCTGCGACCGGTCTACGACGTGCGCGGCGGGAGCTTCGACCTGGCCGAGGCGCCCATGCCGCGCTACGAGTTGCTCGAGATCGAAAACTACAACCGCCTGAGCGTGCAGACCCAGCGCGGCTGCCCGTTCCACTGCGAGTTTTGCGCCTCCTCGATCCGCCTGTCGCCCCGCTACAAGGTCAAGCCCGTAGCCAAGGTGGTTGCCGAGATCCGCCGCATCAAGGAGATCTGGCCGCGCCCGTTCATCGAGTTCGCCGACGACAACACCTTCGTCAACAAGGCGCACGCGAAGCGGCTCATGCGTGCGCTCATCCCGGAGAACGTACGCTGGTTCACGGAGACCGACATCTCGGTGGCCGACGACGCGGAGCTCCTCGGCCTCATGCGAGAGGCGGGCTGCGCGCAGATCCTGATCGGCCTGGAGAGCCCGACCACCGCGGGCCTCGAGGGCCTGGAGCTGAAGGCCAACTGGAAGGCGCAGCAGGCGCATCGCTACGAGGCGGCGATCGCCCGAATCCAGGACCACGGCATCAGCGTGAACGGCTGCTTCGTCCTCGGCCTCGACGGCACCGGCCCCGAGAGCTTCGACAACGTCTTCGAATTCGTGCGGCGCAGCGGGCTCTACGAGGTGCAGGTGACGGTCGCGACCGCCTTTCCCGGCACGCCGTTCTACGAGCGCCTCAGGCGGGCCGGGCGGATCATTCGCGACGGCGCCTGGGAGTGCTGCACCCTGTTCGACGTCAATTTCGTGCCGGAGCGCATGAGCGTGTCCGAGCTGGAGACGGGCTTCCGCGACCTGGCGCAGCGGCTCTACAGCGAGGAGGAGACGCGGGCGCGGCGGGCGCGCTTCAAGGCCCGCCTGTACGCAGCCAGGAGACGCGAACGGGCGCGCAGCCGAGACGTGGCATGAGCGCGTCGCGCGAGCGGGCGCCCGCCCGGGCAGCTCACGCCGACCACGGCGCCGGTGCCGGGACGGGCGCCGAGAGCCAAGCGTCTCACGGGCCTGTCGGCGAGCAAGCCCCTTGCGCTTTTGAGTCACGGCAATGCAGGCGGCCTGGCCGCATCACACCCCCGCGTTCGAGACCGCGGGAAGGACGGCACGAGGATGTCTAAGGGCTTCGACCATCGCCTCGATCCCGTGCTGTTCGAGCTGTGGGGCATCCAGGGCTATTGGTACGGCTTGGGCTACGCGCTCGGCTTCCTCGGCATCCACCTGTGGTTCGTCTATCGGCGCCGGGCGCTCGGCTGGCGCTTGAGCGAGGTCTACGACTTTTCCCTGATCTTCATCGTCTCCGTCCTGCTGTGCGGCCGCGCCTTTTCGGTCTTTGTGTATCAGTGGGGCTATTACCAGGCGCACCTCGACGAGCTGTTCAGCTACTGGCGCGGCGGCATGGCCTCGCACGGGCTCCTGCTCGGCGGGCTCCTCGGCGTCTGGCTGTTCTCGCGCCTGCGCCGCAAGCCCTTCCTGCAGGTCGCCGACGCGCTCGTCGTCCCCGGCGCGCTGTTCCTCGCCTTCGGCCGCATCGGCAACTTCATCAACGGCCAGATCGTCGGCGCGCCGACCGAGGCTTGGTGGGGCGTCCGCTTTCCCGGGTTCGACGAGCTGCGCCATCCGGTCACCCTGTACGAGTCGCTGAAGAACTTTGCCCTGATCCCGATCCTGCTCTGGGTCTCGGCCCGGCGCGGCGTGGGGCGAGGCTTCGTGCTGGCGCACTTCGTGTTCTGGTACGGCTTCCTGCGCCTGTTCGCCGACCTGTTCCGCGACTACGGGGGCACGTTCCTGGGCATCGGCAAGGGCCAGTACTTCAATCTCCTCATGGCCGGCTTCGGGCTTGTCCTGCTCGCGGTCTTTGCGCACCGCGCGCGGACCCGCCCGACACGGCCGCCGAGCCGGTGCCCGACGACAACCGGGTGAACTGGGCGAAGCGCCTGGCCCTGGTCGGGCTGCTGCTGTTCTCGCTCGTGCTGCGCAGCGGTTGGAGCCAGGATGCGCTCAAGCTGATGCGCCCGGAGGCCGCCGCGCTCGGGCCCGGCATCCATGCCACGGAGGCGGTCGCTCGGCCGACGCCCGGAGCGGCCGTGCGGCGAGCCGAGGGAGCCGGCCGGGCGCGGCCTCAGGCGGCCGGATGCGCCGCCTCTTCGGCACTGCCCTGCAGGCGCGCGAGCGCGGCGCGCAGCTCGGTGAGCTCGGCGGCGCCGAGCGGGCGCACCGGCGCTCGGCATGGACCGACGGGACGCCCCGA
>JABAHS010061058.1_pt1 | contig 10288 bp, 15 predicted proteins | sample 7062111 | NCBI WGS metagenome assembly JABAHS01 (sample SAMN14534600, study PRJNA622989) | marine sediment metagenome | biome: marine biome [ENVO:00000428]; feature: marine pelagic biome [ENVO:01000023]; material: deep marine sediment [ENVO:00002113]; isolation source: pool of 4 deep marine... | reverse complement strand
ATCTCGAAGGGACGGGCGTTACCGTCAACGTGCTGCTGCCCGGCGGCGCAGCCGACACGGCATTGCTGCCCGGCGGAGGCACCGGTGCGCTGGCCGATCCGGATTATCAGCAGGGCAAGGGTCCGACCGACAACGAGGGGAATCCCGGCGTCATACTGCCGGCCGACATCATGGTCGAGCCCACACTGTGGCTTTGCTCCGACGAATCGGACGGGTTTACCGGGCGGCGGATGGTCGCCAAGGACTGGGACCCGGACCTGCCGCACGACCAGGCCGCCGCACGCGCGATGCAGCCGCTGAGAGAGATACCCGAGGTCATCTGACGGACTGCTGGTCAAAGGGCCGACGCGGCGTCAGACTGATTCGACAAAATAACAAACAGAACGAGGATCGCGACATGAGGAACAGTGTCTGGCCGCTGGTGGCCGCACTCGCAATGGGAACCTTTTTCGGCAATCCGGCCGTGGCCGAGGAGTCGGAGACGGTCGCTGTGATCGGCACCGGGATGATGGGCGGCGCGATCGGCGTACGCCTCGCTGAGCAGGGATTTCGCATCGTCTACGGGTCGCGATCGCCGGACAGCGACAAGGTCCGCGAGCTCGTTTCCCGGACAGGCGACAATGCGACGGCAGCGTCACAGGCCGACGCGGCCGGCCAGGCGTCGATCATCGTGCTCGCGGTGCCCTGGCCCGCCATGGAGACGGTGGCGCAGAGCCTCGGAGACCTGACCGACAAGATCGTCATCGATGTGTCTGATCCGATCGTCCCCGATCCGAGTGATGGCTACTACAGCCACACGCTCGAGACCTCGGCGGGCGAGATGATCCAGGGCTGGAATCCGGGCGCGAAGGTCGTCAAGGCTTTCAATACGATGGGTTACTTCGTCATCGCGGATCCGTCCGCCGCACATGGCACGGTAACGGTGCCCGTCCTGTCCGACGATCGTCCTGCCAAGTGCAAGGTCATGAACATGGTGGCAGGCATGGGCCTCGATCCGTTCGACGCGGGGCCACTCAGGTACTCCCGGCTGACGGAACTGATGGCGGCGATGTACATGGTTCCCTTCTCGCACCAGGACTACGACCAGGGATTCGAGTTCTACTTCCGTCGCAACGATCACTGGCGCGGTTTCGTCGATTCGCTGAGCGATGAAGCGCGCGCTGCCTGGGAGTCGGACGTGCCAAGGGTGACGCCTTGCGAATGAAATCAGCCGCATAGCGCGAGTGATGGAGTAACGTCGCTGGAAAACATCTCACTGAGCGGGATCGCGATCGCGTTCATCCCGGCGGCCGTCGCCGTAGTGATCATGCATACGTGGTCGATTGGTGCACCAACTGCGCTGCATGGGCTGGCACGCATGCTTCTCCAGTTGATCGTGGTCGGCTACCTGCTGACGTGGATTTTCGAGTCGGAATCCTGGCTGGTCGTCACGGGCGTTCTCACCGTGATGATCGTTGCGGCCGGCTGGATATCGATGCGTCCGCTGGATCAGGTGCGAGCCAGGACTTATGCGGTAGCGCTGGTCTCCATACTCGTTGCAGGCGGAGCGACACTGGCCCTGGTCACCGTGTTCGTGCTCGGGGTGGATCCATGGTATTCGCCCCGGTATGTCATCCCGCTCGCGGGCATGATTTTCGCGGGTTCGATGAATGCCGTCAGCATCGGCGCGGAGCGCTTCGAGGCCGAATCGGACTCCGGTAAGGATGTGCCGCATGCGCGCGACGCCGCCTTCCGGGCATCGTTGATTCCCGTCATCAATTCGCTCTTTGCCGTGGGGCTCGTGTCGCTGCCCGGCATGATGACCGGGCAGATCCTCGCCGGCGTGTCGCCACTGATCGCGGTTCGCTATCAGATCGTCGTCATGTGCATGTTGTTCGGATCGGCCGGAATCGCCTCGGCGATGTATCTGACATTGCGGATCCTCGATCGTCGTTCGTCGATGGCCGGGACGGTATCGTGACCGAAACTGCAGACATCGCCCTGTCGACCGGTTTCCCGCCCATAGTCGATGCCCGTGCGCGCGTGCTCATACTCGGGTCGATGCCAGGCGTGGCGTCGCTGGAGGCCGGGCAGTATTACGCTCATGAACGGAATGCATTCTGGCCCATCATGGGCGAGTTGTTCGGTGCGGGTTTCGATCTGCCCTACGAAGAGCGCACCGAGCGTTTGCGCGAGGCTGGCATCGCGGTCTGGGACGTCCTGAAAAGCTGTCATCGGCCTGGGAGTCTCGACAGCGCGATCGATGACTCGACGGCCGTCGTCAACGACTTCGGATCTTTCTTTCGCCGTCACCGCAGGGTCCGCCGCGTCCTGTTCAACGGGCACAAGGCCGCGACCGTCTACCGAAAAAAGGTGTTGCCGGACGTCACGCTCAAGGCGCCGTACCTGGAGCACAGCCGACTGCCGTCGACGAGTCCGGCCCACGCCGCGATGCGATTCGACGCGAAGCTCGAGGCATGGCGAACTGGGCTATGCTCAGCACGAGTCGGAGAGGAACGATCATGAAGCTTCCTGCCAAAGGCACTTGTCAGTGCGGAAACGTCAGCTATCTCGTCACCGAGGCACCGATCGTGACGGTCGCTTGTCATTGCCGCGATTGCCAGAAACTGTCGACGAGCGCCTTCAGCGTCTCGATGATACTGAAGCGATCCGGTTTCGAGCTCGTCTCAGGCGACCTCGCGCATTGGGATCGGAAGACGGATGCGGGCGGGGTTGCCGTCTGCTGGTTTTGCCCGACCTGCGGTAACCGGATCTATCACGAAAATCCCGCTGTGCCCGAACTGGTGCGACTTAAACCGGGGACGCTCGACGACACGAGTGTCCTCGAGCCGCAGGCCCACGTGTGGACCTGCCGGGAGCAGCCATGGCTCGCCGAGTTCGCCAACCTGCCGCGGATGGAGCGGCAACCGGATCTCGCAATGGCACTGGCGGCCATCCAACGCGGGGAGGCTCCATTTTGATGAAGCGGATAGTTACGGGACACGACGAGAACGGACGGGCGATTTTCACGTCCGTCGAGTCACCGCAACGTGTCATCGAGATCGACGCCGGGTCCGTCAGCGCAGGTTTCTACGAGATGTGGGCGACAGCCGGATCGGCGCGGATCCCCGATGATGCAGATCACCCGGAGGTCGACAACGTTTCTCTGGTGCCCGGGCCCGGCGCGACGCGTTTTCGTATCTTTCGCATCGGACCGGACAAGCCCGGGGACGACGCCGAGCTGGCTGCGATGGCGGACCGGTTGCCGGACATACTGCCGGGCTTCGCGGAAGCGCTGGAACTCGACGACCCCGGTATGCACACGACCGACACGGTCGACTACATCGTCGCGATTTCCGGCAAGGCCGATCTCGAGCTCGATGACGGCGTGCGGATCACCGTAGAGCCGGGCGATTGTGTCGTTCAGCGCGGTACGAGGCATGCGTGGCGAAACGGGGGTCCCGACGACTTCGTCGCAGCTGCGATCATGCTCGGCGCGGCCAGAGATTGAGTCGTGCGCTTTTGGCAGGTGCTCATTGCTGCACTCGTCGTCACGGGTGGAGAGGTCCGTGCCGAAGTCCTCGTGGCTGTCGCCGCCAACTTCCAGAATACGGCCCGACTGCTCGCGGACGAACACGCGGCCAGTGGCGGTGAACCCGTTGCCCTGGTTTCAGGGTCGACCGGGAAGCTCTACGCACAGATAGTAAACGGTGCGCCATTCGACATGTTCCTCGCGGCCGATCAGGAACGCCCGCGACGACTCGCCGAGGCTGGCGTGGGCGTCGGTGAGCCTCGCACCTACGCGATCGGCCGGCTGGTGCTTTGGAGCCGGGATCCCGGACTGGTCGACCCGGGTGCACGGGTACTGGCGACGAACGATTTCCGCTACCTCGCGATCGCAAATCCGGAGCTCGCACCGTACGGTGCCGCGGCGCGCGACTTTCTGACCAGGCGAGGGCTGTGGAAGAGCGTTGAGAACCGGCTGGTCAGAGGCGAGAACGTCATCCAGGCCTACCAGTTCGCGAGTACCGGCAACGCGGATCTCGGACTCGTTTCGCTGTCACAGTCGATCGCTGCAGGTGACACCGGATCTTCGTGGCATGTTCCGTCCGATTCCCATGCCGAGATCGCCCAGGACAGCCTGCTGCTGAGTGACCAGGCAGCTGCACGGGACTTCTATCGTTTCATTCACTCCGAGCGCGGTGCTGCGATCATCTCGAACGCCGGGTACCTGGTTCCTTTCTCGGGTGACTCGCGATGAATCCCGATATCCAGGCGCTGATGATCACGTTCCGGCTCGCCGCCATCACGACTCTGGTGCTGCTGGCGCTCGGTGGACCACTGGCATGGTGGCTGGCCCGGACCCAGTCACGCGCGAAGGCGGTCGTCGAGACCCTCGTCGCGCTGCCGCTCGTTCTCCCGCCGACGGTACTCGGTTTCTACCTGTTGCTGTTGCTCGGGCCGGACGGCCCGATAGGCGGGCTGATGCAGGCCCTCGGCGGTCATACACTCGCGTTCACATTCACCGGGCTCGTCATTGGCTCCGTCGTCTATTCGCTGCCGTTCGTCGTGCAGCCATTGCAGCGCGCATTCGAGAGTATCGGTCGGCAGCCATTGGATGTGGCCGCAACGCTCCGGGCCGGTCCTTTCGACCGAATCCGCTCGGTTGCATTGCCGCTGGCGAGGCCCGGCATCATCACAGCCGCGTGTCTCGGTTTCGCGCACACGCTCGGCGAGTTCGGTGTGGTTCTGATGATCGGCGGCAATATCCCGGGGACGACACGTGTCGTCTCCATAGCGATCTACGATCACGTCGAGACGCTCGAGTACGCGCGGGCGCATGCGCTGGCCGCAGGGTTGCTCGCGATCTCTTTCGTGCTGCTCTTGACCGTCTACGGACTCAACCGGAAATTTCGCGTGGTGGTGCCGTGACTCTGGCCGTCAGCATCGATCTCTCACGAGGAGACTTCCGGCTGTCCTCACGATTCGAGGCGCCTGGTCGCGGCGTGACGGCCGTCTTTGGCAGGTCGGGCAGCGGCAAGACGTCGTTCGCTGTCTGGCCGGTCTGGAGGAGCCAACCGGTCGGATATCTGTCGGAGAAGTCGTCTGGCTCGACGGGGATCGGCGCGTTCCCGCCCACCTGCGCGGAACCGGTTGTGTCTTCCAGGACCCGCGCCTCTTCACCCACCTTTCAGTCAGCGACAATCTGGCATTCGGTTATCGCAGGGCACCTCACGACCGGCAAGTTCTCGGATTCGACGATGTCGTCGCGATGCTCGAAATCGGTCACCTGCTCGAAAGGCGTCCGGCGACGCTATCGGGTGGCGAGCGGCAGCGGGTTGCGATTGGCAGGGCGCTGTTGTCCGGGCCGACGCTGATGCTGCTTGATGAACCACTCGCCGCGCTCGATGACCAGGCCCGCGGTGAGATTCTGGGCGTGCTGGACCGGGTCTTCGCAGCCCTCGACGTGCCGGTCGTCTACGTCACCCATGCGCTCGACGAAGTCGCGAGGCTCGCCGATACCATGTTGCTGCTGGAGGACGGCGCAGTGACGGCCTTTGGCCCTGTCGGGCACATGCTGACCCGGCTCGATCTGCCGTTGGCGCTGACAGACGATGCCGAGGCACTGATCGAGGCCACGGTCGACGAACACGATACGGATTACGGCCTCACGAGTCTGCGTTTCGAAGGGGGCGCAGTCACCGTGCCCGCAATCGATGCGGAGCCGGACGTACGTGTCCGGCTGCGGATCAAGGCACGTGACGTCAGCCTGACCCTGGAGCCGCAGGTGGATACGAGTATCCTCAACATACTACCGGCGACCGTCACGGGGATCGCAATGCAGGGGGATGCGCAGGTCATCGTTCAGCTGGATGCAGGCGGCAGCATGCTGCTCGCACAACTGACCCGACGCTCGGCCGACGCGCTCGGTATTGCAGACGGCCGGCGCGTCTATGCACAGGCCAAGAGTATCGCCGTACTCGTATAGTCATTGCAGGGGGGCGGGTCCGCTGTGCGGTCCTCCGTCCCGGCAATCACGCCGGGGCGTCCGCCACGTGTAGTTCAATGCCGGACGGTATTACGGAGAGGTTTAACGATGCAGGTCGACATCATTCTGGAACCGGATCTCGAGCCGGAGAAGATCGCAGAGCTCGGCATAGCCGCGGAGAAATATGGCATCCGCGCGCTCTGGACGTCGAACTATTTCGCACACTGGGATCCGTTCATCTCGCTCGTGCCGCTCGCCCAGGCGACTTCGAAGATTCTGATGGGGCCGCTCGCCGTCAGCCCGTTCGAGATGCACCCGCTGAAGATCGCCAACGGTCTCCTGACACTCAACGAAATGTCGGATGGTCGTGCCGTGATCGCAATGGGTGCCGGCGAAGGCAATATTAGTGCGATGGCACTGGAGAAGCCGAAGAAGATCGTGCTGGCTGTGCGCGAGGCCGTCGAGATCGTCAGGCTAGCGGCGCGGCGGCAGCTCGCAGGGGGCTACGAGGGCGAGATTTTCAGCGTTCGGTTTCCGTGCACATACGACTGGGTCAAGGCGCCACCGCCGATCGTCTATTCGACCGCCTACCGACACATGATGATGCGCATGGGTGGCCGTGTTGCGGATGGCGTCTACATAGGATGTACGCCGCTCGAGATCGCGGACGCGGCGATAGAGAACATCCGCATCGGCGTGTCCCGGCGGGACGAACCAGAGCCCGACTTCCACATCAACAGTTTCTGGGCGTGGCACGTGAAGCCGGATCGCGCGGACGCGTACCGCGAGTCCTGCCGCGAGCTCGCCTGGCGCGCCAGGCTACTCGACCCGGAGCTCATCCGGCTCTGGATCGACGATGACGAAGTCGCGATGGTTCGGGAGAACTACGATGCGTTCGCCAATGCTTGGTTCGATCGGAGCGGCATCATCAAAGGTGTGCCGGAGAGCATTACGAACAAGCTTTGCGAAGGCCTGACCTCGACGGCCGGGCTCGACGACCTCGACCGGGAGATCGAGCGGTTTCGCGCATTCGGCGAAGCTGGTCAGACCGAGATCGCGCTCCGGCTTCACGATGACCCGATGGATGCCCTCAGGATCATCGGTGAGCGCGTCGTGCCGGCGCTCGCCGGCTAGCGCGCTGCATCATGAACCGGCGGACCCGCCACATCCCGGGCCTCATGACGATCTGTATCGTTCTGGCCGGCGGATGCGAGATCGACGTCGACACCGACCCGGTGGATGTCGAGTTCCTGCCGGCCGGCGGCGACGAGATGCGTGCCCTCCCGTTTTCCGAAGCGGTGCGGGTCGGACGGACCCTGTATCTCTCCGGCCAGATCGGCACTGTGCCGGGGAAGGTCGAGCTGGCACCCGGAGGCATCGGATCGGAGACGCGGCAAACACTCGACAACATCGAGGCGGCGCTCGCACGCGCGGGCGCGGGTCTGTCCGATGTCGTCAAGTGCACGGTGTTCCTGGCCGACATCGCCGAATGGCCCGCCATGAACGAGGTCTACGTGCAGTACTTCGAATCGCCCTATCCGGCACGAAGCGCGGTCGCGGGCAGCGGTCTCGCACTCGATGCACGGGTCGAGATCGAATGCATCGCCGTCCTGCCGGAGTAAACTGTCCGCATGATGCCGAGAGCTCTCCTGATACTCGTCTCGTTATGGCCGGCTGTCGGCTCAGCAATCGACTGCGCCAGTGACGGCCGATCCCTGTTGTTGTCCACGGCGCCGGATGCATCGCGGATCGCCGAGGTCCGCGCCGTTTGCGAGACCGAGGCCGCTAACGGAGATGCGACGGCCACGTATCAACTGGCGCTCTTCGACCTGGGGCTCGGCGGCATCTGGGAGCCCGATACCGCGATCGTGCGGATGCTCGACGCCGCGAGCGGTGGGGTCCCCGAAGCGCAATACTGGCTGGCCTGGCAGTACGAAGCCGGTCCATTGCTGCCTGACGATCCCGATCTGAGCCTCGAGTGGTACAGGCAGGCCGCCGAAGGCAATCACGTACTGGCCCTGGGCCGGCTGGCGCAAGCATATGAATTCGGAGAACTCGGGTTGCCGGTGGACCCGCAGGAAGCAGCGGCCTATCGAGCGCTGCAGGCGCAGTGTCTCGAGAACTGAGGATAGAGTCCGCCGATCCGACGACGCCTGAGGCGCGCGCGTTGCTCGATGCGAGCGACGCTGATCTTCTGACCCGCTATCCGCCCGATAGCATCTACACCGTTTCGGCCGCCGAGGCCGGTGCGCCGAACGCCGGATTCCTCGTGGCGCGACTCGATGGTACAGCGGTCGGCTGCGGTGCTCTGGTGCCCCTCGATGGCGATGTCGCCGAGATCAAGCGCATGTTCGTCGACGTGCGGGCGCGGGGGCGCGGCGTGGCGCGCAAACTCGTCAGGGCGCTCGAGACGCTCGCTTCCGACCGGGGCTTTGCCTGCATCCGTCTCGAGACCGGCCCCCGCTCGCCCGAGGCTATCGGACTGTACGAATCCTGCGGTTACAGCAAGATCCCGAACTATGGCGAGTACGTCGGCGACGATCTAAGCATATGCTATGAGAAGCGACTGGATGATACGGTGCCGCCATGACTGACGAGGTCAAATTCGTCCTAGGCGTGGATCTCGATGGTGTCGTTGCGGACTTCACCGCCGGTTTGCGACCGATTGCGGCCGAGTGGCTGGGCATCGAGCTCGCCGACCTGCCTGCCGATGTCAGCTACGGATTCCCGGAGTGGCAACTGGATCAGTTCGGCGGCTACGAGTCTCTGCATCGATACGCCGTCAAGGAGCGCAACCTCTTCGAGACGTTGCCGCCGCTGACGGGAGCGCCTGCGACGCTCAGAAAGCTCTCGGCGCGCGGATTGAGGATCAGGATCATCACGCACAGGCTCTACATACCCTGGTTCCACAAGCAGGCGATCCTGCAAACGACCGAGTGGCTGGAGCGCCATGCCATCCCTTACTGGGACATCTGTTTCATGCGCGACAAATCAGCCGTAGGCGCAGATCTCTACATCGAGGACAATCCTGCCAATATCGAGGCCCTGAGAGGGCAGGGATACGCGACGATCGTCGTCAGGAACTCGACGAACGACCATCTGACGGGTCCGGGGGCCTCCGAGTGGCCGGACATCGAGACGCTCGTGCTCGACACCTACGAAGATTGGCGCGCCAGTAACGATCGGTCATGAACACGGCATCGATCACCGTACGCGACGCAGAGCCGCGTGACCTCGCCAGGATCGTCGACATCTACAATCATTACGTGCTGAATTCGCACGTCACCTTCGACGTGACCCCCGTATCGATCGCTCACAAGACGCAGTGGTTTGCGGCATTCAGTCCGGAGGGTCCCCATCGGGCGCTGGTCGCACTGGACGGCGACGAGGTCGTGGGCTATGCGACGACGAGTCGGTTGCGTGAGAAGCCCGCCTACTCGGTGTCGGTGGAAACGACCATCTACGTGGCGGCCGACCAGCACGGGCGCGGGGCCGGCGCGGCGCTCTACGAGACATTGCTGACGCACATCGACGAGGTTGGTGTGCATCGGGCGTGGGCGGCCATTGCATTGCCCAACGAGTCGTCCGTTGCGTTTCACGAGCGATTCGGATTCGAGCTCGTGGGCGTTTTCCGGGAGGTCGGTTACAAATTCGACCGTTACTGGGACGTCGCGTGGTACGGTCGACCGACAGGTGGAGCCGCCGTAGAGCCAGCCGTCTGAATGACGAGGAGGTAATGCCATGCGAACGTTGACTGCACTCGTAGCGACCGCGACGCTCGCCGCCGCATGTGTCGCGCCGCCACCGAGATCGACGTCGGCGCCGATGCCGCGCTCGGACGCCTGGTTCAAATGCGAGAGCGCGTTCGAATGCGTAGTCGTTTACGACGCGTATTGCCAGATGGTGGCTGTCAATCAGAATTACGCGATTACCTATCAGGACTGGGCGCTGGCGCAGGTCGAGCGGATCGGTGAGCGGACGGTCTGCCCCGAACCCGGACGGATCGGCGACACGGCGACCTGTTACCAGGGCACATGTACGTCGCGCGTGAGCCTCGAGCGGAATCCACGCCCGAGATCCGAGCGCGGCGAGGCACCACCACCGCCGAGTGAATGACCGCCCCGGATTCACAGTCGGGCCTCGTTCCGGTCATTGAAACAGAGCGCCTCGTACTCCGCGGTTTCCGCGAGCAGGATCTCGATGAATGGGCAGCGATGTGCGCGGATGAGGAGACCATGCGCCACATCGGTGGGCCTGCTGATCGCGGCGGTGCCTGGCGGCAAATGGCCGGCGCGCTGGGCCACTGGCAGCTGCGTGGTT
>JABAHS010001848.1_pt3 | contig 10289 bp, 10 predicted proteins | sample 7062111 | NCBI WGS metagenome assembly JABAHS01 (sample SAMN14534600, study PRJNA622989) | marine sediment metagenome | biome: marine biome [ENVO:00000428]; feature: marine pelagic biome [ENVO:01000023]; material: deep marine sediment [ENVO:00002113]; isolation source: pool of 4 deep marine... | reverse complement strand
GGTTCGGAGGGTTCGGAGAGTTCGGAGGGTTCGGAGAGTTCAGAGGGATAGACTGATGGGGTTGGTTCCTCGAGCTGGAGCCCGTGAACATCCACATCTTTGGCAAGAAAAGTGGAGTCTAAGACCACTTCTTCATCTCGGTCATAGATCAAGATCCGAAAAGACTCAGAGTAAGAGAAAGGGAAGTAGAATCTGCCGGTCACATATTTGAAATAGCTGATACTGTAGCCCACCGACTTTCTCAACTTGACCGGCATTCCGTCATTCAATTTCATGGAGGGAAAGGAGACGAAACGCGGCTGGTGAGGTGGTCTAAGAGCAGCAACGATGGCCACATTCCCTGCTATTGGCTCACCAATCAAGTTAACCAGCTTGAAAACGAACCGAAATCCCTCCCTGTCTTCTTTCAGAGAACTCACCTTGGCCTCATCGATTCTGGCAATTGGTCGAGGATCGACCTCTGCATTGCTGCCGACCCGAATCTCTGGCGTCGGAGGCTCTGGCTTCTTTTCCTCTTCCTTCTGTACGAGAGCGACCTCTACTGTCGGCTGGGCCGCAGGTTTCGCCACCCCTTTTGACAGTACTCCCCCACCCTGTCTTTCCGCTCGCTCTTCGAACTTATCCATAAGCTGTTCGAGCAGGGCAACTCTTCCTTCCAGTCGCTGGCGTTCCTCTCGTTCCTGAAAATAGAATTGTCCGAAAAGAACACAACTCACCACCAAAACGATCAAAATAACCATCGGCACGTATATGACGCGCCGATCCAGGTGAAAGCTAAAGGTTTTACCCTTGTGCCTGGAAAAGATAGTGATTGAGTAATCTTGCCTCATGCCTCAGCTCTACTCCAGCAACAACTTCGTATAGCGAAGTCACTTAGTCATCTTATTGATCGAAATCTTGCCGACCGCTCGTTGTGGGTCAACGGATATCAAGAATCCTTTCGCATTCCTAAATAATGAGGTCTTTGGCCGCCGAATCTGGAAATTGTCTCACGCCTGGGGTAGGCTCTCGATGGGATCTGGTGGGGATTGGATGTCGGACTGATCACTATCTTCTATTGATAACCCACTTTCCAACTGTGGATATGCGGATTCCACTGCCTCCATCATCTTGAACGAACCGTCCACCATACCGCCCTCGGCAACGGTTATTTTAGTTGCCTCAATGTCTCCGGTCACCCGCCCCGTGGCAGTGATTTCCAATCGACTTCGAGCGTTGATGTTGCCAATAATCTGACCGCCTACCACCACCGAGTCTGCGTAAATATCAGCTTCGACTTGGCCCTGGCGGCCCACTACTACCTCACCTTTTGCCTCGATCCTGCCTCTTATACTGCCTTCCACACAGACACTGCGCTCACTCTGGATTGACCCTTCGAAGACAGTGTTGGCCCCAATGAGGGTATCCAAAGACAGGCTCTTTTCCTTCTTATTCTTTTTCATTGCCCGCCACCCGTAACTCGCAAAGGGCGGACCAGGAGACGGTTAGCCTTCGCATTGAGGATGTAATGAAGAGGATTCACACACCGCTTCTTGACCTTGATCATGTAATGAAGGTGGTTGCCCGTAGAAAGGCCTGTGTTACCCATAGTAGCAATGATGTCCCCTCGTTCAACTTTCTGCCCAGGACTTACATTGTAGCTGGATAGATGCCCATAGGTGGTAACGATCTCCCCGCCGTGGTCTATTTTGAGATATTTACCAAGATATTTTTCATATCCTCTCTTTATTACCTTGCCATTGGCGGGTGCTATGATTGGCGTGCCCTTGCGGCTGCTGATATCCAAGCCATTGTGGAACTCTTTCAGGCCAGTGAAAGGACTGCGTCGCCAGCCGAATCCCGAGGAAAACCAATAATTGTTCACCTCTATGGGAATAATACTCGGCGTGCTATCCCAGGTCTTTTGCTGGCTTCGCATCGTTCCCACCAACTCCTGCAAGTCCGTCTCCAGCTGCTTGGCCCTTTGGAGGACGGAGACCTGTCTTGGCTTGGCTGGGAATGGCATGCTGCCGCTGGCCATGGCATCGGTGGGAGCTATGGTCGAGAGATCCGGCGAGGGCTCACCGCCCTGCCCGAGACCGCTTGTTTCTTCATGAGTCTTTTCCAGGCCGAGAAAGCTCCGAATGGTATTTTCATCCTTTTGGATGCGCTCCATGGTCTGGCGAAGTGCATCCAACTCCCTCTCCTTCTGAAGTAGATAGGAATTTTTCTCACGTACTTGGACATAGTCATTGTAGAGACGATTGCCAAAATATCCCCCCGTTGCCAACAGTGCCCAAGAGAGCAACAACATGCCCACAAATATGTACAGGGCTATAACTGGGAGAGAAAAAGTGCGGGATTTGGAACTAACTGACGGCATCCACATTATGGTTATTCGTTTGCGCTTCATACCTTTACCTGCCAGATGTAGGAGAGGGTTTCAGTAAAATTGCAACTGATGATGATTCTTCGGAAAAAGTATTGACCCTAAAATCCCGGTGAGCTCCGGGCTGCAAGACAAAATAGGAGTGTTTGATCCCTCTAAAAGCTGCTGTCATTGGTTTCTTCTCAGAGTGAGGCCCAGAGTAGAGGAATTTCAGTGTACCGTGAGTACATTGGGCCCACTATTAGTTTAAACCTCAAGTCCTGTCAAGCTTTTTTTAAACCATAGCGGTAAGTTAACCTGTTACCGCAAGGATTCGATGTTCTCCAGTAATTCACTGGGCATCTCTCCTAGACGCTTGAATCTTAAGCAAATTTTACGCCAAAAAAGGCATTTCCCCTCTTTTCTTGAAACTGTCGGGATTAAAAGATTCAGTGATCACCTATAATTATTGACGTAACCCTCCTTTTGGTATACAAATAAATACACAATTTGGTTTTTAAGGAGGATTTCCATGCAGAATCGGGGTGTCGACCCACGTGTAAGTATACTCAAAGATATTTCACCCTTGCTTACTTCAGTGCTGGACACAGATAGTGTATTGGAAATGATTATCGAATCAGTGACCCGGCTGATGGAAGCCAAGGCGAGTTCTCTGCTGCTGGTCAACAAGAGTAGGAACAAGCTCTACTTTCAGATCGCAACTGGAGAAGCGAAAGAAGAAGTTAAAAAATTCGAAATTGACATGGGTCAGGGCATCGCTGGTCATGTGGCTTTAACCGGCAAACCCCTTCTTGTCCCCGACGTATCCAAAGATGCCCGATGGGACAATACTATCAGTGAAGCAACTGGTTTTGAAACTCGGTCCATTGCCTGTGTGCCCATCAAAAGCGGGCGGGATGTTATTGGCGTCATCCAGATTATCGACCGTGAGGATGGACAGCCCATCCACGAAGCTGACATGGAGATCTTGAGCCATTTTTCAGAACTCGCCTCTGTTGCCATGGAACGAGCCCGAAACTACAAAGACATCGTAAACGAAAACATATATTTGAAAAAGGAGCTCGAGTCCCGTTATGAAATTATTGGGGTCAGCAAGGCCATTGAAACGGTGATCTCTGACGCCGTCAAGGTCGCCAATTCCAAAACCACTACCCTGATAACTGGTGAGAGCGGCACGGGCAAAGAACTTGTAGCGAGACTCATTCATAAAATTGGACCTCGACGCAAGAAAAAACTTATGGTGGTCAACTGCGCCGCTTTTACCGACACCCTGCTGGAATCTGAACTGTTCGGGCATGAGAAAGGCTCGTTCACCGGAGCCATCTCTAGAAAAACCGGGGTCCTAGAAATTGCCGACGGCGGCACCCTCTTTCTGGACGAGGTTGCCGAAATGAGCCCTTCCATGCAGGTAAAACTGCTGCGGGTCATCCAAGAAGGCACCTTCAATCGAGTTGGTTCTCCCAGCACCTTGCAGGTAGACATAAGGGCCATTGCCGCCACCAACAAGAATCTCTTTGAAGAGGTACAGAATGGCACCTTCAGAGAAGACCTGTACTACCGCCTCAACGTGGTGCATATTCACATCCCATCGCTCAGGGAACGGAGAGATGATATCTTAGTCCTGGCCCAACACTTCTTAGATAAGTACAAGTATATCAGAGGACCATCCAATCTCAGCTTCAGCCCAAACACCATTGAAGTGCTGCAAAACTATCACTGGCCTGGCAATGTGCGCGAGTTGGAAAATGCCGTTGAGCGCGCCGTGGTGATGGGTGGCGGCGGGCATATAGAGCCTGAAGACCTTCCCTTCAGTGTGGTGCCGTCCGGAGATACCGCTCAAGAGCTCTTGGGTTGTACTCTGAAGGAGGCGCTGGACTCTTTCAAGCGAGACTTCTTGCAGCGCAACCTGGATCATCAGGGGAGCAGTGTCAAGGAAACGGCAAAGGTGCTGGGCATCCAAAGGACCTACCTTTCCCGGCTAATCTCCAAGTATGGTCTGACCACCAGGCGAAGTCGGTAATCCTCATCTCGCCGGCAGATTGGCACCTTTGTCGCATGGTTGACCTTGAGAAGAGACTGGCTATAATCTGCCTGTAAACAGGAACGAGGGAAATGAGTTTTTGCCAAGGATACAGATATGAGATGGATCTTCCACGGGCTGAGGGGGGATTTTGTCAGTTGTTCGTGGTCCGTGGTCCGTTGCAAAAAGAAAAGAAAAGTGCCAAGCGTAATCGCTTAGCATTACATTAAGCAGTCAGGAGTCCCGTTCAAGACGGCTGCACCCCTTCGGAAAGTAAATATTCAGAATCTAAGGAACAAGAAGCAAAGAATAACGGATTTTGAATTTGGCCTATGCTCCATGCTTCATGCAACATGCATAGAACGTTGTTATCTACAACGGACTACGGAGCCGGGCGGAGATCAAGATGGCAGACCAGATTCGAAAAGTGAGAGTTGATGAGATCCGTGAAATTCAACAAATGCTGGCCGGCCACGCCCAGCGCGGCGACATGCTGCCTCGTTCCCTGAGTGAACTGTATGACAACCTGCGGGATATTTTTGTCTACCTGGATGACGATAAGCCNNAGGGAACCATATCAGAATCAGGGTATTGGTAGGAAACTTGTGGAGGCTTGCATTTCCGAGGCCAGTACTTTGGGATTGCACCGCATCTTCGTTCTCACGTACCAGGTAGAGTTTTTTCAAAAAATTGGCTTCCGTGAAGTGGACAAGGGGACGTTGCCCCACAAGATCTGGGCAGATTGCCTAAAGTGCATCAAATTTCCCGAGTGTGATGAGACAGCTATGATCATTGAGATCTAAATCCTCTANNTGGCGAATCCATTAACCAAACTTTTTGGCAGTAAGAATGAACGTGAACTCGGCAGACTGGTGCCACTGGTGGATCAAATCAACAGTCTGGAGTCAGAGATGAGTTCTCTGAGTGATGCGGAACTGGCTGGCACCACCGCACGCTTCCGCCAGCGCTTGGACCAGGGAGCTGCACTGGATGAGCTCTTGCCCGAGGCATTCGCCGTGGTTCGGGAAGCCTCTGTGCGAACCTTGGGAATGCGACCTTTCGACGTCCAGCTCATCGGCGGTATCGTCCTCCACCAAGGCAAGATCTCTGAGATGAAAACCGGGGAAGGCAAGACCCTCGCTGCCACCATGCCAGTGTACCTCAATGCACTCACCGGCCGCGGGGTGCATGTGGTCACGGTTAATGACTACCTTGCTCGCCGTGACTCCGAGTGGATGGGAGCCATTTACACATTCCTCGGCTTGAGCGTGGGAGTAATACTTCATAATCTCAACGATCAGGAGCGGCAACAGGCTTACGGTGCCGACGTAACCTATGGCACGAATAACGAGTTCGGCTTCGACTATTTGCGGGACAATATGAAATTTCATCGCAAGGATTGCGTGCAGCGAGAACTCAATTATGCCATAGTTGACGAGGTGGACAGCATTCTCATAGACGAAGCACGAACGCCGCTGATCATTTCCGGACCGGTGGACTACTCCATCAAAGACTACGAGAAGCTCCGCGCCCCGGTGGCCAGCCTGTTTCAGAGACAACAGAAATTAGCCAAGGAATTTATCCGAGAAACGAGAAAACTTCTGGATGAGGACCAGGAGTACGAAGCAGGTGAGGCGTGTCTCCGGGCCTATCGGGCTGCCCCAAAGCATCCCACTGTTATGGAGATGATGGAAGAGGGGAAGATGCGTAAGCTCCTCAAGACTGTGGAAGAGGATTATTCCCTCGCTAAGCGCCTTCCCGAAGTGGATGATTCGCTCTACTACGTGGTGGAGGAGAAGGAGCGCAATGTATATCCCACTGAGCGCGGCAAGGATATAATCGCCAAGAAAGATCCCAATTTCTTCATCCTGCCTGAGCTGGAAATAGAAATAGACCGAATTGATCAGGACAACACTCTCTCCTCGGAAGAAAAAGCAGAACGCAAACATCGGATTCGGAGCGATTATGAACAGAAGCTTACCCGCAACCATGTGATCAACCAGTTGCTCAAGGCCTACGCCCTCTTCGGCAAGGATGTGGACTACGTGGTCAAAGATGGTCAGATCATCATCGTAGATGAGTTCACTGGTCGCCTCATGCCTGGCCGTCGTTACAGCGATGGTTTGCATCAAGCACTAGAAGCCAAAGAGGGTGTGCGGGTTGAACAGGAAAACCAGACCCTGGCCACCATTACTTTTCAGAACTATTTTCGTATGTATGAGAAACTCGCCGGCATGACAGGAACCGCCGACACTGAAGCTGCGGAGTTTGCCAAGATCTATGACTTGGACGTGGTGCTCATCCCTACCAACAAAAAGATGATCCGAGCTGACCACTCTGATGTTATCTATAAGACCGAGCGGGAGAAATTTCAGGCTGTGGTGGAAGAGATCAAAGAGCTGGCTGAAATGGAAAGGCCGGTCCTCGTGGGTACTGTGTCAATTGAGAAGTCAGAGAGACTCAGTAAGATGTTAGCGAAAACGGGCGTCAAGCATTCGGTGCTGAATGCAAAGAATCATGAGAAGGAAGCGGAAATTGTAGCCAAAGCCGGACAAAAAAATTCGGTCACCATCTCCACCAATATGGCGGGGCGCGGCACCGACATTGTCTTGGGTCCCGGAGTGGTGGATATGGATGGCCTCCACATTATCGGTACTGAACGCCATGAAGCTCGCCGCATTGACAACCAGCTCCGCGGCCGGGCAGGTCGCCAGGGTGATCCGGGCTCATCTCGCTTTTATCTTTCCCTGGAAGACGATCTCATGAGAATCTTCGCTGCCGACCGCATCGCTAACCTCATGGATAGGGTGGGCATGGAAGAAGGACATCCCATTGAACATGGACTTATTACCCGCGCCATAGAGAACGCCCAGAAGAAAGTGGAAGNNGATAATCTACGAGCAACGCCGTCAGGCTCTGGAGGAAGAAGATCTCCAGCCGGTTATCTTGGACATGATTGAAGATATCGTTGATGACCTGGTCGCAAACCACACCCAAGAAGAGACCCTTCCGGAAGAGTGGGATCTGCGAGGATTAGAGGAAGCTTTTCTTAAGCAGTTCTCCATTCTACTGAGCTTCGAAAGGAGTGGTGTGGAAGATTTCACCCAGGAGGGTATTCGTGAGTTTCTTTCGGAAAAAGCTCGAAACGGCTATGCCAAGAAAGAGGAGGAATGGGGTCCAGAAATCGCGCGAGACATGGAGCGCTTGGTAACCCTGCAGACGGTAGATCAGCGCTGGCGTGAGCATCTCCTGGCCATGGATCACTTGAAGGAAGGCATTGGCTTGCGCGGATATGCCCAACAAAATCCGCTCATCGAGTACAAGCGTGAAGGGCTTGAAATGTTCCAGGAAATGGTGGAGCAGATCAAGGGAGAAATCCTCCAGATGCTGTTCAGAATTCAGGTGGCTACTCAGGAGGAAACCGAGCACTTGCAAGAAGCCCAACAGCAGCCAATATTGCTCAGTCACGGCGAATCAGCGGCTGGTTCAAAAAGAAAACCGGCAAGACGTTCTGCCAAGGTTGGCCGCAACCAGCCCTGCCCTTGTGGGAGCGGCAAGAAATACAAGAAATGCTGTGGGAGGTGAGGGCATGGCGCAAAGAGCATTGCGCATAGCGTCATTACTCATCTCGCACTGCTCATTTTGCATCTGTCATTCCTGCATTTAAGAAATATTCTTCCGATCCAAATCTCAATGCCAAATGTAAAATGTGAACTGTGAAATGCGAAATGAAAGATGACCAATGACGACAGGCCAACTACCTCCCCCTGAAGACTTTACCGTTGCCGGATTCAAGGCTGGCGCAATAGCCGCTGGCATTCGCTATCAAGGACGTCCAGACCTAGCCCTCATTACCAGCGAGGTGCCAGCCACTGCTGCCGGAGTTTTTACCACCAACAAGGTCCAGGCAGCCCCCGTTTTGCTCAGCCGTTCACATCTCACCGGGAACACTGCCCGGGCAATTGTAATCAACAGCGGTATCGCCAATGCCTGCACCGGAGATATTGGCTTGCAACGCGCCCAAGCCACAGCTCGCATAGCTGCTGATGCCATCGGCTGTCCCCCCGAAGAGATTTTGGTGGCCTCCACTGGGGTGATTGGCATGGACCTGCCCATTGAGCCGGTGGCCCACTATCTTCCGAAGTTAGTCCCCTTGGTGCGCTCCGATGGCTGGCTGGATGCGGCTCAGGCAATTATGACCACAGACACGGTACCCAAAATCCATATGGTAAGAAGCCGGCTGCAGGACCGTCCTTTCACAGTACTTGGCATTGCCAAGGGCGCCGGCATGATCTGCCCGGACATGGCAACCTTACTCTCATTCGTGGCCACAGACGTAGCCATCACTTCTGAAGCCCTCCAGAAGCTGGTTCGCGAAGAAGCGGAGCACTCTTTTAACCGGATTACCGTGGACGGGGACACCAGCACCAACGACACCCTGATAGTACTGGCAAACGGTGGCGCGGCTAATCAGCCGATAGCAGACCTTGCTTCCCCTGATGGCGAACGACTACGCCAGGCCTTTAGAGAACTCCTCCTAGATCTGGCCAAGAAAATCGTTGCTGATGGAGAAGGAGCCACCAAATTGGTTGAAATCAGACTCAAGGGTGCATCAAGTCAGGCTGAAGCACTTCGGGGAGCTCGTACAGTTGCCAACTCACCCCTGGTAAAAACCGCCCTTTTTGGAGAGGACGCCAATTGGGGACGTATTCTTGCGGCGTTGGGTCGGGCGGATATCCGCTTTGATCCCAACCAGGTGCAGCTGTTCTTCAATGAGGTGAAGCTTGTGGAAAACGGGCTTTTTCTTGGAGAAAAGGCGGAGAATAAGGCCAGCGAGATTTTACACCAACCATCGTTTTCCATAACGATTGATCTTGGTGAGGGAACGGCAGAGGAATCAGTCTATACATGTGATCTCAGTATTGATTACATCAAAATCAATGCCGATTATAGAAGCTAATATAGCCTTCAGCTGTCAGCTATCAGCAAAAAAATGCTGACTGCTGATCGCTGAATACTGACCGCTTTAACTGTTATGATAATCGCTTGCCACCATCCAAATTTCATGCCTTGGCCCGGACTATTTTTCAAAGGTATGCAAGCGGAACAGTTGGTGCTGCTCGATGATGTCCAATTTCCCTTGGGAGGAAGCTGGATAAACCGAAACCGGCTCAAGAACGACCAGGGAGAATTGTGGCTAACAGTGCCGGTTTGGAAGCGAGGCAGGAGTTTTCAGCGTATTGATCAGGTTGAAATCTGCAACGACGAAAATTGGCAGAAAAAGCACCTGTTCAGCCTTGAGCATGCTTACAAACATGCTCCTTACTGGGAGGAACACTTCAGATTTTTCCAAGAAATCTGCAGCAAACAGAAGCAAAACCTTTTAGAGCTGAACCTTGAGATTTTAGATTACCTACGGCTCACCTTGGGAATTCCTCAACCTTTTGTGCGCAGCTCAACCTTTGCCATTGAGACCAGTGGCTCCCAACGGCTGGTGGATATCTGTACCGCCCGGGGAGCCCGGCAGTATTTGACCATAGCTTCATCACACAAGTACCTCGACGAGAATTTATTCCGCCGCCATGGTATTCAGATAATGTATTACAAATATGAACCTCCAATCTATCCTCAACTCTGGGGCGATTTCATCGCCAATCTCTCAGTTTTGGATCTCATCCTCACCTGCGGCCCCAAAAGTGAAGGAATGATCCGGCAGGCAGGCAGAATTGTCCGCTCCTGAATGCTCCCTCCACACCGCCATCTCAATTAGTCATTGGGCCATCACGCTTTACAGTCACTCATGGTCATTTAGCCACTAAAGTGGCTGTCATTAAGCTTCGCTGTCATTTGTTGTCATTGGATCATTCCCTATGGTTTTTCAAATTCGCAATTCGCAATTCG
>JABAHS010081250.1_pt3 | contig 10292 bp, 13 predicted proteins | sample 7062111 | NCBI WGS metagenome assembly JABAHS01 (sample SAMN14534600, study PRJNA622989) | marine sediment metagenome | biome: marine biome [ENVO:00000428]; feature: marine pelagic biome [ENVO:01000023]; material: deep marine sediment [ENVO:00002113]; isolation source: pool of 4 deep marine... | reverse complement strand
GCAACTCGATATTCTTAAGGGGATAGAGTTCGGAGAACCGCACCTGTACCCCCATCGGTTTGCACAACTTGCTGAGAAATCTTTCGATGTGATTATTGGATCAGTCCACAGGATTGGGGATCATTTGGTAGGAAAAAAAGAGGCGGTAACACACCTTACTCGCAAGGAAATTTACTCGAAGTATTATTCGGAAGTATTAAAGGCGGTGAAGTTTGGTGGTTTTGACGTGTTAGCGCATTTAGACCTCCCCAAACGATACTTCCCGCCAAGGATTAGCGATCTTTCGATTATTGAAGAGATTTTAGAAGCCATGGTAAAATCGGGGATCGTGTTGGAAGTTAATACTTCACCGTTGCGTCGCGGAGGGACAGAGAGTTGTCCTGATAGAGAACTCCTCTCTCGTTACATCAAAAAAGGAGGAAAGCGGATTACCCTCGGATCTGATGCTCACAGTGGCAAGACAATAGGGGAAGACTTTATGTATGTTCAAAGACAGCTTTTAACAGGGAGGGAAGTACAGGTAGGTGTGTTTCGGAACCGACATTTCATCGATCTTCCTGTCTAGTAATACTCCCCCCCGACTAAGGTCGTGAAATTTCTTGAGGGAATCTAACTGACTACCTGCTGGGCAATTCATCACAAGGTTATCGAATCCTCCATGGAGGCCCCCCTGAGCGAACCCGATAGGATCGGCTCCAAATGCGCTTCTATACGTCTCAAGGGTTCACTATCCACTAGAAGAGGTATTTCCCCCTCCAAGAATCTATTATCCCTTAACTGTTCGTTTTCCACTTTCTCGTCGCCTTTTTAAATACTTTTGGTCCTCAAAAGTTGAGAGCACTCGTGGCGTTATCGAGTAGAGGTTTGTATATGGGTAACCCTTATATATGTAACAATAAGATGTATAACTCTGTTACCATTAACGAGGGATCAAGTTGAATAAAAATGCCATTATCCAGTTAGAAGAGGTTAGTAAGACCTACAAAATGGGAACACAAACAGTGAACGCCCTTCAAGACGTGACTGTATCGGTAGAAACGGGTGAATTCTTAGGGATCTTTGGCCCTAGCGGTTCGGGAAAGAGCACAATGCTGCACATTATGAGCGCCCTCGATTCTCCAACCCAGGGAAAGGTGTATATCGCTGGCGAAGAAATCAACGGTGCAAGCGAACAGAGGCTTGCTGAAATCCGAAATAAGTACGTGGGTTTCGTGTTTCAATTTTTCAACCTCGTACCTCACTTACGTGCATGGGAAAACGTTGCCCTCCCCTTGACTCTACGCGGGGTTGATGTAGATATACGAAGGAGGAGGGCAAATGAGTTGCTTGAAAAAGTGGGATTGGGGCAACGTACCACGCATAAACCCAACGAACTAAGCGGTGGGGAACGGCAACGTGTGGCAATTGCACGTGCTCTAGCAAACGATCCAAGAGTTATCTTCCTCGATGAACCTACTGGCAATCTCGACCAAAAGGTGGGGAAAAGAGTTATGAGCACAATTCAAAAGCTCAATGCTGAAGGACGAACCATCGTCATGGCTACGCACGATTCATCTCTCGTAGAGTATAACAAACGGATCGTATACCTTGAAAGTGGAAAGATCATAAAGGAAGAGAGGGGAAAGTAATGAAAGTAAAAGATATCGTAAAATATGCATTTAACAGCATGGAAAGACATAGAAAACGGACTATATTAACCCTTTTGGGCATTATGATTGGAATAACCGCTTTTACGTCCATTAGTTCACTGAATACGGGTTTCCAGCAGAGCATTGAGACCCAATTGACGGATGCATTTGGGGCAACCACGCTCATTATCACTCCTAAAACTGGCCCAACCGGTATTCCTATTACGTCGTTTGACAATGACGATGTGGAGTGGATCCGAAACTTGCCGCACGTGGAAACAACCACTGGGGCACTAGGGAAGACAGGTAATATTTCCAATGCAGACAACATCACGATTCAAACCACATTTATTGGAACCGAGTTCAGTAAGCTTAAAAACATCATTTCGGGTATCGAACTCGCTGAGGGGGAGATTCCGACAGATGAAACGGAAAAGAATGATTCATTAATTCTGGGGTATCACAACCAACATTATGCGGACAACGAACGGTTTGCAGACATCGGGGAAGAGGTTGAAGTAAGTACTGCGATTTCTTTTCGGGTGAATGGTCGCGTCATCGTAGAGACGATAGAGTTTACTCTCACCCTACAGGGCACCTTGGAAGAAANNCTTGGAAGAAACCACTCAAAGCGTGGGTATGGGCGCTGGATCTCAGCTTAATCCTAATAAAATGGCCTTTATACCGCTAGAAACCCTCCAAAATCAACTTAACATCTCTAGGATCCATGGGATCCTCAGCAAAGTAGACGACACTGATCATGTTGATGGCGTAGCCGACGAAATAAGGAGCCATTTTGGAGAGGACAAAGTGGACGTCATCACTTCAAAAGCCATCCTGTCGACGGTCAATGAGATCTTAGATCGCATCGCGATCTTCCTCATGGCTATTGCCAGTGTTGCACTCCTGGTTGCAGGATTTGGGATAATGAATACGATGACTATGTCTGTCAGCGAACGGACGAAGGAAATAGGCATTCTGAAATCCATTGGAGCGACGAATGGGACCATACTTGGGATATTCCTTTCTGAGGCACTCCTCATGGGTATTGCTGGAGGAATATTGGGCATAGGGCTTGGGTATGTTGGAGGCTTCGTGCTCGGTCGCTTCATTCTCGCGCTTATGGGGAACCCAGGGGAGTTCTTTGCAGAAATGCTTGTTCCAGTCCTCAGTCCCATGACTATAGGTGTCAGTGTCAGCTTTGCACTCGCGGTAGTCATTAGCGTAATATTCGCTTACTGGCCTTCGAAAAGAGCGGCAAACTATGATCCAGTCAAGGCATTACGATTTGGTTAACTTTTCTCTTTCTTTTTTCGCTTAAAGAAAACTGAGTGACATGAGTGACAAGGGAAAGTATCAACTATATCCCCCTGGGTATAAACTGCTAAGAGTCTTGATCCTGTGGCTCATTCATAGGCAACCATTACATGGATACGGGATTGCAAAAGAAATGGAACACCTGCCTACTGGTCCGTGGAAACCACGAACGGGAGCAATTTACACCATACTCCGTAGAATGGACGAAGATGGTTTACTTTCCTCTGAGTGGGAGAAACGACCAGGGAAAAAGGATAGACGCATATACCAAGTTACCAAGAAGGGAGAACGAATCCTAAAACAAGGTTTAACTTTGCTAAAACGTCGAATGAAATTGTTTAAGGAAATGGTCGCATACTATGACACCTATCTCACCAAAAATGCGGACACCACCAAACAAAGGCAAGACTAACGCGATAAAGTAAGAGAAACCATGAATAGTATCCTATGTATTGAGGAGAGGATCTTACCAGTAGAATTACCCAGTTAAGAGCACAAAGAATCTCTCAAGCAACTCAGGATTGCCTCGGAAATATCGGAGTTCGTGAATGATATGGGTGGCTTTTGTCATCACACTGTATCCGTACTTCTCCTCCACCTCCAGTAGCTCGTCTCCATACTTTTTATAAAATTCTATAAAGGATTGCCCTCGTTTCTCGCTTAGCTCGTGGAGAATCTCCTTGACCTTAGTCTTGACTTCCTCATCGAGCGTATAAATCTGCGACACAAGCTCAAACGTTGCATCGATCACACGTTCATCAGCCCACTCCTCTGGGAAGATAAAGAATTGGGCAGTACGTGAGTAATAAGACTCTATAAGGTGGCCTCTCTTCGTTTCTTGTCTGCTAACAAAAAGTAGGTCATTTTTCTTTAATTTTTTCAGGTACCTATAGATAGACGTTAGAGTCTTCTTGTCTTCATAGTCTTTATTGAAGCGTTTGTGAAGTTCTTTGGCAGTAAGTTCCTGATTCCGCATGATCCGCAGAATACGAGAATAATTGGGATTCTCAAAGAGCTCCCTCTTGTGAGGATCCTCTATGATCCTGACCATCTCTTGCTCTGTCATCACCTTCCCTACCATTTAAACATAATCGAAAATTTATAAATGTTACTACAGTACAGTTATATTAACATTCGATGTAAATATTATTAATGCACATAAAAAATTAACCAACGTAAGAATAATTAACTTCCTACAAAAATGTTACAAGCTCCCCATTGACCTGTAAGATGGCCGACAGGAGAATGTAAGACAGAAGATAAAAAGCTGAAAAGAAAAATGGGAAAAAGCTGGAGGAATAAGGAACTATTGGAAGAGTGGGGAAAAAATTATGAGGTAAGTTTCAAGTGCGTCAAGCGAGAGTTAAAGAGAGAAGAGAAGACATATTGAGTGGAAACATCATTAAAACCATGTTTGCCTTGACGTGGCCCGTAATGATTGGTAATGTACTAAGTACTGTCTATAACCTTGCGGATACGTTCTGGCTAGGAAAACTAGGTGAAGACGCTGTTGCTATTCCAACGGTCTCCTGGCCTATCGTTTTTCTTTTCTTATCGCTAAGCATGGGTTTGGCAACTGCGGGTATCTCGTTGGTCTCTCAACATATGGGAAAAGGAACGTATGAACTGGCTAATAAAGCAGCAGGGCAAGTATTATCTCTTCTCCTCCTGACTAGTGTTGTAATCAGTGTAGTAGGTTATCTCGGTGCTCACTGGGTGTTAGAAACAATCGTAGGGACACCGCAAGCAATTTTACCAGTAGCTACCTCGTACTTACAGCTTACCTTTTTCGGTATCCCCTTTATGTTCACGTTTATGGCTTCTAGATTCATCTTTAGAGGCATTGGCGACATGCGGACCTCCTTGTTTCTCAGAGTCATTAGCATAGGCGTAGATGGCATCCTCAATCCTTTTTTGATCTTTGGAATTGGCCCCTTCCCTGCGTGGGGCGTTATAGGAGCGGGTGTCACGAATCTTTTGGGAAGAGGAATTGCATCTCTCATCTCCGTCTACTTGCTTTTTTCCCAAAGGAGCGGAATCAACCTTAGCCTCTCTGATCTCAAGTTGGAGATCAGCTGGACGAAGCAAATTTTCAAAATCGGAGGGCCAGCGTCCATAGCAAGAAGCGGGAGTGCCCTTGCCTTCATTGTTTTAACCTCCTTTGTAGCTGCATTTGGGATCTCCTCTCTCAGTGCCTATGCGATCGGAAGACGAATGACTCAAATTGCCAACATTGGCATCTGGGGCTTTGCTAGCTCTGTATCCACGATGATCGGTCAAAATATCGGTAAAGGGAACACAAAAAGAGCAGAAACCATCGTCAAAAAAGCGTTGCTAGTCTCCGGTGCAATTATGTTCAGCATTGCTTCTCTGTTGTTCCTTATTCGAAGCGAGCTAATACGAATCTTTATCAATGATGCTGGAGTCATACAGGAAGGTTCGACTTACATCGGAATTTTCGTCTTCTCTTTACCATTCTTCGGATTTTTCCGCATCATCAGTTCAGCGTACAGTGGTAGTGGACATACAAAACCCTCAATGGCCCTTTCTCTTGGTAGATTATGGGCTTTCAGGTTGGGGCTTTCCTATCTCCTGGGGTTCCTCCTCGAGTTCGGTAGTAATGGCATTTGGTGGGGAATGTCCCTTAGCAACTTAATTACTGCGTTGCTTTCTTACCCCTGGTTCTTGACTGGAAACTGGAAAGAACGAACGGTATCCCACTGAAGGTAGGACTTTTTACTATACTTCCCTTAAGAAGACGATTGTTCCTCCAGCTACTGGAGATATTGTCTTTTGATGCGCTTTTACCGACTTTTTACGATGAAATGATTACACTTAAGATGATTGTTCATTTTTTATTGCCCAAGGAGGGAAGCTATCACGTTTTAACCAAAAAATTAAAATAGGAAATTTTAGTCTACAGTGTCTAAACTTTGTGATAAGGTTTAGTATCATGGTCATTGACATCGTTTTCCTCTTGATTGGAGGCGGTTGCCTGCTGATAGGCGTACTGCTCCAAATAAAGTGGCACAGACTCTGGGAAAAAGAAGGAATTCGCCACACGAAAAAAAAGACCCCAGAGAAGCTAATTACCTCTGGTCTCTACCAGTATGTTCGGCACCCCCACTATCTTTCGAATATTCTCCTTACTTTTGGCGGTTCCATGGTCGCGTACGTTCTCTTGGATCTGTCATTTCCATGGTCTATCCTCCCATTTCTACCATCGATCCTTTTTATACCCTTCTTCATTCTCGGTGCGGTCGAAGAAGAGCGGCATCTCACCGAAAAATTTGGAGACGACTATCGATCATATCAAAATAGAGTACCAATGTTTATCCCACGCTTTAAACTAGCGAAAGAATCAAGCCCTTCAACGATAAACAAGTAGCCGAATATAACAATGAGTCAACCCGTCACCGTGAACTCTTCATCAGCGTATGCCAGTAAAAGGAACGAAGGAGGGAGTAAAAACCAAGTTTGCATGAGATTACTCCCACTCATAGAGATCATCTAATTCTTCCAAATCTTCTTCAATTTCCTCTCTTTCAATAGTTTCCTCGACTGGCGTTTCCTGTGGTTTTTTCGGAGAACTTGCACTGTACTGTCTGATGACACGCATGAACTTCTTCGTAGATTCCATGTCAATGATGGGGATATCCCAGACAACATTCGTTGCGATGATCTTCAAAAACATCTGTTTTAACAAAACGCCTAAGCTCAAAAATATTACACCAATACCTACGAAGAGAAGACCCAACCACAGAATAGAAGATAACAGAATCACGCCAACAATCGCAATAGGGATAGCAAGTACCATGATGGGGATCAAGCGCTTAGTATCTAAAGATAGAGAAACGATATGGGAGTACCATATATCCGCTATAGTCTCTCGTTTCTTTGGCTTCGCGTATTCAATTACTCGAAATTCCGTAGCATGGTATTCACGTTCTTCCACCTCAAGGGAGTCTTTAATCATTTCTCCTTCAATAAGAACCTCATCAACTGCCACGATATTTACCTCACTTGTTCAAAGGTCAGGTATAACCCATATAACTTGCCTTACATAAAAGTGAAAACCAAAACATCCTAGCTAGTAGACCTCAAATATATTTAAACTCACCTAAGAACTTCTCCGCGGCGAAAAAAGAGATAGGTCCAAAGATACTTCGAAGAACTAATCAGTCTCGTTGGTGTATTTGATCACATTAAATATCCATTTCTTTTTGGGTGTATATCTTGTAAGAGAGGATCGTTATGGCTTCAAAAGTTGTTGTAATTATTGCTACTGGCGAGAAAAAGAAAGCACGAACGGGAATAGTATATGCTAAAAACGCGTGTGCACACAATTGGCTTGATGAGGTAAAAATCGTGTTTTTCGGTCCTGCAGAAACATTAATCGTGGAAGACGAAGAACTCTCAAGACTTGCAAGGGAAACTGCAAGAGAATGTGAATGCCTTGCGTGTAAAGCGATCTCTGATAGAGAAGGGATCTCCAATCAAATCGAAGAACTCGGCATCAATGTCAAGTATGTCGGAAGCGTTACGTCTAACCTCATCAAAAACGGATATGTGCCTATGGTCTGGTAGATCTTTTACTATTTCTCCTTTCTTATTTTTATGGGGTTTCCATTAACTTAATTGATGAGGTACTATCTAGGAATGGAACGCGCAGTTAAGCTATTTCTCATCTCGTTGCGCGTTTCCCTATGAGCAAGGGTGATTTTAAAAAGCAGATACTTAATTGTAGGAATGATGATAAAATGGGATACATTAAAAGACTTGTTCACGCTAGCGTGGAAATTGAATTGAAACAAACAAACATTCTTATCGATCCTGGTCGATACTGCTTCAAAGATCCGAAGTATCTCTCACCAGAGAGGGACATCCATCCAAAAGCCCAGTGGTTACCCATTGACTTCCATCCAGATGTAATCCTCTTCACGCATGTGCATGGAGACCACTTCAACTTGAAAGCAGCTGTGGAGATGGTAAAGCAAGTTAAGCCCAAAATACTATCCATTAAAACCGTGATTGACGAGTTACACGAAGCAAATGTACCAGTCGAAGAGATACGAGAAGGAGATGTGAAAAAAGTGAAGGGTATTCATATCAGCGGCGTACACGCCGATCACGGCAGAGGGGGGACCGTTGATATGATCGGCTTTCTTATTGATGATGGTGCCACGAAGATCTTACACTGTGGGGACAACGCAATTAACTTTCAAGATAAGCCCTACGCCGACATCGTTCTCACCCCTATTGACCGTAAATACACCATAGGTCCTGAGGGAGCTGCTGAGTTTGTCAGAGACATTGGTGCCAACGTTGCCATCCCCATCCATTACGATAGCCCACGGATGTCCGTCACACCAAAAGAGTTCGTGCAGGCCATGGAAGGAAGTGGCATTAAAGTTGTAGTGTTAGATTCTGGGGAGGCATACAAGTTTTAACCATTTCCCGCATTCCGTAAGAGGAGAGTTTTAAGCAAGTTTTATCCGCTTTCGTAGATGGTTGAGGTAGCCTTTCCAGATCCGTCCACAAGTTTCACAGACTAAATGTTGATCGTCAATACTTACGTGTTTTGAGCCAAAGTTGGGGCATCGCCATTCAGGCATTCTATCATGAATTTCAAGAAGAATAAAAAAGGCAGTAAGAAGGAGTTACATATTTAGTGCCATCATTACTAACAGAGGAATCAACATAAAATGAGTGAAAAAGAGAATGACGAGGGGAGAAGCCTCCTCTCAAAGATTGCGCTCTTGGCTATTGCAGTGACTGTAGTTGGTATCGGCATTTGTGGATTCTTCACTTATTTCTTTCGGATGGATACAAGTTGGATTGTCTATTACCTTGTGGTAGGATTCGTGATAACGTTGCTGATTCTAGGTCTCATTAAAGTTATAATGATATTCTCCAGGGTGTGGCGCGAGGGAGGGCTGGAAGATATTCCTCTTGGAGAAGAATCTAGAAGAGAAGTCGAGAGAAGCGAATAAACGTAGTAACGATTGCTAAATTAACATTGTCTTCTAAGTTGCATAGCGATCCTACGGGAAGTTCTCTTGCATATCGAAGTTTTCTTCTGGTTGATTCGTATCTACACCTAGTAGAACATGCTGCGGTCTTTTGAGAAAGGGGATTTAAAAAAGAGACTAGGGGTATTTCCGCTAAAGAAGGTAAGAAAATGTTTCAACTATCCGAATATGGTGTTATTCCCGGCTTCGGAAAAAGGGGGAAAACATCCAAGGAGGAAGATCTTTATGAATGATAGCAACGATCAGAATAAAACAGAAAAGGAGTATATGAAGGTTAAGAAAGAATATCAACATTTATTCAATAGTTTGAATGATCCTGTGCTCGTGTATGATTATAACGGAAATTTCTTAGCCGTAAACGAAGCAGCGACTAAATACTTAGGTTATTCCGAGAAAGAATGGCTCTCGATGAATCTTCTGGACATTGTCGCTCCCACAAGTGCAGGAAGGATAGAAAATAGAGAGCGAAAGCTGGAGGACGAAAAAACTCTAGTGTTTGAATCCACCCATATCACAAAAGAAGGAGAGAAAATACCCGTGGAGACAAGCACAACTTTGACTACGTACCGAGGAAACCCTGTTTTCTTGAGCATCATTAGAGACATTACCAGGCGGAGGGAGACAGAGAAAAAACTGAGGGAGAACGTGGAAAGGTATCGGGACTTATTCAACAGTATAAAGACAAAAGTGGTGGTGCACGGTGCAGATGGGAGCATACTTTCTGCAAATCCAGCTGCTGAAGAGCTTTTCGGGTTGAGCGAGGAACAGCTGAAAGAGAAGCACATGGAGTTTTGGCAGGGAAAACTGTACACGGAGCAGGGTAAACCAATGGATCCCTCAGAGTTTCCGGTATCTCGAGTGCTTGCTTCTGGAAGACCCGTAGAAGGATTGGTTGTTGGCGTCGCTATGGCAGAGGAAGACGAGAAACAGTGGCAAACACTCAGCGCCGTGCCTCAGTTTAATGAGAAGGGTGATCTAGAGAGAGTTATCAACACTTTCAAGGATATTACCAAGCGAAAGAGAGCTGAGGAGAAGCTTAAAAAGAATGAGGAACGCTTCAAAAAGCTCTTCGACGCGAACCCTGATGCGGCCTTCTTAGTGGACCGGAAGGGGGTTTTTAAAGAAGTTAATGAGGCTGCTTGTGAGCTTTCGGGGTACAACAGAGATGAACTCATTGGAACCTCAATTCGAGATGCACCACCCCTTCCCAAGTCCACCCAAGAAACATTGGTGGAACAGTTTCAGAAGAGAATACAAGGAGAAGATCTTTCTCCATATACTATCAAAATCCAACGAAAGAACGGAGAACCTCGCT
>JABAHS010020469.1_pt1 | contig 10292 bp, 10 predicted proteins | sample 7062111 | NCBI WGS metagenome assembly JABAHS01 (sample SAMN14534600, study PRJNA622989) | marine sediment metagenome | biome: marine biome [ENVO:00000428]; feature: marine pelagic biome [ENVO:01000023]; material: deep marine sediment [ENVO:00002113]; isolation source: pool of 4 deep marine... | reverse complement strand
CCTGGCTAATCCTGGCCCACGCACATGTGCGAGTCAGCGAACTGCTCGCGCTGCTTGACCTGTTCGGCGATACGGACACGATCGTCGGCCAGCCGCTCGCCCGCCTGCGCGAAGCCGGACTGGGCGAGGAAAAATGCGCAGCCATTGGTTCGCCCGACGAAAAGGCTATCGACGATGCGCTTGCCTGGCTCTCGGAGGAGCGTCATCAGCTGCTTACCTGGAGCGATGACGACTACCCGGCCATGCTCCGTGAGATTGCCGGTCCGCCGCTGCTTCTTTACGTCAATGGCGATCCCGGCTTCCTGCAGCTGCCGGCGCTCGCCATCATCGGAAGTCGCAACCCGACGCAGGGCGGCGCCCGCAATGCGCGTGAGTTCGCCCGCCATCTCGCGGCGCAGGGCTTCATGATCGTCAGCGGCATGGCCCAGGGCATCGACGCCGAGGCTCACCGCGGCGCGCTCGATGCCGGCGGCAGGACGGTGGCCTTTCTCGGCACCGGTATCGATCGCGTGTACCCCGCCGTCAATCGCGACCTGGCACACGAGATCGCCGCGCAAGGCGCACTGGTCACCGAATACCCGTTAGGCGCTGCGCCCGAGCGCTGGCATTTCCCGGAACGCAATCGCCTGATCAGCGGCCTGGCGCTGGGAACGCTGGTCGTCGAGGCGGCACGACGCAGCGGCTCACTGATAACCGCCCGGCTGGCCGGCGAGCAGGGGCGCGAGATCTTCGCGCTGCCGGGCTCGATTCACAATCCGCTGTCACGAGGTTGTCACAGGCTGATCCGCCAGGGGGCAAAGCTCGTCGAGACGGCTGACGATATCCTCGCCGAATTGCGGCCTCTCGTTGGACATATGCAGACAGTCGCCGAGCCGGCGGCGGAGACCGGCGCGGCCCCTGAGCCGCCTGACGACGACTATTCCGAGCTGCGTCGGTACCTTAGCCACGATCCGATTTCGATCGACGAACTCGAGAAGCAATCCGGATTGACGATCGACCAGCTTTCCTCCATGCTTCTGATCCTGGAGCTCCATGGAGAAGTGGAGTCATTGTCCGGCGGACGATACGTCAAAAAGGAGCCGCTCCAGGCATGAAAGAAAACGTTCTCGACGTACTCATGTACCTCTTCGAAACGTACGTCGACGCTGAGGACGAACCCGAAGCCGATCAGAACGAACTGCGCAACGAACTCTCGAAAGCCGGCTTCGGCAATGTCGAGATCGATCGCGCGCTCGATTGGCTGGACGGGCTCACCGACCAGCAAAAATGTCTCAACTACGGGAACCAGACCGCGCACGGTACCCGCGTCTACAGCGATTTCGAGCAGGAACGGCTCGACGTCGGGTGTCGCGGCTACATCACGTATCTCGAACAGATCGGCATCCTGTCGCCGCCGCAGCGCGAGATTCTCGTCGACCGCCTGCTGGCGCTGGAATCGGCGGATATCGACGTCGAGCAGATCAAGTGGGTCGTGCTCATGGTGCTGTTCAGCCAGCCCGGCCAGGAGCTCGCTTACGCGCGCATGGAAGACCTCGTTTTCGAGGAGGATTGGGACGTCGTCCACTGATCCCGGACGGCCGTTTTCTTGACACATCGCTGTCAAGCATGTAATTGAACCGCGGCACGAACCGCGGTTTTTCTTTTCTTAAGGGACAGATGTCAAAGAATCTCGTAATCGTCGAGTCGCCCGCCAAGGCCAAGACCATCAGCAAATACCTTGGCAAGGACTTCGATGTCATGGCCTCCTACGGCCATGTCCGCGACCTCGTGCCCAAGGAAGGCGCCGTCGATCCCGAGCACGGCTTCGCGATGAAGTACCAGGTCATCGAGCGCAACGAGAAGCACGTCAACGCCATCGTCCGGGCGCTCAAGAAAGCCGACGCGCTGTATCTCGCAACTGACCCCGACCGCGAAGGCGAGGCCATTTCCTGGCACCTGATCGAGCTGCTCAGGGAGCGCGACGTGCTCGACGGCAAGGACGTGCATCGCGTCGTGTTCCACGAAATCACCAAGCAGGCCGTGCAGGACGCCGTCGCCCACCCGCGCGGCCTGTCCGACGACCTGATCGGTGCCCAGCAGGCGCGCCGCGCCCTCGATTACCTCGTCGGCTTCAACCTGTCGCCGCTGCTCTGGAAGAAGGTGCAGCGCGGCCTGTCGGCCGGGCGCGTACAGAGTCCCGCCCTGCGCATGATCGTCGAGCGCGAACTCGAGATCGAGGCGTTCAAGGCGCGCGAGTACTGGACCATCGAGGCCGACGTCAGCAAGGACGAGCAGCCGTTCGTCTCCCGTCTCGTGCAGTACAAGGGCGAGAAGGTCGAGCAGTTCAGTTTCGAGAACGAGGCGAGCGCGCGCGACGTCGAGCGAACCCTGCTTGAGGCGGCGAACGGCGAGCTTGCGACGCTCGGCGTTACCAAACGCCAACGCCGTCGCAATCCGGCCGCGCCGTTCACGACCTCGACGCTGCAGCAGGAAGCGTCGCGCAAGCTCGGCTTCAATACGCAGCGCACGATGCGCGTCGCGCAGAAACTCTATGAAGGCATCGAGCTGCCGGGCGAGGGCCAGGTCGGCCTGATTTCCTACATGCGTACCGACTCCGTAACGCTGGCCGAAGTTGCCGTCGCGGAAATTCGCGACGTGATCGCCGAGCGTTACGGCAAGGAGAACGTCCCGGACGAGCCCCGGACGTTCAAGAACAAGTCGAAGAATGCACAGGAAGCACATGAAGCGGTGCGCCCAACGTCGGCAGCCAGGTTCCCGGACGACATCAGGACGTCGCTGGACGAGGACCAGTTCAAGCTGTATTCGCTGATCTGGAAGCGAACGATGGCGTGCCAGATGGTACCGGCCGTCTTCGACACGGTTGCCGTCGAGCTCGCGGCCGGCGACCCGGCGGCCGGGCATCGCTTCCGCGCCAACGGCTCGGTGCTGGTCGAGCCCGGCTTCATGGCCGTCTACCAGGAAGGCAGGGACGATGCGAAGGACGACGACGGCGATCGCCTGCTTCCGGAGATCGCGGAAGGCGACGTCATCAAGCTCGACGAACTGCGTCCCGAGCAGCACTTCACCGAGCCGCCGCCGCGCTTCACCGAGGCGAGCCTCGTCAAGGCGCTCGAGGAATACGGCATCGGCCGCCCGTCGACCTACGCCAGCATCATCGCGACGCTGAAGAATCGCGAGTACGTGGAGATGGACGGCAAGCGCTTCATCCCGACCGACATCGGCCGCATCGTCAACAGCTTCCTGACCGAACACTTCACGCAGTACGTGGATTACGACTTCACGGCCAAGCTCGAAGACGATCTCGACGAGGTCTCGCTCGGCCACAAGGACTGGGTGCCGTTGCTCGACCAGTTCTGGAAGCCCTTCAAGGCTCTGTGCGAGGACAAGGAGACCTCGGTGACGCGGGAGCAGGTCGCCCAGGCGCGCGAACTCGGCATCGACCCGAAGAGCGGCAAGCCGGTCTCGGTGCGCATGGGCCGCTTCGGACCGTTCGTCCAGATCGGCACCAAGGACGACGAAGAGAAGCCGAAGTTTGCCGGCCTGCGGCCCGGTCAGAAGATGAACGACATCGACCTCGAAACCGCACTCGAGCTCTTCAAGCTGCCGCGCAAACTGGGCGAAACGCCGGATGGGCTGCCGGTCTCGGCGAGTATCGGGCGCTTCGGCCCGTACGTGCGTTACGGCGACAAGTACGTCTCCATCCGCGGCGACGACGACCCGTACACGATCGAACTGCCGCGCGCGCTCGAGCTCATCGAAGAAAAGAAGATCGCCGACGCGAACCGCATCATTCTCGACTTCGAGGACGCCGGGATCCAGGTCCTCAACGGACGTTACGGTCCCTACATCACGGACAAGAAGAAGAACGCCAGGGTACCCAAGGATCGGGAGCCGAAAACCCTGACGCTCGAAGAGTGCGTCGAACTGCTCGCGGCTGCCCCGGAGCGCGGCCGACGCGGCAAGAAGAAAACGACCAAGAAGGCCGCGGCAAAGAAGAAGACCACGAAGAAGAAGGCAGCAAAAAAGAAAACGAAGAAAAAGGCTGCCAAGAAAAAGACCTCGAAGGAATGAGGGCGCTCCTGTACGCCGCTGACGTATTGCTTCGTGGCGGCGTCATCGCGTACCCGACAGAGGGCGTGTACGGACTCGGCTGCCTGCCCGACGACCTGCCCGCGGTGCAGCGTGTCCTGGACATCAAGCAACGCGACGCCGCCAAGGGCCTGATTCTCATTGCGGCTGACGCGCTGCAGCTCGAGGGGTGGGTCGATCTTCCCGAGACCACCGCGCTGCCCGAACCCGACCCGGCGCACCCGGTCACGTGGATCGTGCCGCCGGGTCCGCTGGTCTCGCCGCTGCTCTGTGGCGATCACGACACGATCGCCGTGCGCCTGACCACGAACCCGATCGCGCGGTCGCTGTGCGAGGCCGTCGGTTCGCCCCTGGTATCGACGAGCGCCAACCTCAGTGGCAAGCGGACGGCTCGCAATCGCTTCGTGCTGCGGCGGCAGTTCGCCGACGTCGTCGACTACATCGTCCCCGGCGACTGCGGCCCGGCGAGCGGCCCGTCGGAAATCCGGGACTTCAATAGCGGCAGGATACTCAGGCCTCGAATACCATGAGCAATATCGACGACGTCATTCAGTTTCTTACGACCCTGCAGAATCGGATCTGCGCCGAACTGGAGGCGCTCGATGGCAAAGCGGTATTCGCGCGCGACGCCTGGGAACGCCCGGGCGGCGGCGGCGGCGAAAGCCGCGTAATGGCAGAGGGCGATATCTTCGAGCAGGCGGGCGTTTCTTTTTCGCACGTGTTCGGCAAGGAGATGCCGCCTTCGGCGACGAAAAGCCGCCCGGAATTGGCCGGCAAGGCGTTCCAGGCCGCCGGAGTTTCCCTGGTGCTGCACCCTCGCAATCCGTTCGTCCCGACGACGCACGCCAACTTTCGTTTTTTCACGGCCGGCAAGCGCAACCCGGTCTGGTGGTTCGGTGGCGGCTTCGACCTGACGCCGTATTACCCGTTCCACGAGGACGTCGTGCACTGGCACACGGTCGCGAAATCCGCCTGCGATCCGTTTGGCGCCGACCTGTACCCGCGCTACAAGCAGTGGTGCGACGAATATTTTTACCTCAAGCACCGGGGCGAAACCCGCGGCGTCGGCGGGCTGTTCTTCGATGACGTGAATGAACCGGATTTCGACAAGAGCTTCGAGTTCGTGCGCGCTGCCGGTCATAGCTTCCTGAAGGGCTACAAGCCGATCGTGGAGCGGCGCGCCGCCCACCGTTACGGCGACCGGCAACGCGAATTTCAGCAATACCGTCNNACGACCGCGGCACGCTGTTCGGCCTGCAATCGGGGGGGCGCACCGAGTCCATCCTGATGTCGCTGCCGCCGACCGTGCGCTGGCGATACAACTGGTCCCCGGAGCCCGGCTCGCCGGAAGAGAAACTGTACGCGGACTACCTTCGGCCCCGCGACTGGCTTGGCGAGGGCGCCGACTGAAGCATCACGGCTATTCGTCATCGGATATCCGTGGTAACGTCGCGGCATGTCGTGGATCAAGGAAATCGAGGTCGACGAGGCTGAGGGTGAACTTGCCGACCTGTACGCCGAGCTGATCAAGGCCCGCGGCAAGATCTCCAATATTCTCAAGGTTCACAGCCTCAACCCGGGGGCGATGCAGAACCACCTCGACCTGTACGTGACCCTGATGTTCGGTAAGTCGGGCCTGACCCGCTGCGAGCGCGAGGCCGTTGCCGTGGTGGTGTCGGCCAGCAACGACTGCGAGTACTGTGTGAATCATCACGTCGAGTCCTTGCGTCATTTCGTGGACGACGAAGAGACCCTGAATCTCCTGGCAACCGCCGACGGCCTGGAGACGCTGGAACCGCGTCTCAGCAATATCGTCCGTTATGCCGAGAAACTCACAACGGCGCCGGGGGCGATGACCGAGAGCGATCTCGGCGAACTGCGCGCCGAAGGCTTGTCGGATAAGGACATTCTCGACCTGACACTGATCGTCGGCTATTTCAACTTCGTTAACCGTATCGCCGTAGGACTCGGCGTCGATTTCACCGACGACGAGAAGCGCGGCTACCTCAACGACTGAGGCAATGAACCGCGTCCGCTTCATCCTGCTATGCAGCCTGCTGGCCTTGCTCGGCGTTGGCCACGCGGCGCCCGCGGTCCAGGACGCGGGTAACGTGCCCGTCCGGCTCGCCGACACGGAAGATCCGTCCGCTACCAAGGTCTACATCGTGCAGCTGCGCTCACCGTCGGCGGCCGAGCATCACGCCGCGCTGGCAAAGCGCGGGCTCGGCATCAGGGGCGCCGCGCCGCGAACCCGCTTCAATCGCGACAGCGCTTTCGTCAGGGCATACGTGGCCCAGCTCGAGGAAGAGCAAAGCCGCGTGATCACACGAGTCGGCAACCGTCTCGAGCGTATTTACAGCTACCGCTACGGCCTGAACGGTTTCGCCGCCCGCATGACGCCCGGACAGGCTCAGAAGGCCGAACACCTGCCTGAAGTGCTCAAGGTCTGGGAGGACGAGGTCCGACCGCTCGCGACGCGCTACAGCCCGTCGTTTCTCGGCCTGTTTGACGGGGAGAACGGCCTGCGAAGCGTCGAGGGCCTCGACGGCGAAGGCGTCGTCATCGGCATCATCGACAGCGGCGTAACGCCGGAACACCCGGCGCTCGGCGACACGCGCGAAGCCGACATGCCACGAGCCTGCCGCAGCAGCTGGGGCGAGACCACGCTGCTTGGACGCTGGCTTTGCAAGCGCTTCCGCCGCATGCCGGGCTCGCTTATCTTCGACGAGCCCGAGGACTGGAACGGCGTCTGCGAGGCTGGCGAGCGCTTCACCGCCGACGATTGCAACAACAAGCTGATCGGCGCCCGCTGGTTCATCGACGGCGCGCTCGCCACGGGCCCGATCGACGAGGACGAAATTCGCTCGCCGCGCGACGCCGACGGCCACGGCACCCACACGGCAACCACCGCGGCCGGCAATCGGACGAGCGCCTCGATCTTCGGCACACTGATCGGTGACATCGAAGGGGTCGCGCCGAAAGCCCGCGTCGCGGTGTACAAAGCCTGCTGGCTCCGGCCCGGAAGCACTCGCGCCAGCTGCAACACCTCGGACCTGGCCAATGCCATCGATGCCGCCGTCGCCGACGGCGTCGACGTCATCAGCTACTCGGTCGGCAGCTCGCTGCTGCGCACGACGGCCCCTGACGACCTGGCCCTGCTGGCCGCCGCGAAAGCCGGCGTCATCGCGGTCGTTGCTGCCGGCAACGAAGGTCCGCGCCTCGGCACGATCGGCTCGCCGGCGGGCAGTCCGGCCGTGATCACGGCCGCCGCGTCAACGCGCGATGGCGAGTGGGACGAGGAAGCCATCGAGATCACGGCACCCCCGGGCCTCGCGGGTCGGTATGCTGCCAGGGAAGCCCTGTTCACGCCGCCGCTCGAGGATGTCGACCCGATCGAGTCGAGCGTAGTCCTCGTCGATGATGACGACACGTCGCTCGACTCCGGCAACACGGGCACGACCAGCGACGCGTGCCAGCCGCTCGTCAACGCCGACGAGGTCGACGGGAACATAGCGCTGATCCAGCGCGGCGGCTGCGACTTCCACGACAAGGTGCGGCACGCGGACGACGCCGGCGCGGTCGCTGCGCTGATCTACAACATCGCGGGCGATCCGATCGTCATGTACGGTGAGAGCGGACTGTCGGACATTCCGGCCCTGATGATCGGCCAGGCCGACGCCAACCTGATTCTTGCCGAGTTCGACGACGGCAACGAGGTAACGGCTATCCTCGAGAAAGGATTCCTGCTGACGACCAGGGACCCGGGCAACGAGATGGCCTCGTTCTCGGCGCGTGGGCCGGCGCCCATACCGGACATCCTGAAGCCTGACGTGACGGCGCCGGGCGTCAACATCCTGGCCGGCTTTTCGCCGGACTCCGCCTACTCGATGCCGGGCGAGAACTTCGCCTACCTGAGCGGCACGTCGATGTCGACGCCGCACGTGGCGGGAGTTGCGGCGCTGCTGCGCCAGGCCCATCCGGACTGGCCTCCCATGGCCATCAAGTCGGCGCTGATGACCNNGCGAATCCTTTCGATTTCGGCGCCGGACACATCGTCCCGAACAGCGCTTTCGATCCGGGCCTGGTTTACAACATCAGCGACGACGAGTTCGACGCGTTCGCCTGCGGCATCGAGGCGCCGACGGTATCCTCCGAGCGCTGCGACGAACTCGAAGCCGCCGGCTTGTCCTTCGACGCCCGGCAGCTGAACCTGCCGTCGATCACGATGTCTTCGCTGGCGAGCTCGCAAACCGTCACTCGGCGCGTGACCAACGTGAGCGACGAGGTCGGAAGCTATACCGTCGAGATCCTGCCGCCTGCCGGTATGTCGCTCGAAGTCGTGCCGCCCAGCCTGTCGCTGGGCCCGGGGGAATCGGCGACGTTCGACGTCACGGGGACTTACTTATCGGGCGTACTCGACGGATGGCGTTTCGGCTCGCTGCGCTGGGTTTCCGAGACGCATGAAGTGTTTTCGCCTGTCGTTGCCAAACCGACGTCGGTCGTCGCGCCGCGCGAGATCACGACCCTCGGCGGTACGGGCACGCTGAGCTTCGAGGTCGAGTTCGGCTATTCGGGGGCCTATTCGACCCAGGTCCATGGCCTGAATCTTCCCGGGATTTTTAACGGCTATGTCGAGAGTGATCCCGACAAGACCTTCGAATTTACGCCGACGAGCGTGCCGGGTACGACGCTCCATGCGATCAACATCGACCCGGGGCAGCTGTACGCCCGTTTCGCGCTGTTCGACAGCCTGACCGACGGCGACGACGATCTCGACCTGTACGTTTACTACTGTGGTCTTGATGGCCAGAGTTGCGTCGAGGTCGGCAAGAGCGCGTCGATCTCGTCAGGCCGGCCCCGGGCGTTTACGCGGTGTTCGTGCACGGCTTCGAGACCGATGCGGTCGAAGGTGGCCCCGGCACCAATTACCAGCTGCTCGGGTGGTCGTTCGGCGAAGTTGATGACGCCGGCAACATGAGCGCCAGCGGCCCTGCGTTCGTCAGCGCCGGGACGACCGGAACCGTCTCGGTCGAATGGTCCGGCCTGACGTCGAATACGATTTACTTCGGCGCTATCTCACACATCACGCCGCAGGGCCGTTCGGGACTGACGCTGATTACGATCGGCAACTAGCTCAGCCAGCCTTTCGCTTTGGCCCTGCTCGAGTACCAGATTTCAAACGCGCAGATTACGAGCACGATGATCGGCAGAACCAGCGCCGAACCGCCCCAGGCCTGAACGCCATCGCGCAGCACCATCGCGTCGAGATCCTGAACCAGCGCGCCGATCAGGGACAGGACGAAAAGCGGCAGTGCCCACGCTTTACGCAGCAGCAACAGGATCGCGCCAAGCACACCCGCGTTGACCGCGATGGCGTAACCGGAATGACCCCACGCCGGTGTATTGACGATGTGCGCAATCTGCTCCGGCGTCAGTCCCGCATCGGCCATGACCTCGGGCGTGAGGATGGATTGCTGGTAGTAAAAGAACAGCCCGATCAAATTCCAGGCCAGCAGCGTTCCGCCAATGATCCAGTACGCCGTCGTTGGCTTGCCGTTGAGTTCGTCCGACATCGCGATGCTCCGTATGAGGGAGGCACCGATATTCCGTGGACTGCGCGACTATTTCAAGTGGAGCGGGCCATGGCGGCACAGGGTTTGTAACGGAAGCAACCGACCACATGATCGTTGACGAGGCCGGTCGCCTGCATGTGAGCATAGATGATCGTGCTGCCGACGAACTTGAATCCGCGTTGCTTCAGATCCTTGCTCAGCGCATCGGAAACGGGCGAGGTAACCGGTATGTCACGATCACGACGGAACTTGTTTTTCACGGGTTTGCCGTCCACAAAGCTCCAGATGTAATCGCTGAAACTCCCGAACTCTTCCTGCACGTCGAGGAATGCCCGCGCGTTCGTTACCGCCGACTGCACCTTCAGGCGATTCCGGACGATACCCGGATCCTGCAGCAGTTTTTCGATACGTTTCGGCGTGAATCGCGCCACTTTGGCCGGATCGAAATCCGCGAACGCCCGGCGGTAGCCCTCTCGCTTGTTCAGGATCGTCGACCAGCTGAGGCCCGCCTGCGCGCCTTCCAGCATCAGGAACTCGAACTGCGTGCGGTCGTCGTGCACGGGCACGCCCCACTCCTCGTCGTGGTAGCGAATGTAGTCGAGGCTGACGCCCTCGGCCCATCGGCAGCGT
>JABAHS010043232.1_pt1 | contig 10295 bp, 8 predicted proteins | sample 7062111 | NCBI WGS metagenome assembly JABAHS01 (sample SAMN14534600, study PRJNA622989) | marine sediment metagenome | biome: marine biome [ENVO:00000428]; feature: marine pelagic biome [ENVO:01000023]; material: deep marine sediment [ENVO:00002113]; isolation source: pool of 4 deep marine... | reverse complement strand
GCCCGCTTTCTCATGGCCCTGCATCGCCCCGCCCCCGCGAACGCGCCAGCGAATCCGGTCCGGGGAGTTCCTCTACGCGCGCGCGAGGCCAACACCCGGGAGCGGATGGACCGTTTAAAAGCGGGAAAAGACGCTCTTTCGCCTGCGCTTGAATCGATCTGGGCGTCGGCGCTTGCCGCGCCGGTAGCCAGCGAGGCCCGCTGGCTTCACGGCGACCTGCACGCTCAGAACGTGCTGGTGGACGGCGCCGGCAACATCACGGCCGTCATCGACTGGGGCGACATCACCGGAGGCGATCCCGCCACGGATCTGGCCGGCATCTGGGCCCTGTTTCCCTCGCCACAGGCCCGACAACGCATTCTTCACGCCTACGCGCCGGACCTAGCGCTGCTCGATCGGGCCAGGGGGTGGGCGTTCGTGTTCGGCGTTGTTCTGACCGATTCAGGGAACATCAACAGCCCCCGACACGCGGCCGCCGGCAGGCGAATCCTGGAGCGCCTGGAGGCGGATTCCAGCTAGCTTTGGCGCCTTGCAGTTTAAGGGTCAGATCGGTTTAATACCGCCCCTTTGCTGGGGACAGAACAAGAAAGCCTGTCCCAGGACGCAGTAAAAGGGCCCGCCCCAGCAAGCTTTCCGGCCAGGTAGCTCAGTTGGTAGAGCAGCGGACTGAAAATCCGCGTGTCGGCAGTTCGATTCTGCCCCTGGCCACCATTGTTGAGCTCCAAACGCGCACTTCACTTCGATTCACCACTCTCGCTGATGCCGCCACGCTCCGCGGTCGGCTGCTTGGCAACGTCGATTCTGACCCTGGCCAGCGGCCACCAGAAGAGACTGAAAGCGGTCACGACGACATCGTGCAGGTCAGGGTGCCGAGATAGGAAACCTGGTCCACGACCTCGAACTCGCCGAGTTCCACCACGCAGCTGGAACCCTTTTTCTGAACTGCCAGCATCTCGGCGCTTTGGTCGAGCTCCGCCTGAAAGAAGCCGTATTCGTCCGTGGTCGCCAGGCCCGATGCGTTCTTGATCAGCGCGTTGCGAATCGGCTCGCCGGCACCGTCGACAAGGCGACCCATGCCGACGAAGATGCGCTGCGCCTTCCAGTTGAGCGCCAGCACGTTACCGGGATACACGGTTTTGCGTTCTTTCGTTTTGTTAAGGGAAGCAAAGGTATCCCCCACTGAGCGCACCTCGACGTCGTAGTTTCTGAAGGCGCCAAGCGCAATCAGCCGAGTCTGGCCGGCCCGAAGCGTGGCGCGCTTGACCGTATCGACCAGCACTTCGAACTCCGCATCGGACCCTTCCCCCGCATCGACTCCCACAAGCATCGCGCTCTGCGCATGGCCACGGCCGCCAAAGCCCAGCGCTTGTGGGGTTGCGGCGAACCGGGTGCCCAGCTGACCGCGAACCTCGGTGCGGCTCGTCGATTCGATCCAGCGCACCGACGTCTCCGCCGTGCCCATGTCGGATGCAGCGCTTGCGAAGGCTTCGACGTCGCGCTCGGACTCGGACGAAGCGGCCAGCGCGAACTCGTAGTCGTTGTAGAACGAATCATCGCTGCGCCAGCGCATTTCCGCCCGACCGCGCGGGTCCACGCCGAATGCCCTGTCCGAGGCCTTGTTACCCTCGAGCGTAGCCGAGACGCCACCGGACCACGCTTCCCTGGAGAATCGATAGCTCAATCGAATCGCCCCGAACATCGAGCCATCGTTCCGGGAAACCTCGACGTTGGCTGCAAGGGTGCCTCCCGCGACGTTCCAACCGCTGGCCGACCAGTTCAGCCCGTAGTTCTTAAGGGCAGAGCCGTCGCGCTCGGAATATCGGAAGAAGCCGCCAAAGCGCCCTTTCCAGGCCGGCATAGAGAACGTGGTGCTGTACTGGGTCGTCGCTGCGCCGATCTGGGCGGGGTCATCGACGACTAGGGCTTCCTCAGCTACCGGTTGCTGCTCGACGTGCCAGACACGCCGGGCAGAAGCGGCGACATTGGCACCCCGCCAGCTGTATCTCAGGCCGAGGTCCACCCCCGCCATGCCCAGGCTTTCGTATGCCGCTCCGAGCTCCGCCTGCAGATTGCGTCCCTGCTTGAAGAGGCTGGACTCGACGAGCACGCTGTCGCCGTTCAGGGAAAGCGCCGCCCCGCCGCCGGTGGACGCTCCCAGTCGCTTGCGCAGCCCGGTACGGACGAACCCCCGATCCGCCGTTTCCGGAAAAAAATCATTGGTACCCGCTACAGTTTCGCGCCCGGCCTGAAAGAAGTACAACGCCTGATCCGTGGGCGGAAGCCGTGGCGTCTTGGAAAAGTAGTAGGGCTGCGTGGTGACCCGGCCAGCCGAGTCGGTGATGCGTATCTCCACGTCGTACGCACCGGACGGCAGGTTCGAGGTATCCAGGACCTGATTGCCGGGGTTGTAAAAACCGCTCTGCAGCAGCCGGCCGTCCTTGAAGATCTCCACCCGGCTGCGGCTCTGCAGAAAGACGGTGACGTCGCTGGCCAGGGCGTAGTCCACGTTGGCTCGGGTCGTGAGAGAGCTCTCCGCGTTGACGCCGATGAACTGCTGATTCTGCAGAAAGGTGAAGCCGCCGATGTTCGACCGAAAGAGTCCGAGCTGGAGATCCCTGCCGCGAAATTCCCTGCGAAACGCAAGCTCATCCATCTCCAGGCCACCGGCATCGGTCAGGTTGCTGCGAGCCGTGATCCGACTCTCGGCAAAGGCGAAGACGCTCTCACTGGCGACGTTGTAGGTCAGGTCTTCGCCAACGAACCCGCTGTAGTAGGCGGCCGTGTCATTCAGGATAGAGGCCCCTGCATCGGACGCGGGCAGGTACTTCATCTGCTCCGTGGTGCGCGTCCGAAGCAGCGGCGAACCGATGAACAGGCTCAGCTGAAGGCGTTGGCGATCGAAAATCAGATCGACATCGTCGGTTTCGATGAGTTCGCAGTCCTGCTGATACTTGGATCTGCACAGCAGCTCGGAATTCGGATAGAAGGCCCGAGCGAGCTTCTCCGCAAATCCCCGTGGGTCGATCAGGTCAGGCAGGCGATTGGCGACCGCCTCCGGATTCAGGATCACGACGTCGTCGGGGCTGAAGCGGACCATGGTGGAAATGACGAAATCTCCGCCGTAGAAGACGTCCACCAGAGTGGTTTGCGGCGCAGCAAGGTCTTCGAAACCCGGGGGAATCCAGGTATCGCGACGACCCGGGGGTTTCGGCGCCGGATGCAGCCGGGTGGGCACGACGGCGACCACCGGCTGCTCGTCGACATTTGCAGTGCCGCCTGCCGTCGCCCGGGCGGCACCGGTCGCGAGCATCAGGATTGCCGCGACCAGCGTCCAGGCTGCTTGCCACGTGTGCGGCCTGCGAAACATCTACCGGGCGAAGGCCGTGCAACTACTCGAAGCGCTGGCTGGTGATTCCCGCCACCGTCCGAATCTTGTAGCTGAAAGGTCCGTCGAAGGGGAGCTCGACCTGCCTATGGTTGCCGGGATAAACCCGATAGGAAACCAGGTCCATGCAATCCTCCGGCGCGTCAGGATCACACTGACGACCGTCGGTGAGAAGGTAGTTGGAGTTTCCGGAGTTCTTGAAGGTCGCGGAGCTTCCCGAGCGGCCGTAGTCAACCACTGCCCGGGGATCTACCGGCGGAACGATTACCAAGACCTGATAACCAATCACGATCTGGATCTGCGAGGCGGTTTCGCCTTGTCCAACATCTCCCGCATCGTATTCCGGCGGCCTGGTCACGGGCGTCATGTTCACCCGGAATACCTTTTCCCGATCGCCGCCACGATCCAGGTTCATGAAGCGCACGAGCTGGCTGTTGGACGGGCCGATCATGGCCTTCTGCGGCGTCGCGATCAGCCCGGGATTCTCGTTGCCCCGCAAGGAGGTCAGGGCCTGGTCGTCCTCTCCCGGCCGCTCGACCTGAAACGATTCGATGTCGACGAACAGGTTTTCACCGGCGTCGGTGTTGACCAGTTCCACATCCTGGCGATGCTGGCTTGGAGAGTCGAAGACAACAATGGCGCGATTGACCACCAGCTCCGCCCACGCGGAGCCGGTGGCCAATGCGACCATGGAGCAAACGATGATCGAACAGATATGGAAACGCTCAATTTTCACGGCAGCCTCCTTTTGGCGTCTGGTTGATGTGCGTGATCACACGGGAACGACGAACAGCCGGACGTGGCCGGTCAGGTTTGTCAGCTCGGTGTTCGGCGCAGATCGGGTGGTGCTGATCGACAGGCGAAGAGAGTTCTCCGGCGTGCAGTCGCGACCGCTGGATATGAAACTTGCCGATGGGCCGTTCGCAGCGCCAAGGCCGACCGTGTAGCTCACCGTGGAACCCGATGCCGTGCGCAGCCCCGAGGCTTCATCACCGCCGTCAAGCAACGCGGATACTTCAAACGCCTGCCCCTTGGGCGCGTTTAAACACAGCGGCAGAACCGCTTCACCCGTATCGCTGAGCTCCCGACTCGACAGATTCAGGTTGGGTCTTCCGGGCCCGCCGCCGGGCGGCCCGTCCGGGCGCCCGCCCGCACCGGGACCTCTGACAATCCGCGCACCGTTCGGAATTCTCAGCGTCACCCGCGCCTCCGCCTTGGTCGTTGCGCCAAACGCCGCCTCATTTCCGTCCGGCTGGGCACCCCTAGCGCTTCCACCACCGATGACGACCAGCGATGCGACGGAAAGCCAGAGAGCATTTACCGAAGCAGTTCGCAAAGGACCCGTCATCGCCGCTACTCCGGAACGACCATGAGAACCAGCGTGTCTCCATAAGATCCGGAGAGGCTGGCCTGCACGTCGGCCTCTAAGGCGCGCACCGTGATGGTCGCGTTGTCGGAGCCGCCACAGAAGCTATCGGGGCTGCCCTGGGCCGAGATGGTGTTGTTGGTGATCTGCTCGGTGCCGCTGCCAGACCCCACTGGGGAGAAGAGCACTTCCACCGGCAGGTAAACGGCATCCGTGGCGTGCTTCAGGCGAAATTCACCGGCCGGTGTCTGATTGCTGGATGAGACGCTGATGCGGTAGGCAGAGTTGTCCGCGAGGCTCTGCACGCAGAAATGCTCGTCCTGCTGAACGTTACCGGTGCCGGGAACGTAAGTGCCGAGCGCCATGTCATCCATCCCGCTGATACGGACGTTGGCACTCTGCACGGTCAGGGTCAGGTCGAAGTCGGTACGGTCGTACTTCGTCCCACTCGTTCCCCCCACCGCTTCGAGACGGAAGTGCCCGTGGTAGACCCCGGCCATCTTGTTCGTGAGGTTTGCCTCTGGAATCGAGATGCGGAGTTCCGAGTTATCCCCGCTTCCAAGGCAGTCGTGGAAGCGGCCGAGATGATAATGCGTGTCATAGACTCCCTCGGTGAGGGTCTCGAATGCGCTCCCCGAAATGATGTCGCGATGTTCGACCACCACGGGGATGCGGGCGTTGTCAGGACTCGAGGTGTCGTTGTTCAGATACAGATAGTAGTCCGAGCCCGGATTGCGGTTGTCGACGCCGGCCTGGTAGGGATACAACTCAGCCGGAGGGCTCGGCGGGTTGGACTGGCGCTCGTTGGCAGAAGCGATGCAACTGCGTACGGTGGTTACGAGGCTACCTCCCGACCAGGTGCCGAAGTCCACGTCAGGGACGCCGCCGACGCTCAGGTAATTGTCGTTACCAATATTTGCGGCGTAAGTCATCGTGGGAAAGCCCGCAGACAGCAGGACGCAAAACCCGGTAAGCAGGGGCGGAAGTTGCGGCCATCTGAGTAACGAAGTGGGGTGCAAGTCGGTTCATCTCGGTAAACAAAAATATGTCGGTCAGCTCAATTAAGGGCGCGGAGCGCCTGGTGCCCGTCTTAGGGCACCAGGTCACCCCCGCGGTTTACTGAGGCGAAACCAGCAGCGAGACAGTCGTCGCGTAATCGCTTGCCGTCGTCGCCGCGCGGATGTCCGCATCCTCGACCTCAACGTTGATGTACGCGTTGTCACTGCCGCCGCAGTCAATCAGGGCGGATCCCGTGTAGTTGGAAGAGACTCCCCCGGTGTTGACATCTTCGGCGCCCGTGCCCGCGGCGTTGTCAATCAGCGACACCTGAACGGCGATCGTGTCCGACGTGGTCGGGCTCGACAGGGGTCCGTAGGTTGCCGAAATGTTGTACGCGTCACCGCCGTTGACGTGCACGCAGAACGTATCCGAAGCGTCCACGCCGTCCGTGTCGGTGGCTGCGTAGGTGCCAAGGTCGATGTCGTCCAGACCGGTAATCCGGGTGGCATCGACGACCGTCAGGCTGACGTCGGTCGTGCCGGTGCTGGTGGTGTCGTAGGACCCGTCGGTTGCCGCCATGGCGGAGCTTGCGCCGAGGAGGCCGAGGGCAGTCAGGGCAATTGCGGAGGTCTTTTTCACTTTTGAGATTCCATTGGTAGTTGAGTCACACGTGTACGACGACCTTCGGTGGAAGGATCTGCCGCGCGCTTCAACAGCCGTTGCTGAGTTCCGATTTGCCTGAGCTGGGATCCCGGCATACTGCATCGAAGCTTCTAGCCCCTAGTGCAGGGGACGTGCCAACTTTTCGGTGGAGGGATCTTTCGAGCTATCCGAACCTGGAATTTTTCGAAAATTCAGCTGGTTAGCGACGAGCGAAGAAATATTCCCGACGAGCGGCCGTTGCTCCCCATGCGCGGCATGGATCGCGCGCGATTGTCACAGCGCGTCACATTTCGACGCACGCTGTGACGCTTTCGTCAGTCGAGCCGAGAAGCCCCGAGCACGTTTTGTGCCTAGCGCATCATGGCGGCAGAGAGATCGGGCACGCGGGGGTCAGATGGTACGGCCTGCCCGGTCCCCTTCCCTGAACGCCATCATCGCATCGCGGGGCGCGACGGCATCGCCCACCATGACCACGGGCGCGTGGCTACTCAGCATTTGGTAGAGTTCATCACGCGGCAGGGGTGGCGTGCCGGCAACGATGAAGTCGAAGAACTCTTCGATCTCCTCGCCCGTCACGTGATTCACCAGATGTCCCCTACCCTGGCTGATCTGCGCAAGAGTCGTATTCGGCAACAAGCGGATTCCCAGCTGCGGAATGACCGTGCGTCTGAAATCGTCGGCGTGGGAGACGCCGATGTTGCGACCGAAGACGGGCGCCGGGGTCACCAGCGTAACCTTGCTGCCGCGACGCCCCAGGGATTCGAGCACCACAGCGGTCTCGTAATTGCCGCGGAAATCGATCATCAGGCAGCGCGTCCCTTCGAGTTCGAAGCGGTTACCCTCGAACGTGCCGGCCGCTGCATCATCGGTGGACAGCACCTGGATGGAACCGTCGTTTGCGACGCCGAGGTCGTTGGTCACATAGGCGCCGGTGGCGAGAACGATGGCATCCGGTTTCAGCTTGCGAACGAATTGCTCATCCACGGTGGTCTGCAGTCTGACCTCGACGTCCAGACCACCAATCTCCTCTTCGATCCATGCCGTTGCGCTCAGGAGATTGGTTGCATCGCCCGCTGTTTCCACGAGGTTGAGCCGTCCGCCAAGCCGGTCACCGGTCTCGGCCAGAGTTACGGAGTGTCCTCGTCTGGCGGCGATCTCCGCCGCCTTCATGCCCGCTGGACCGCCACCGACCACCAGCACCTTCTTGAGCTGGACCAAGGGGATGTCGAGCGCTTTGAAGCGGTTTTCCTCCCCGACCTCAGGATTCTGGAAACAGGTGATGGGATAGGAAGCGCGCTCGAAGCAGCCCTGGTTGGACCCGGTGCAAGTGCGCACCCGGTGAGCCTGGCCCGCTGCTACCTTAGTGACCAGATCGGGATCGGCGATCTGAGCCCGCGTCATGCCGACGAGATCGCAGTCGCCGGCCTGGAGCGCCTGCTCCGCCAGATCCGGGGTCGGGATTTTTCCCACCCCGATGAGCGGCACCGCGCCCGCAATCGCATCACGCAGGTTGCGTGTCAGCGGCAGGTACTCGCCGAACTTGTGCCGGAACGAGCCGATGGCGCGGGCGTAGTGTACGCCGCCGGCGCCCTCGGAATGATTCAGGTAGTCGAATAGCCCCGTGCCGACCACCTCAGAGGCGATGTGGCACAGCCGCTCATGGCCCACGCCGCCGTCGGCCACGTCGATGAAGTCGTCGGCGGAGATGCGAAATCCCATGATCTTGCCAGGCCCGATGGCGTCCCGAACCCTGCGCGCCAGGGTCTTCACGAACACCAGCTCCTCACCCCACTTGTCATCGCGCTGATTGGCAAAGGGGCTGAAAGACTGCTGGATCAGGTAGCCGTGGGTACCGTGCAGCTCAACGCCGTCCATCCCGTTCTCGGTGGCAACCTTTGCGGCAAAGGCGAACGCATCGATGACCTCCTCGATCTCCGCATCCGTCATCCTGTGGGTGACCTCGCCTTCCAGCGTGGTGGTCCCCGAGAAGCTCCACAGAGGGTGAAAATCGTCGCGAGGGTCCGACTTGCCCTGAGCGCCGAAATGAAAAAGCTGAGAGATGCATTTCGCCCCATGTCGATGCAGCCGCGTTGAGATCTGCGCGAACTTCGGCGCCATGGAGTCCGCGTCGAAAACGTAGTGGTAGGGAATCTGGCTCGATTCGTGTACATGCATGGCGGTGAAAATGATCAGCCCGGTCCCGCCCTGGGCACGACGCTCCTGATACGCCATGTAGCGTTCGCCATCCGAGATGGGATTGAAAAACTCCAGAAACGCGGCGTGGGCAGTGGAGACCACCCGGTTCTTCACCTCTACCGGGCCAACCTCGACGGGGCTGAGCAGCTTCATCATGGCGTTCCTCAAATGCCGATCTCTCGAGTTTAGTACTCCCGCGAAGCAAATGTCTGGATTCAGTCGAGAAGCATCAGCCTCTGTCCGACCAAGAGACCCCGTCCAATGGGCTCAACCCTTTGACATCCAAACGTTGTGCAGCATGTGAAAGGGCCGGGGCTTGGTTTCCCCATCGTTGGCAAAGATCACCTCGTCCAGCGAATTCAGCCCCTTCTGCAGGCAAGGCAGGTTCAAGGTGTCCTGGTTGAAGACTTTCGCGAGGTGGCCAAGCTCGGGTCCGTCCACGTAGTCGTCGTTCAGATCCAGCCACCGCATCTTCGCCGCGAGCGGCCTGGGTTGACCTTCCGGAACGGGCCACATCAACAGGCACTCGGGGATGCACTCCCCCGGGTTGTCGCCGTAAGGGCGGAACGGGCAGAAGATCTGGTTGAAGGACCCCCAGGGGCTGACGTTGGGGAACAGGCTGTCATAGATCGGATCCAGCAACTCCGCGTCGCTAACCTCGTCCATCGAGTCGCCGAGCGTCCTACGCAGCTCTTCCCGGCGCACGGAGGCTGCCTACGTGATGGGCCGACAGGGCGCGGGAGAAGTTGCCGAAGATGTCCTACGTGAAGTTGGCGCACCCCAATGTTCCAAGCAGCGTCGGGTGGGTCGCCACCGAGTGGTAGGGCTAGGCAATCGCGTCGTGAGCGACCTTCCAGTTGCACGGCAGGCGTTTGGAAACGCGTGGAACTCGTCTTCACCGCTGCGCACGACGATTAAAGATAAGTTCGCGATGTCGTAGACGATGGCGTCGCCGACGCTCGAAGTGTCGTCCTCGTGGCATGCCATCTGCCAGACCCGCTTCCACAACCTTTCTTTCTCCCGCTCGAAGACCTCGCGGGAGTAGTACACCTTCGGGTCGACGATCGTCGGACCTGGCGGCAACGGGTTGTCGACCCGCAGGATGTCTCGCACGGGGTGAGAGTCGCGGTCGAGCACCTCGTCGTAACTGACGCCGGCGGATCGATCGGTGCCCTTCAGCGTTTCAACCATGAACTCGCTCCCTGCCTAAAGATAAAACGCGTCATTTCACGAGCGACCGCATGCGCGTCGCAGCTCGAGGCCTTAAACTAGCGGCCAAGTATGCATGACGGAAATATCCGAGTTGTCTAGACAGCTTTGCCCGGCCGACGCGAGGTCGCCTTGCCAATGAACGACCAGGCCGCCAAACCGCTGGGCCAGCAATTGATCGCCGCCGCCGCAGACCATCCAGATCGCGACGCCATGGTCCTCGTCGACGAGCGCGCCACCTACGCAGAGCTCGTCTCCCGGGCAAAGCGCGCCGGCCGCTCGCTCATGGCGCTGGGCGTGGAACCCGGCGACCGCGTCGGCATCCTGATGGCCAACTGTCTGGACTTCGTGGACATTATGTTCGGCGCGACGCTCATCGGCGCCGTTCCCGTGCTTTACAACGCCCGCTTCAAAGCCCGGGAGATCGCGCACGTGACGGCCGACGCCGGCGTCAAGGTGATCGTCACCAACGACATC
>JABAHS010094068.1_pt3 | contig 10307 bp, 11 predicted proteins | sample 7062111 | NCBI WGS metagenome assembly JABAHS01 (sample SAMN14534600, study PRJNA622989) | marine sediment metagenome | biome: marine biome [ENVO:00000428]; feature: marine pelagic biome [ENVO:01000023]; material: deep marine sediment [ENVO:00002113]; isolation source: pool of 4 deep marine... | reverse complement strand
ATATTGACGCTGAACATTTTCTGGTTTTGGTATTTCTTGCCTGGATTTTGAATGACATCTAATAGGTCGCCTTTCTTGATATGAAAGACGACTTCGTCAAAAGATATGTGTCTCTCATTTTTGAGTTGCTCATTTTTTTCATTATTCCAAGCGTAATATTGCATACATGATTATTATAACACATTGTGTGCTTATTGTCAACAGAAATCTGCATTGAGTGTGGGCTTTCGAATTTTATTATTGTTCCGATTTCCACACCATTCTTTTAACAGCTTACATGGTAATCAGTGAAAATCAGTGTTCACCCTGTAAAACACAAATCATGATGTTGAGAAAAAATCATCTTTCAACTATTCATTCCACAGGGTAAATCTGCGTTATCCGTGTTCAAAATAATAAAAGGCTAAAAAATCGCTGAAAAGTGGGACGGATGATGGCTCCAATTATCAGCCATAGTTTTTGATATCAGTCAAACGTTACGCGCGGCAGCCAGTTCACGGTCTCCGGGAACAGCAACAAAATGGTCAATCCGATGAGTTGAATCACCACGAACGGGATGATGCCCCGGTAGATTTGGCCGGTTCGAATGCCTTCCGGGGCGACCCCTTTCAAATAAAATAGTGAGAATCCAAACGGGGGTGTCAAAAAAGAGGTCTGCAGATTCATGGCGATCAAAACGCCGATCCAGAGCAGCGAGATGCCCAATTTCTGGAAGATGGGCGCGACAACCGGAACGATAATAAAGGTAATCTCAATGAAATCGATGAAGAAGCCAGCAATAAAGACCACCACCATCACCAGGGCCAAAAACGTCGTGGGGCCAAGATTGGCGCTGACAATGAACTGAGTAAGCTGTCTGTCGCCGCCCATGCCGCGAAACACCAACCCAAACGAAGTCGCCCCAACCAGGATGATGAAGACCATGCAGGTCAGGAGTGAGGTTTCCCGCATGACCTCTTTAAGCGTTTGATAGTTAAATCTTTTGTGAAGAATCGTCAACAGGGTGGCGCCAAACGCTCCAACGGCGGCCGCTTCGGTTGGGGAAGCGATGCCTGCAAAAATCGACCCCAAGACCGCCAGGACGAGGAAAAACGGCATGACGAACGCTTGCAAAACCCGTTTCACCATCGCCTTGCCCTTGAATTTTGCCAGCTCTTCTTCCGGCATGGCAGGTGCAGACTCGGGTCGCAAGATGGAGACGATGATGACCCAAATGAGATAAAGTGACACCAGGATGGTACCCGGAATCACCGCGCCGATAAACATGTCGCCAATGGACACATTTAAAATACTGCCGAGCAGCACCAACACAATGCTGGGCGGAATAATCTGCCCAAGCGTCCCGGACGCGGAAATGACGCCCGTTGCCAATTCCGGGTGGTAGCCGCGTTTGAGCATGGTGGGCAAACTCAGCAGACCCATGGTGACCACCGTCGCACCGACGATACCGGTGGAGGCCCCCAACATGGCGCCTACCACGATCACCGAAATCGCCAATCCGCCGCGCAGCTTGCCAAAAAGCAGGGCCATGGTTTCCAGCAGTTCTTCAGCCAGTCCCGACTTTTCCAACATTACGCCCATGTAAACAAATAGCGGCACCGCGATGAGCACGTAATTGGTCATGATGCCCCAAATCCGCAATGGCAGCAGGTTGAAAAAGTTGAAGCCAAAGGTCAGAAGGCCGAAGATAAGCGAGATACCGCCAAGAGTAAAAGCCACCGGGAAGCCCAACAACAGCGTAGCAAAGAGACAGACAAACAGCAGCAGAGGCAAGATGTCAGTCATGTTCGGCGTTTCCCCCGTTCCGGCTGACTTTGCCGCGTGCAACCAGCCAGGATTTGATGGTAAGCGAAATGCCTTGCAGCAACACCAGGATAAACCCAAGCGGGATGCAGGCTTTGACCAGGAAGCGTCCGGGAAGGCCGCCCGGGTCGGGCGACGTTTCTTTGATGAGAAAGGAAGTCACCACATAGTTCTTCGAGCTCCAAATCACCAGGATTGAAAACGGAATCAAGAAGACGAGGCTGCCAAAGAAATTGATCCAGGCCTTAGTTTTCTCGGAGAAGTTAATATAGAGGACATCCACGCGCACGTGGCGATCGTGCTTTAGGGTAAACGCCGCACCCACCAGGAAAATCACCGCGAACAGGTGCCACTCCAGCTCCTGCACCGCGATGCTGCTCTGTTTGAGCGCGTAGCGGGTAAACACATCGTAACAAACCACCAGGACCAGGAGCGTCGTAAGCCAGGAGACCAGAAACCCGACTTTTTCGTTTAAGGCATCAATGAATTCAGCAAGTGTTTTCATATCAGGTGGGGTTGATTGAGAGCGCAGAGAACAAGCCAAAGAGCCGGAGCCCTCGCGTCAGCTACTTTTAATGTGATTTTTCGCAATACGTTTTCACCGCATCCATATCGTTTTCAACCGCCTTTTTTATCATGCCCTTCATCAGCGGGTTCATGAGTTTGGGCAAAAATTTATAAGGCTTCGCATCCATCGTCAGGTTTAACTCGGTAAGCCCGTCTGCGGGTTTAACGGTAAATACTGAATCCCAGAGGGTTCCGTGACTGTCGGCCACAATCCGAATACGTTCATTTTCGACATATTCTGTTACTTCCAGTTCCGTCGTGGCTTCTTTGCCATTCATTAGACGAATTTCACGAAAACGAGTGCCGACGCCTGACTTAACGTCGGAGATGATTTCAGCCTTAACAATATCCGGGACTGCTTTCGAAAAGTTATGGATGTCAGCGATGGTTTTGAAGACCACATAAATCGGTGCGTCCATGGTCCGTGTTACGGTAATCCGGCTCATGATTTTTCCTCTCTCCTTATGGTCCGAACGAAAGCGCGACTGTGCCCATCACTTCGCCAGTGTTTAATCCGGATAGTCAGGGAGCTTCCCGCTTCGGCTTACGCGGGGGCTTGTTTACGGCAAGCGGGAATGACTCAATCTAAAGACGGTGCACAAAATATTGAGTTGGGAGATAAGATGCAAGGAAAAATTTCTGCTTGTGATTGTGATGTGAGGGCTTTATTTTGATAGGGTTCAATTTTTCGAAGAAGTCTGAAAATAAATTTTCAGTCTCAGAGCTAAAGTCGGCTGAAGCCGACTGTTTTGCTAGCTAGCAGCGATGTTATAGTCATCTTCAGATGACTTAAGTTTTAAGCCTGGAATTTTAATTCCTGGCGTTTGGCTTTGAGCCGAGAATTCTAATTTGAGCGAGTTCCATCAAAAGAGGAGGGAGCCATGGCCCTTTGGCGTTTATATTACCATGTGGTGTGGGCCACAAGGGAACGCCTGCCTTTGATTACTGCGGCAATCGAGTCCCATCTGTACGGCTATATCATCGGGAAGGCACAGGCCCTTGAGTGCATTACCCATGCGGTTGGCGGCATCGAAGATCATATTCATGTCGTCGTTTCCGTTCCGCCGAAGCTGTCCGTAGCCGAGTTTGTGCAACAGGTAAAAGGCAGCAGTGCGTACCATATCAACCACAGCGATGTCGATTGTTCTTGCAAGTTTGCTTGGCAGCGTGGGTACGGCGTGTTTTCGTTGGGATCCAAGCAACTTGAGCGGGCGGTGCATTATGTCCGAAACCAGAAGAGGCATCATCGGGAACGGAGTACGATTTCTCACCTGGAAAATATGGCCGAGGAAGATGATGACCCGGCTCCCTGGAATCATGGTGAGGCTTTGGCGTGGATTCCGGTTAAGGACGTCTGAACCGTTTAATTCCTGGCTGGCTGGCCTCGTACCCACACCCCCAAACCCATTTTCCCCTTGTAATTCCGCCTTTTTCTAATTATCATTATCCGAGATTGACAATTTTCAGAAATCCGACTCACAAACTCATAAACAGGAGGGAACCTTGAAATCGAGTGACAAATCCGCACTTTCAAAAAGCATCGTGGCAATGGCAATTATCGTATTGTTCGCCGCCACCATCTGTCCCCAACAAGCCCAAGACCTGCCCAACGACATCAAGTGGGTAACCCAGTCCGTTGAATATGCAGCGCTGTGCGTTCAGACCTACCGCGCCGGTTGGTGGGCCGTCAAAGAAGCCGCCCAACAGCAGACCGAAGATTGGGCTGTGGTCCTCGACGTAGACGAAACCGTGCTCGACAATTCCCAATACGCGGTGGAACGCGCTGCGGTCGATTCCGGCTATACGGAGCAATCGTGGGCCGAGTGGGTATTTCGCAAAGAGGCGACTCTGATTCCGGGCGCCAAAGCCCTCATCGACAGCGTGCGCACGTTGGGTCCGAAGGCACACGTTGCCTACATCACCAATCGCAAATTCGAGCACGAGCAGGCGACCATTGAGAATCTGCAAAAGTACGGCCTGTTCAAGGAGGACGACATCATGCTGACCAGAAAGGGACCTGAGGATACCAAAGAAAAACGCCGTCAGTGTGTGCGAGAAGGAACGGGACGTTGCGAGAAACATGGCCCGCTGAAGATCATTGCGTTGTTTGGCGACAACATCCACGATTTCTTCCCGGTGTACAGTATGACCCGGGCGAGAGTCTATCGAGAGGAAACGCTGCCCGCAGATCCGCACTGGGGACGGGAATATTTTATGCTGCCCAATCCAACCTACGGCTCCTGGGAGCGAGATTATCAGTAGGTACAATAGGGCTTCACAAAACTTAAATGCTCGTGCCCCAGGAGTTCGAGGGCATGCTTGGCAGGATGGAACTCATCCCCCAACCCCCTTCTCTTGAGAAGAGAAGGGGGCTAGTTATCAACGATGTGCATGAGGGAAAAGTCTCCCTCTCTTGGCCGGGTCTGTGCCGTGGCAGACGGGAAGAGGGGGATTTAGGGGGTGAGTTCGATCCAGCACGTGGCCAAAAATTCTCGTCACCCTGAGCGAAGTCGAAGAAGGATGATTAGGGCCATTAAAAACAAACGACACAGAAACTCGCCCGTTGACTTTCGACAGCGGGTTTGTTATATTTTCCGAAAACGACTGCTAAATAAATATGCACAAACATGACCATGGATTCTAACATCCCTTTCTTCAAGTTCTCTGCCACCGGCAACGATTTCATCTTGATCGATAATCGCGAAAACATCCTGGCCGGTGATGAGACGGATTTCTTTCGCACGATTTGCCAGCGTCGCACAGCCGTGGGAGCCGATGGCGTTCTGCTCATCGAAAACGAGGCGCAGCACGATTTTCGCATGCGCTACTTCAATGCCGATGGCACGGAAACCGCCTGCGGCAACGGTGCCCGCAGTTCAGCCTATTTTGCCTTTCACCAGGGATTCGCGGAGCGTCGCATGTCTTTTGTTTCAGACGACGAGGTTTACGAGGCGGAGGTCGACTGCAATTCGGTGAAACTCAGAATGCCGCAGCCGCAAGATGTTCGCGAAACCGTTGGCATCGTGGATGAGGATGTTTTGCAAGAAGCCGGATTTGTGCATATCGGCGTGCCTCATTTTGTTCTGCTTGGCACTGAGATTGGAAAACTCAATGTCGATGAGTTAGGAAGAAAGTATCGAAAACACGCCCGGTTTCACCCGCAAGGCACCAATGTGAATTTCGTGAAAGTCGTTTCCCCGCATCAGGTAAAATTGCGCACCTTTGAACGAGGAGTCGAGCAGGAAACGCTGTCCTGCGGAACCGGCTGCGTGGCGTCGGCGTATTTGCTTAATCTGAAAAATCAAGCCCGTTTTCCAATTGAGGTGCTGACTCAGGGCGGCGAACTCCGCGTTTATTCAGACGACGAACGCGGCGAGCTCTTTCTGGAAGGCGAAGTCAAGTTGGTATTTGAGGGAAAACTAATCCTGGAATGACGCCTCCATTTCACGCTTACGAATGAACTCCAAACACGACAACGTCATTTACACCATCGGCCATTCAACTCATCCGATTGAGGAATTCATGCGATTGCTGCAGCAGCATGATATTCAATGTTTGGTAGATGTCCGACGTTTTCCGACTTCAAAAAAGCATCCTCAATTTGCAAAAGAAAATCTGGCAAATTCCGTAGAACAGGCGAATATCGAATACCATTGGCTGGGTGAGCGCTTAGGCGGATATCGCACTGGCGGGTACGAAGCGTACGTGGAAACGGAGGCCTTCCAAACCGGACTGGAGCAGCTCAAGCAGTTGGGTGGCGATAAGTTCACGGCTTTCATGTGCGCCGAGCTGCCATTTTTTCGTTGCCATCGCAGGTTTATTGCGGAGGAGCTGACCAAACAAGGTTGGCGAATCTTGCACATTATGGACAAGGGAAAATTGTACGAACACAAAAGGAAGCAGGCCAATGAATAAGATCATTATTGACGGATACAATATGATCCATCAGGTAGCGGCTCTCAAAAGTTATGTGAACGAAAGTCTTGAGCGTTCAAGACAGGAATTGATCCGGCTCCTCAAGGCGTATCTTTTGAACAAAAAAGTAGAGATTACGGTCGTATTTGATGGCAAGTATCCGGCTTTGGGAGCCGATGGATTCGGATCGCACCATTCACTCCGAGTCGTGTTTTCAAACCAACCGTTTAAGGCTGATCCGCTCATCAAGAACCTAATCGAAAGAGAAGAACATCCAAAGGGCCTGTTTGTGGTGACGGATGATTCCGACATCATTGAATCCGCAAAATCATATCAAGTCGGGACTCTATCGCCAGTGTCTTTTCACAGCCGACTTGTCAAGCGTCGGCAAGATGAGGATGTTTACAACAAGTTTGGGCCCAATCTCACGGATAAAGAGGTCGATGATTGGCTGCAGATTTTTGGTGAGAAATGAATGCCAGCAAAAACAGCTCCGCGAGCCTGGATGAGCGACTCTTGCGTCGCCGCAAGACCATGGTCAAAGGCATGGTTGGATTGACCGTGCTGGTGCTGCTGGGATTTATCTTTGGGAGCTGGAAGTACCTGCAGAAGATCGGCAATTACCTGGAAGAAGAATTGGGCCGTCGACTGCTGTCGGTGGCGACGCTGACAGCGCAAGTCTTCGAGTCCGGTGACTTTCCTTATGAAGTCGAATCGGACATGTTGACGCTGTTTTTGCCAACCCTGACCGAAACTCTGACCGAAGTGCACGATGAAAATCAGTTGCAGGCGGTTTACCTAATTGATGAGAATTACCGAGTGTTTGCCACCAGTCGCAACATTTTTTCTTATGGGGAGACCTTGACGTTCCTGGAAGAGGATTCGGTGGCGATCCGAAAAGCCGCCTCTGGTGTTGCGGCAGTTGCCCCGATGCAAATCGTCGAAGGGAACCGCTTCAAGAGCGCGTACGCACCGGTCAGGGGGGTGCTAAACGATGTGGTCGCCATCGTGGTGGTGCAGGCCAGCGCTGATTTTTTCGATCTGATTCGTCTATTTCAAAGAGGTCTGATTTTAGGGGGCGCGGTCAGCATTGTGCTCGCTGTGCTGTTCTCAGCGTTTCTGTTCTGGGCCATCGCCATTTTAATCAAGACGCATGAATCTCTGCGCAGGTCCGAGCGCCTGGCGGCCATGGGACAAATGGCTGCCACAGTTGCCCATGAGATTCGCAACCCGCTTGGGATCATCAAAAGCACGGCGGACGTTCTGCAATCGAAATACAATTCAAAAGAAGAGCCGGACGAACTCTTCGACTTCATCCCCAGTGAAGTGGGGCGGCTCAACCGACTTGTGAACGACTTCCTGACGTTCGCGCGAGACCGAGACCTCGAGACCCGGGCGACCGATCTCAAAAGTACGGTGGAGAAATCGATGCATTCGTTAGACGACGAGATGAAGCAAGCCGATGTACAGCTTGAAACCGATTTTGACGAGTTACCGGAAGTCAAACACGATGAGGATGCTTTGAATCAGGTACTTTTGAACCTTTTGATTAATGCGGTTCAATCTATCAACGGCGGTGGCAAAATAAACCTGAAATTGAAACACGACAGCAGAAAGGGCAAACCCCTAGTACGAGTTGAAGTTCAAGACACCGGCTGCGGATTTGACGTGGATTCCGAAAAAGTCTTCGAGCCATTTTATACAACTAAGACTTCAGGCAGTGGCCTAGGGCTCGCCATTTGCAGACGCATCATCGAAAAACACGGCGGATGGATTGAAGTCGAAAGCGAGAAAGGCAGGGGAACGAACATGCGGTTTTATTTACCGGCGGACGATTGATCTTCAATCCCAAATCATTTAACTGACAGATACTTTATGAAACGAAAGGCTCTCCCGGGATAAGCACAGTTGATCAAATTGTTAAATGGTTAAATTGTTATATTGTTGAAAACTATCCTAATGCAGACTGATTTTGCTTTGGAAGTGATGTGTCACTCCAATTAAGCAGGACATTACTATGTTTACCAAAAACTACACGTAGAGGTATCCGCTAACATCAGTTGATGTAACATTTTATCCATCTGAATGGAAGCCTCCGAAGATAGAGGTTTGGAGTGCAAAAGTCAGCGAAGCGTACTTTTGCCGTATAGACACTGCGGAGTGCAAAAATACATTCGCTTCGCTCACTGATTTTTGCACTCCATTCGTTCAGATAGCTAAACAATTACCAGTTGACAAGGACAGGCCATCATGCCCAGCAAAAACATTCTCATCATCGACGATGAGCCCAAGATGTGCAAAGTGCTGAAATTCGCCCTGGAGCCGGAAGGGTATTCCGTCACTACAGCGGAGAATGCAGAAGTCGGCCTGAAGCGCTTTGGCGAGGATATGTACGAATTGGTCATAAGTGACTTGAAGATGCCGGGCCAGGATGGGTTGCATGTCTTAGAAACCGTGAGGAAGCAAAAGCCCCAAACAGAGGTCATTATAATGACCGCTTACGCAACCGCTCAAAACGCGGTGGAGGCCATGAAGAAAGGCGCCTACGACTACATCATCAAGCCATTTGAAATGGATGAGCTCAAGCTCAAAGTCAAACACATCATGGAAAAGCGCCAACTCGCCGAGGAAAACGTTCAACTCAAGAAGGAACTTAAGGACAAGTATTCTCTGGAAAACATGGTCGGACAGAGCGGCAGCATGCAGGAAGTCTACAAAATGGTGGAGAGGGTGGCCCCAACCCATGCGACGGTCCTGATTCGTGGTGAAAGCGGCACCGGAAAAGAGCTGGTCGCACAGGCGATTCATCAGTTAAGTCCGAGGGCATCGGAGCCGTTCGTGGCGGTAAATTGCGGAGCCTTACCGGAAAACCTCCTGGAGAGCGAACTGTTCGGTCACGAAAAAGGCGCGTTTACCGGAGCCGACAAGCTGAAGATGGGACGCTTTGAGTTGGCGGGCAAAGGAACCATCTTCCTGGATGAAATCGGCGACATCACGCCGTCAACACAGATCAAGCTCCTGCGAGTCCTGCAAAATCGTCAGATCGAGCGACTCGGCGGCACCAAAACGCTCCGAATCCAGGCGCGCACCATCGCGGCCACCAACCGCAATCTCGAGGAAGCTCTCAAAGACGGAAGCTTTCGGGAAGATTTGTATTACCGCATCAATGTGTTTCCGATTACGCTGCCACCATTGCGTGAACGCCCGGAGGATGTGCCCGACCTCGTCGCCCACTTCCTTAAGAAATTCCGGAAAGACGAACATGCAATTGATGGCCCGGCGCTCGATTGCCTGGCACGCTATCGGTGGCCTGGCAACGTCCGGGAATTGGAAAACATCATTGAGCGCTCGCTCATCATGTCCGTAACCGACACAATTAAAGAGGAAGATCTGCCACCGCATGTACGACACGTTCCCTCCGTCGGCGCCAGCACATCCATTGAGATTCCAAACGAGGGCATTTCGCTGGAACAGGTGGAGCGAGATTTAATCAAAAACGCATTGAACAAAGCGGGTGGGAACAAAAGCAAAGCAGCCAAACTCCTGGGCATCACGCGCCGCAAGCTGTATTCTATGATGGAAAGACTCGGCAGCGACTAAACTGGTTTGTAGTCCAATTTGTGGTGCAGTCGTCAGACTGCATCGGTTAATTAGTGAACGAAAATGGTCTTTTCGAGTCATTTCCATAAGGGTAAGAAGGAATCTCCGTGCCTAAAACCAGGAGATTCCGGTTCAAAACAATGCCGGAATGACTGGTACGGTCGCGTTTTCGTTCAGACACTGATTGATTAACTGACCCACAACGTACACTATCAGGTGTACCGTTTGGTCCAGAATGGACTCTTCAAATCGTACCCCCGATTGACGATAAGTATGCTTAGCCTTTTTGTTTTTAGTAGTTTAGTCTTAAATAACGCAGAAGTGTGAATGCTTTTGGCACCTCCTTTGCCCGTTTTTAGTGCAGTCGTCAGACTGCATTCTAGCTTTGTAGCCCTCAGGCTGCATTACCGTCGAGACCGTGG
>JABAHS010011919.1_pt1 | contig 10308 bp, 10 predicted proteins | sample 7062111 | NCBI WGS metagenome assembly JABAHS01 (sample SAMN14534600, study PRJNA622989) | marine sediment metagenome | biome: marine biome [ENVO:00000428]; feature: marine pelagic biome [ENVO:01000023]; material: deep marine sediment [ENVO:00002113]; isolation source: pool of 4 deep marine... | reverse complement strand
ATCGCGGCCAGGTCACTGAGGTTGACGGCCAGCGCCTTGTGGCCGAGGTCACCGGCCGCGGTGCCGGCGAAGAAGTGCACCCCTTCGTTGAGCGTGTCGGTGGTCGCCACCAGCTGGTGGCCGGGCGGCAGCTCGAGCACGGCGGCATCGTCACCGATGCCGACCGCCACGCCGGCCGGCGCCGCGCCCGCCCGGCGCCGGATCCGCTCGATCAGTTCGAATTCACGCATGGTCCTCGGCCGGCGAGCCGGCGCGGTACTCCTCAGCGCGCCATTCGCTGGCCGCCCGGTCGAGCACGCCGTTGACGTAGCTGTGGCCCTGTTCGGCCCCGAAGCGGCGCGCCAGCTCCACCGCCTCGTCGAGGATCACGCGCAGCGGCACGTCGGGGCTGTGCAGCAGCTCGAACGCAGCCAGCCGCAGGATCATCGACTCCACCACGTCGAGCTGCTCCGCAGGGCGGTCCAGGAAGGCGGCCAGGCGCCGGTCGAGTTCCTCGCGGCCGGCCACCACGCCCGCCACCAGGCGTTCGAACAGCGCGGCGTCTACCCGGCTGAAATCCTGTTGCTCCCTGAACTGGCGGACCAGCGCCGCCACCTCGGTCGGGTTGAGCTGCCACTGGTACAGGGCTTGCAGCGCCCGCCGCCGCGCCCGGCGGCGCGGCTCGAAGCGGCTGCGATCATCCGTCCCCCGCGCCATCACCGTCCGCCAGCCGCTGCAGCAGGCCCAGCATGTCCAGGGCCGCCACCGCGGCATCGAACCCCTTGTTGCCCTGCTCGGGCGCGGCGCGTTCCAGGGCCTGCTCCACCGTGTCGGTGGTCAGCACCCCAAAGGCCACCGGCTTGCCGTGCTGCAGCGCCACCTGCGCCAGGCCCCGGCTGCATTCCCCCGCCACGTAGTCGAAATGGGCGGTGCCACCGCGGATGACCGCCCCCAGCGCGACCACGGCATCGCACGCGGCGTCCCGCAGCAGGCGGTCGGCGGCCAGCGGCAGCTCGAAGGCGCCCGGCACCCAGGCCACGACCCGGGCGTCCTCGCCAACGCCGTGCCGGTCGAGGGCATCCAGCGCCCCGGCCAGCAACTGGTCGGTGATGAAACGATTGAAGCGGCTGACGGCGACGCCGATGCGGACCGCTTGCCCTGGCCGGCCGGTCTCGCTGCGGCTCACGGCTGCACCTCGCCGGGCTCGACGTAGTCCACCACCTCGAGGCCGAAACCGGACAAGCCGCTCAGCCGCAACGGCGCGCTCAGCACGCGCATGCGGCGCACCCCCAGGTCGGCGATGATCTGGGCACCGATACCGTAGGTCCGCAGTTCCTGCGCGCGGCGGTTGTCGCCGTTGCGCGACACGGTCGGCTCGGGCACCTCCTGGATGCGCCGCAACAGGGCGTCGTCCTCCTCGTGCCCGCCCAGCACCAGCACCACGCCGGCGCCGACGCGCTCGACCTCGGCCAACGCGACCCGCAGCGGCAGCCCGAAATCGTCCCGCCGGATGCCCATCACGTCGTTCAGCGGGTTCTGGACATGCACGCGCACCAGGGTGGCCGCCGCGGGGTCGATCTCGCCCTTCACCAGCGCCAGGTGCAGGCGGTGCTCGATGTGGTCCCGGTAGGTGTACAGGCGGAAGGGCCCGTGATCGGTGACCACCTCGTGGGTGGAGACGCATTCCACCTGGTGCTCGTTCTCCAGCCGGTAGCGAATCAGGTCGGCGATGGTGCCGATCTTGAGCTGATGCTCGCGGGCGAAGGCCTCCAGCTCGGGACGGCGGGCCATGCTGCCGTCCTCGTTGAGGATCTCCACCAGCACCGCGGCCGGCTCCAGCCCCGCCAGCATCGCCAGGTCCACGCTGGCCTCGGTGTGGCCGGCACGCGCCAGCACGCCGCCCGGCTGGGTCATGAGCGGGAACACGTGCCCCGGCTGGGACAGGTCCTGCGCGCTGGCGTCCGGGCGCACCGCGGTGCGGATGGTGTGGGCGCGGTCGTAGGCGGAGATGCCGGTGGTGATGCCCTCCGCCGCCTCGATGGAAACGGTGAAATTGGTGGCGAAGCGGGCCTCGTTCTTGTTGACCATCAGCGGCAGGTTGAGCTGCCGGCAGCGCTCCCGGGTCAGCGGCAGGCAGATCAGGCCGCGCCCGTAACGGGCCATGAAATTGATGTCCTCCGGGCGCACCATGGAGGCGGCCATGATCAGGTCGCCCTCGTTCTCGCGGTCCTCGTCGTCCATCATGACGACCATGCGCCCGGCGGCGATGTCCGCGACCAGCTCCGGTATGCTATTCAGCTTCATGCCTTCACTTCACTGCCAGCAAACGCTCAAGGTACCTGGCGATCATATCGACTTCCACGTTCACCTGCCCCCCCGCTTGCAGCTCGCCCAGGGTGGTGACCGCCAGCGTGTGCGGAATGATGCACACCGAGAAGCGCTCACCCGCCACGGAATTGACCGTCAGGCTGACCCCGTCCAGGCAAATCGAGCCCTTTTTCGCCACGTAACGGGCGAGCTCCGCGGGCAACTCGAACTCCAGCCGCTCGGCGCGGCCGTCGGCCCGCCGCTCGACCAGCCGGGCCATGCCGTCCACGTGGCCGCTCACCAGGTGCCCGCCGAGGCGGTCCGCGGCCTGCAGGGCCAGCTCGAGGTTCACCGCACCGCCCAGCGGCAAGGCGCCCAGCGTGGTGAGCTGCAGGGTCTCGGCCGATGCGTCCACGCTGAAGCGGCCGGGGTCGGCGGTCAACACGGTCAGGCATACGCCGTTGACGGCAATGCTGTCGCCCGCGCCGCACTCGGGCAATGTCCCCCCGGGAAGCTCGAATTCCAGGCGCAGGTCGCCGCCCCGCTCGCTGCGGGCGGCCAGCACGCCCCGGTGCGTCACGATGCCCGTGAACATCAGCGATCCCCGTAATCCGGCCGCAGCCGCAACCGCAGATCGCGCCCCACGCGCACCTGTTCCAGCCACTGCAGCGGCACCCGTTCCTCCATGCTCGCCAGCGGCCCGAACCGGAACGCGTCACGCGCCCCCGCGCCGAGCAACAATGGCGCCTGGTACAGCAGTATCTCGTCCACCAGCCGCTCCTCCAGCAAAGCCCCGCACAGGGTGGCGCCGGCCTCGACCTGCACCTCGTTGACCTCCCGCGCGGCCAGCGCCTGCATCAGGGCCCGCAGGTCCAGGTGCGCGCCGCGCGCCGGCAAGGGCAGCAGTTCCGCCGGTCCCGCGGCCAGCGCCGCCGGCGCCTCGAGGTCCGCGCGGCCGGCGATGAGCACCTCGCCTTCCAGGGACAAGGTATGGGCTGCGGGCGGCGTTTGCCAGCGGCTGTCGGCGATGACGCGCAGCGGCTGCCGCCGGCAGCCGGGGGTGCGCACGTTGAGCGCGGGATCATCCGCGCGCACGGTGCCGATGCCGGTCAGCACCGCCGAGGCGCGCGCGCGCCAGGCCTGCACGTCGCGGCGGGCCGCCTCGCCGGTGATCCACTGGCTCTGGCCGCTGGCCAGTGCCGTGCGGCCGTCCAGGCTCTGCGCCAGCTTGACCCGCACCCACGGCCCCTGGCCCCGCATGCGCTTGAAGAACCCGGCGTTGAGGGCCTCGGCCGCAGCCGCCATCAGGCCGCTCTCCACCGCCACGCCCGCGTCCCGCAGTTGCCGCTCGCCGTCACCGTCAACGCTGGGGTTGGGGTCCCTGACCGCGCTCACCACGCGCGCGATGCCGGCCTCGATCAGCGCCGCGGTGCAGGGGGCGGTGCGGCCATGGTGGCTGCAGGGCTCGAGGCTGACATAGGCGGTAGCGCCCCGCGCGCCCTCCCCGGCCTCCTCCAGCGCCCCGATCTCGGCGTGCGGCCCGCCGGCAAAGGCGTGCCAGCCGCGGCCGACGACGCGCCCGTCGCGGGCGATGACGCAGCCCACGCGCGGATTCGGGTGCGTGCCGTCCAGGCCGCGCCGGGCCAGCCNNTGCCGCTTGCGCCCCGCCGGCTGGTCCAGCAGGGAAATCTGGCGCTGGTCGAGTCCGCCCGGGTGCTCCCGCTCCAGCCGCTCGATCAGGTCGCGAAAGGCCTGCACATCCTCGAAGCGCTTGTAGACGGAGGCGAAGCGCACGTAGGCCACCTGGTCGAGCCGGCTCAGCTCGCGCATCACCCATTCCCCGATCAGGCTGGCGGGGATCTCGGCCTCCTCCACGCTGCTGATCTCGCGCACCAGGCCGCGGATGGCCCGCTCCACCTCGCGGGTCTCCACCGGCCGCTTCTCCAGGGCCTTGAGCATGCCCTGGCGCAGCTTGTGCTCGGAGAACGCCTCGCGGTTGCCGCCGGACTTGATCACCCGCGGGGCCTTCAGCTCCGGGGTCTCGAAGGTATTGAAACGGTTGTTGCAGCGGCTGCACTCGCGCCGCCGCCGGATCTGCATGCCGTCGCGGGTCAGCCGCGAGTCCACCACGCGGGTCTCGGTATGGTTGCACAGCGGGCACCACATGCGGGCTGTCCTCAGCCGGTATACACCGGGTAGCGCCCGCACAGCTCGGCCACGGAGGCGCGCGTGGCCTCCGCCACCGCTGCGTCGTCGGGGCGGTCCAGCACGTCGCAGATCAGCCCGGCCAGCCGCTCGCAGTCCGCGACGTTGAAGCCGCGCGTGGTGACGGCCGGCGTGCCGATGCGCAGCCCGCTGGTGACGAAGGGCGAGCGCGGCTCGCCCGGCACGGTGTTCTTGTTGACCGTGATGTCGGCCCGCCCCAGCGCTTCCTCGNNCACCACTGCCTGCTGATAGGCGCGGAACTCGGGCTGCAGCGCCTCCAGGAAGGCCACCGCCTTGGCCGCGATGACGTGCATCAGCGGCCCGCCCTGGGTGCCCGGGAACACCAGCGAATTGAGCTTCTTCTCGACCTCGGGGTCGGCCTGCGCCAGGATCACGCCGCCACGCGGGCCGCGCAGGGTCTTGTGCGTGGTGGAGGTGACCACGTGCGCGTGCGGCACCGGGTTCGGGTACAGGCCCGCCGCCACCAGGCCCGCCACGTGCGCCATGTCCACCAGGAACCAGGCATCCACGGAATCGGCGATCGCGCGCAGGCGCGCCCAGTCCACGTGCCGCGAGTAGGCCGAGAACCCGCCGATCAGCATCCGCGGGCGGTGCTCCGCGGCCAGCGCCTCGATCTGCTCGTAGTCGATCAGCGCGGTGTCCGGATCCACGCCGTATTGCACCGCCCTGAACACCCGCCCGGAGAAGTTCACCTTGGCCCCGTGGGTGAGGTGCCCGCCGTGTTCCAGGTTCATGCCGAGCAGGGTGTCGCCGGGCTGCAGCAGGGCCATGTAGGCTGCCGCGTTGGCCTGCGAGCCCGAGTGCGGCTGCACGTTGGCGTAATCGGCGCCGAACAGCTCGCGGGCGCGTTCCAGGGCGAGGCGCTCGGCGACGTCGACGTACTCGCAGCCGCCGTAGTAGCGGCGGCCCGGATAGCCCTCGGCATACTTGTTGGTCAGCACCGAGCCCTGGGCCTCGAGCACCCGCGGGCTGGCGTAGTTCTCGGAGGCGATCAGCTCGATGTGCTCTTCCTGGCGACGTCTTTCCCCGTCCATGGCGGCGGCCAGATCGGGGTCGAATCCTTCGATGGTGAAGGTGTCGTCAAACATTTCGGGTCCTTGTCATCGGTGGCTGCGGGCCGGCGGCCTCGCAGGGCCCGGCGTAGCCTGCCATTCTAACATCCCGGCCGCCCTGCACGGGCACCCGCGGCCCCGCCTCAGGGCCGGGACAGGGCCTCCAGGGCCGCCGCATGGGGCGGCTCGAGATCCGCGCGGGACGGGCGAAACGGACGCGGGTCATAACCCAGCATCGTGCGCGCCGCGCGGTCGTCGAACACCAGGTCGCAGCGCTGGCGCCAGACCATGGCCGGGCGCAGGCCGCGGAATGGCGGGGCCAGGCGCAGCACCGCCGCCAGCGCCGCGAACAGCGGCGCCGGCAGCGCCACGATGCGCGGCCGCCTGTCCAGCGCGGTGAAGAGGCGCACCACCATCTCGCGGTAGCTGAGCGTGCTGCCGCCGCACAGCGGGGTGTCGACCGCCAGCGGCGCAGCGGCGGCCAGCGCCGCCACCGCGGCCGCGGCCAGGTCGTCGGCGTGCACCGGCTGCCGGCGGCCGGCCGCCCGGCCCGCCACCGGCACCCAGCCGAAGCGCCCGATCCAGCGCGCCAGCCAGCTCACCGTGCGGTCGCTGCCGGCGCCGTAGATCAGGGTGGGCCGCAACACCGCCAGCGCCGCGCCCGCGGCCTGGCAGTGCCGGGCCAGGCGCGCCTCGTCCTGCCGGATGCGCTGCACCTCGCGGCGCTCACCGGCATCCGTGGACTGTGCCCTGGCGTAGACGCTGCTGGTGCTGAACAGCACCAGGCGTTGCAGCTGGGCGAAGCGGGGCGCCAGCCGCACCGCCAACTCGACCGGCCCGGCCGAGACCAGCCCGGTCACCCCGCGGGCGTCGGCCTCGGTCAGCGCCCCACCCGCGAGCCAGCGCACGCCGGCGAGCTGCGGATAGGCGGGGGGGCGCCCCCCGCGGCTGATCGCCAGCACCGCGAAGCCGGCGGCCGCGAGCCGCGGCAGCAGGTACTGGCCGATCTGTCCGCTGGCGCCCAGCACCGCCACGCCGGGCGGACTCATCGGCGCAGGAACACCACGGGCAACAGCAGCAGGTAATGCGCCCAGATGCCGGCGTACACCAGCCACCGCAGCGGCGGGGCGCACTCGCGGGCCTGGAACTTGCGGAAGAAGCGCTGCATGCCGAGGTGCTTCTGGCGGTGCACCCACAGCGGCCGGCTGCGGCTGGAGACGCCCTTGAGGTGCATGGCCTGCGCCGCGGGGACGTACAGGCAGTGCCAGCCGGCCTGCTGCAGGCGGTACATCAGGTCCAGGTCCTCGCAATGCAGCCGGTACGCCTCGTCCAGCCCGCCGACCTGCTCCAGCGCCCGGCGGCGGATCAGCATGCAGGCCCCCGAGACCGCGTCCACGCGGGTCACCGCGCGCGGGCGGCGGCGCGGATGCACCGGCACGCCGGCGAGCCCGGGCAGCCAGCGGCCGAGCCGCCACAGGCCCGAGAAGGTCAGCAACGCGGCACGGGGGGTGGGGAAACGACGCAGGCTGGCCGCCTCCGGGCGGCCGCGGCGGTCGCTGACCGCGGGGCCGGCCACGGCGGCCTCGGCATCGGCCTCGAGTGCGGCGTGCAGGTGCTCCAGCGCGCGGGGGTCGAGCTCGCAATCCGGGTTGACGACCAGCAGGTAGTCCGCCTCGACGCCTCGCGCCGCGGCGTTGAGGGCCGGCGCGTAGCCATGGTTCCTGGGGTTGAACAGCGTCTCCACGCCCGCCGCGGCGCCATACAGGGCGGGCAGGTTGCGGGCGCTGTCGTCGAGGGAGGCGTTGTCGACCACCAGCACGCGGGGCCGCAGGCTGCTGTCCAGCAGCGACTGCACGCAACGCTGCAAGGCGGCGCCGGCGTTGAAATTGACCACGATGGCGGTGACCGACACCGGCCTCAGTCCCGCCCGAACAGGCGCCGCCACCAGGGCCGGGCCGCCGCCTGCCCGCGGCGCAGGCGCTCGAGTTCCGCGTCGCGCTCCGCCAGCAGCCCCCCGGCCGCCATGTTGCGGCGGATTTCCGCGTGATAGTGGCGGTACACGGATTCCGCCTCGTCGTCGAACAGCCACAAACCGGCCTCGGTGGGCGGCAGGCAGTCCTCGCTGGCCGCGCACAGGGCGATGAAATNNTGCAGGCCGACCCGCCGGGCGCCGTCCAGGTCCCAGATCGCGGAGTGGAACAGCAGTTTCTGCCCCAGCAGCCGGAAGGCCGGGAACTCCCGCGCGATCAGCGCCTCCAGCTCGTGCCGGTACAGCTCGCGCACGTGGTAGGGGTTGCCCGCGCCCGCCGGGTCCGAGTACACGGCCCGATCGGGGGAGGACAGCAGCAGGAAGCCCTGCGGGCGCAGCACGCGGCGGAATTCGCTCAGCAACTGCTCCTGGGCCGCCAGGTGCTCGAGGGTCTCGAAGGACACCACCTGGTCGAAGCAGCCGTCTTCGAAGGGCAGCCGGGTGCAGTCGGCGACCTGGAATGCGAGGTTTGCCGCCCCGCCGTAGCGCCGGCGGGCGTGCTCGATGGCCTCGGCGGCGGCGTCGACGCCGGTGACGGAGGCCGCGGTGCGCGCCAGCAGGGCGCTGCCGTAGCCCTCGCCGCAGGCGGCGTCGAGAACCTGCGCGCCGGCGGCGAACTGGGCGGCAAACGCGTAGCGGTGAAAATGCTCGTACCAGATCTCGCGCTGGCATTCCGGCGTGAAGCGTTCGCCCGTAAACTCCAATGAATCCGACACCGGCCCCGTTCCCTGTCCGCAGCTGCCCGAATATTAGCCCAAATCGACGCCCGCCTGCGCGAGCGCCCCGACCAGCTCGGCGCGCCGCGCCGCCAGCGGGTCGGCCGCGATGAAGGCCGCCACGGTGGCCTCGTAGTCCGGGTGGCGGGCGGCCAGGCGCCGCATGCTGGCCGCGTCCGGGTGCACGCCCAGCGGCCCGAACGAGCCGCCGCCGTGGTGCACCACGTAGGCGTCGTCGCACAGCACGTTGCGCAGTCCGGCCGCGGCCGCGCGCACGCTGAAGTCGTTTTCCTCGCCGTAACCGTGGCCGAAGGTCTCGGCGTCGAACAGGCCGACGCGCCGGATGGCGCCGCGCGCGAGCGCCATGCAGAACCCCACCGCGGTGGGCAGCTCCGGGTAGCGGGCCGGGCCCGCGGCGGCGATCACGCGGGCCACCGCCTCGCGGTCGGGCGGCGGCGGCGCGGCCCGGCACAGGTCCGGCAGCGAGGCGATCTCGCCGTTGTTGGTCCAGGGGGTGGCGGTGGCGATGGCCGGGTCGGAGGCCAGGCAGCGCCCCAGCGCCTCGAGCCAGCCGCCGGTCACCTCGGTATCGGAGTTGAGCAGCACCACGTCGCGGTCGGTGAGTCGCAGCCCGAGGTTGGCGGTCTCCACGAAGCCGCGGTTGCGCGGCTGGCGCACCAGGCGCCGCATGGGGCGTCCGCCGACCCACTGCTCCAGCAAGGGCAGCACTTCGGCGTCGGTGGAGGCGTCGTCGATCAGCAGCACCTCGGCATCCGGGCAGGCCTGGTCCAGCGCTGCCAGGCAGGCCCGCACCAGCTGCACGGCGTTGAACACCGGCACCACCACCTGCGGCAGCGCCACGGCCTCAGCCCGACCAGTCGTGCGGCAGGCGCACGAAGCCCAGTTCGCGGCTGCGGCCGGTCACCCGGAAGCGCTGCTCGCGGGTGTCGCACACCCGCACGCCCTCCGGGTCCATGGCGTGGCCGCGAATGCTGTAGCTGCCGGGCAGCAGCGGCGGGGCCGGGAAGCGGATGCGGTAGCGGAAACGGCCGCCGCCGCGGTCCTCGGGCTGCACCTGCTCGAAATCGGAACCCACCCCGTACACCGGGGTGCCGTCGGCGCGCACGATGCCGACCAGGCCCACCGGCGGGCGGCCGTCGGGCGAATGCAGCACCAGCTCCACCGCCAGGTCGTCGCCCATGGCCAGCTCCAGGTCCTGCTCGCCCGCGTGGCCGACCACGCCGAAGCGCTCGATGCGGTACAGGCCGCCGTCGCCGCCGGCCGCTTCGCGGCGGGACTTGTCCGACGCGCTGCGCTGCTCGTGCCAGGCCAGGTAGGCCTGGGTGACCGGGAACACCGGCCCGAAGCGCCGCGCCCGGCCCGCGTGCAGCCACAGGGCCTGCTGGCACAGCTTCTGCACCAGGTACATGCTGTGCGAGACCATCAGCAGGGTGCCGCCGTCGGCCAGGAAGCCCTCGAGCCAGCGCACGCACTTCTTCTGGAACGACTCGTCGCCCACCGCCAGCACCTCGTCGGTGATCAGCAGCTCCGGGCGCGAGGCGGTGACGACGGCGAAGCCGAGCCGCACCACCATGCCGGAGGAGTAGTGCTTGACCGGCTCGTGGATGTACTCGCCGATGTCGGCGAAGGCCAGGATGTCGTCCAGCCGCTCGGCCAGCGCGTCCGCCGGCATGCCGAGCAGCGCGGCGTTCATGCGCACGTTGTCCAGGCCGCTGAACTCGGGCTGGAAGCCGGCGCCCAGCTCCAGCAGCGCCGCCACCCGGGCCCGCAGCTCGACCGCCCCGCGGGTGGGCCGGATCACGCCGGTCAGCACCTTCAGCAGGGTGGACTTGCCGGCCCCGTTCTCGCCCACGATGCCCAGCGACTGGCCGCGGTACACCTCGAGGTCGATGTCGGCCAGCACCTCGGCGCCGCCGGGCGGCTCGCGCCCGCGCAGCAGCGCCGCAAAGGCCCGCAGCCGCTCGCCCGGATGGTGCAC